>OCTA010004782.1_pt1 | contig 11855 bp, 8 predicted proteins | sample 1538991 | NCBI WGS metagenome assembly OCTA01 (sample SAMEA3539302, study PRJEB22396) | soil metagenome | biome: tundra; feature: field; material: soil | place: USA | collected 2010-05 | depth 0.15 m | reverse complement strand
GATGAATGGTGCCCAGCCACGAGAGAACGGTAGCCATTTGGCCACGTCGATTCCGAGTTCTGCGCAGCCTTCTTTTCGGTGCTCATCGATCCGGGTGCTGATCTCAGAGTGTGGGACGGCCAGCAATCTTTATCATTTTACGGCATCGCGGAGACGCCGTGCGACTGACTGCACAGGATTCGGACGCTCACAATGCACTGGCGGCGGCCCTGGCTGGGACGGGCGATCTTGTCGGCGCGCGACAGCACCTCGAACGCGCGCGCGATAGAGCCCTAAAACAAGAAGTACGCGGAGAACCTGCTCTGCCTCGACGGCAAGACGCCGGGCTGTACGCTCATGCCGTAGTCAGGCGCCGAGAGCCCAGGCAGTGAGCCGCGCCACACTCCACGCCGCCTCGCCGGACACATCCAGGTTGCCCGCCGTGGCCGCCGAGAAGCACGCCCGGCGCACCGCTTCATCGCTGAGCGCGTTCCCCCTGCCATCCACCGCGCCGGCCAGCAGCACGCGGCGCGGCGCCAGCTTCGCCAGCAGTTCGGGCAAGTCGGTGCAGTTCAGAAACTGCGGCACGAAGTTCGAAAACGGATGGCTGTAGTTTTCCGTCTCCACAATGCTGGCAAAGGACACCAGCCCGCCCGCTAGATAGAGCGCCTCGATGTGGGGATCGAGCGCCGCGGCGCACAGCGCCGCCACCGTCAGCTTTCGCGATGCGGCAACCCGAATGGGGCGTTTTTCCAATCCCGGATGCCGCCGCAGCGCCGCTATCAGTGCGAGAATGTCCGTGACGCGCTGTCCCAGAAGCGGTTTGCCCAGGATCAGCGAACCCCAGGCGTAGTTTTCTTCGTCCTGGTGCCCGCGCGTGTATTCCACCGCACCGGGAGAGAATTCCGGCTCCAGCGAGCCGACTCCGCGCACGTCGGCTGCACAGACGATCGGAGATTTCGCGGGCAGCACCTGATCGATTTCGCTTTGGAACCAGAGTGCCTCCCGGTTCGACGCATCGAGCGTCACAAGAACCGGCGTTGACGGGTCCTGCTCCGCCGGATACATCAGCCAGGCAGGCACCCACACGCCCGGCGCTGACGCAACATCGAGCGCCTCCACCCGAACATTGCGAGAAAGCGCGCGGCCCAGAACGTTCGCGCGCAAGCCCTCCGCGGGACGGTCGACCACCAGCACTGTTTCGAGGCCGAGCGACTGGCGTTCTCGCACGCCTTTCTTGAGCAAGCCGAATGGCGTCTCGCTGTGCAGCGAATCCACCGTGTTGCCTTTGTCCGTGACCCACAGCGTGCGCTCCGGCTCCGGGTTCACCGGCGGCTCGCTCGTGACCGGCACCGTGTCGCCTTTCAGCGACCGGCCGAACCAGTTGTAGATCTGCGTGCGGCACTCGTAAGCGAGGGCGTGAGGCAGAATCGTGTCGGCCCACGCGATATCACTTCCGTGGCCCAGAGTGTCGTAAATGGTGCGGAGTCGCTTGAACTCCTGCCAGCCGTTCGAAATGTACTCCGGCGAATACGTGCTGTAAAAATCCGGATCGCTGACCGTGATGAGCAGCGGCTTCGGCGCGAACGGGTACAGCAGATCCCAGCGGTCGAAGCCGACCGGACCTGAGGCGATGAGGTCCTGCTCGGCATCGTCGGTGGAGCCGGGAGCATGGAAGGGTCGGCACGCGACGTTCTCTGTGTTCCCCATGCATACCGCAGCAGCCGCGAGGCGCTCATCGGCGGCAATGAGAAGCATCGTCAGCGTACCGCCTCCCGAGTGTCCCGTCGAGGCCAGCCGCTTGGGATCCACCATCGGATGCGACGCCAGATAGTCCAGGCTGCGAATGGCATCCCACACCTGAAGTCGCGTCGCCGTGTCTCCGTACAGCAGCATCTGCCTGCCCGGCGTCGTGTGTTCCGAGTCGGGATTTTGCAGCCGCGATCGTTGCTTCGTCGAATCCGGATAATAAAACCGCTCGCCCTGACCCATCGGGTCAAACGCAAGCACCAGGTATCCGAGTTGCACAAGCCCCTGGCAACAGCGTTGGTAGCTGTCGTTGGCCTTGCCGTTCGCGTAATGCCCCATCTGGAAAAGGACTCCCGGCAGCGGCCCGTCCGAGTGCTTCGGGATGTACAGGTTCGCCGTAATGTGAAAATTGGGCCGGCTTTCGTAGATGACTTTCTCGACGCGATATACCGGCCTCTCGAACGCCCCGACTGTGCGCGCATTCAGCGGCGTGCGCTCGGGCACGCCCCCTGCGAGCCGCCAGAACGTCTCACGAGCCCAGCGCTGCCGGCCTGCAATCGCATCTTCCGTGGCCAGCCTGGCAAGTGCGAGGTCGCGCTTCCGGGCCGCCGCCTCCGCCAGCACACCCAGGTAATCCGGCAGACAGCGCGAGTATGGGCGGTAACGCGTACCGGGAAAGGCGGCGCGATTCGCGCTCGGCGTGCGACCATACACGGCAGCCCCCAGCGCCGGCAGCGAGAGAAATCCTCGACGGGTCATACGACAAGAATACAGTCTCATCCACGGAAATCGCCCACAACCTTCGCGACGACGTCGGCCTTGCGCGGAGGGTTCCATTTATCGAAAAGGTAGTCGTCGATCCTCATCGGGAGCAGTACGTTCTTGCCGTCGCGGTCTTCTCGTTGCAGCGCCCGCTCAATCTCGCGCAGCACCGGCCCACTTTGAATTCCAATTTGCAACATGCGGCAGTGGCTGTCTGGCGCTCTCCTCCGACGACTATGAATGCCCGTTCAGGTCACTCGTGGAATAGGGGAAAGCTTTGTAGGCGTTTGCGTTCCCGGAGGGCATCTGGACGCCTCCGCGGGCCGTCAGCGCGCCACGTGAATCGGCGTGACGATATCTTCAATTGCGCGCGGGTCGCCGGCGGCTGGACCGTGCCAGACGCTGCCGCCAAATGTGGTGATGTAAATCTTCGAACGATCCACCGGATCGGGGATTACCCGGTGGCCCCACTTGAAGTTGAATCCCCGAATCCGCGTCCACGTTTTGCCGCGATCGGTGGAACGGTAGGCGCCCACCTCGAATCCGCAGTTGTACAGAATGTTCGGATTTTTCGGGTCGACGGTCACATCATAGACATGCTGCGACTGGTTGAAGATGTTCTTCCAGGTTTTGCCACCGTCCGCGGAAACAAATACGCCGCCGCCCGTATCGCCATCCGGAAGTTGCGCGCCCCAGGCGCTGAGGTACATGCGCCGCTGGTCGGTCGGGTCGAGCGTAAGTCCGGTGGGCCCGTTGACGCCATCGGGCAGCTTCATTTTCATCCAATGCTCGGCGCCGTCGGTCGAGCGGTACAGGGCGCCGTCCTCGGCGTCACCGGTGTAGCCAACTTCGCTACGGCGAGAAACCACCAGGTACAACGTTCCGTCATCGGCGCGCGTGATCCGCCACGCAAAGGGCTGCCGCTTCTCGATGCCGTTGATCTTCAACGTCCAGGTCTTTCCGTTGTCCGTGGACTTGTATACGCCCTTTCCGAAGCCGCACGCATAGACGGTTCGCGCTCCCACCGGGCTCGCCGGATCGACCAGGATGTGCGTCACCGGGGTTTCGGGCATCCCGGTATTGGTCACAGTCCAGTGTTCGCCGCCGTCGGTCGACGTTCCCACTCCGCCTCCGAAGGCGTCCGGATCGCCGCGCCGCCACATCTTCGCACGCGGCAAGTCGTGCGTCCGCGCGAACCCGCCCCACATCAGGCCTTTCACCTTCGGATCGAATGCCACCCAGTAGGTGGTGTTTTGCCATTTCCTCGGGATGCCATCGATGGAACTCTTCCACGTTTCCCCGCTGTCGTCGCTCTTGAACAGCCCGACATCGGTGTATGAGATGAACATGGTCTTCACCTGGAAGGGATCGAAATGCACTCCGTAGCAGGTGGTGACATCGTAACCCGTGGTGGTCCAGCGATTGCCCGCCACGTGTTCCGAGATAGTCTGTTGCCAGGTTTTTCCGCCGTCCAGCGTGCGAAAGGCGCGCGGGCAGGAATCCGTCACATAGCAGACATCGGGATTGGAAGGTGCCACTCCCACATCGATGATGGGGCCGGTCCCGCCATAGAAATCTTCGATCCACGCGTCCTCCACGTTGGCGGCGGACCGGTGCGAGGTTTGGTAGACCGGCGTCCAGTGCTCCCCGCCGTCGACGGTCTTGGCGAGACCGGAATAGGTGTTCTCCCGCCTCTCGCCGAGCTTCATATTGACGAAGGCCACGTAAGCCGTTTTCGGATGCAGAGCCGAGCAGGCAATCGATCGGAAACGCGGTGAGCCGGGCAAGGCGTCTTTGACGGCGCGCCACGCCTGACCGCGATCCAGGCTGACGAACAGCCCGTCGGCCGAAGTCGCATAGAGCAAGTCGGCGCCGCCGCTGGCCGATTGAATCGGCGCTCCCGGCGGTCCCGCGAATCGCGCCCACGTGTCTTCCTGGCGAGTGAAAACAGCCGAGGCGGTCACCACGTGAACGCCCCCATCAAAGTAGATCAGCACGGCTGGTTCGTTGCCAAAATCGTTCATCCGCGCCCAGTGGACGCCGTAGTCTTTCGAAAACACCAGGGATGCCGGCGCACGCCCCGCTCCTTCGAACGCCAGGTAGATCTGCTTCGAATCCGCCGGATCAATCGCGATGAGCCGTACCTGGGTGCCCGGATAAGCGGGATCGTCAGTTGTGAGCCTGCCGGCTGCGTGATCATCTCGCATATGTTCCACCGTGTTTCGATTCGGGTCGGGAAACACCATGCTCCAGGTTCTTCCGGTGTCTTCACTGCGATAGAGCGCGTTGTTCGCGGCGTAGATCACTTTGGGATTCGATGGGTCGAAGGCAAACGCCGAAATGGTGTTGCGCAGGTTGAACATGCGCCAGGAGCGTCCGGCATCCGAGCTGATATAAGCACCCGTCATGTCGCAGTGTTCGAGGACCAAATTCGCATTCTGGAAGCTGACCGTGGGCAGGAACATGGCGCCGGCGCCGCCGGGCCCGATCACCCGCCACGCATCCAACCGCGGCGCCGGTCGTTGGACGACACCCGCCAACACCGCGGTGACCAGAAAAAGAATCAGGATATTTTTCACAGCGACTCCAAGACTACCCGACAATTTTACCGCCGTGCCGAGGGGGCGCGATCGGGTAGTGTCCTAAACGTGCGTTGCGGAGAAAATCGGCCCCATGGGCTAGCATTCGGCGATTTGATTGCTCTCCGTGGCGTCGCGAATCAGCGTAGCCCGACAGGCCTGAATCGCAGCAGAGTGCCCTCTGTGCCTGCAGATGGCTCCATCTCGAGGGCCAGCAGTGGGACGGCTCGACTGATCAGGGCCAGGATGTTCACGTAGCGGGGCGCGATCTCCTCGGCCCCGAGCACGGCGGAGCAACGTTTCATTCTTTGACGCTTTCGTTCCGTTAACCACCGCTCCACAACCCGCATGATGTGGCGGTCGTCCGTTGGGGCAAGCTGTAGCTCCACGACGAAGAGGACCGACTCGGCGGGGCTTTCGAGAAGCAGGCTGATTTGGCGTGAGCGCCAGGACGCACGTTTAAGATCCACGTCGCCCAGTCCGAGGACGGCCGGATCTTCAGTGATTCGCTCGACCAGCGATTGCTCGGTGTTCGCGCCGCCGCGCGAGCGCGCCGGGCTCCCGGGGCCGAGTTGCCTGGGACTGATCATAATCGATTCCTGCGCGTGCGCCGATTCGGGGAAACATCATCGGCAATGATCGACCGCTCGTGAAACTCGGCTGTCAGCCGCCAAAAGGCGATGCGGGAGAGCTCGAGGGTCACCGACCCGTTCCCACCTTCCAGCCAGAGATGCACTGGCCGGCGGCCTGGGACCAAGCTGAGCGAAGCGGTGTGCACCTCGAAGCGCGAGATTTCCGCGCCGCGTTGAACAGCGACGGCGGCTTTGCCGAGCCGGATCATGGAATCCCGTGAATCGTTGGCCATGGATAGTTTTTCCGCCGCGGGCACACTGCGGCCCTCACATTCATGGCTCAGGCGCGGCGGGAAAGCAAGTGGCGCCCGCCTGGCAAAAAGCGAGCAACATCCAGACATATGTATTGCTGACCCAGTAAGCTCGGAGCGTTGTCGCCGCCGGTTCGACTTTTGCGGTTAGAGGCCTGGCACATCTCCCGTTAGACTTTCCACTGCCGATCCCATCGGACTATCGCCATTGCCTGCCACAAGCTCGGCTCTAACACGCGATCCCGGCCCGCCATGACCCTCGGCAGGAACAGGAGCGAGTCCTGGAGATCTGGTGACAGCAGCAGCAAGTTCATGATCTGAGTCAGTCTGGCCCTGGTGACCGAGCCCAACTTTGAACTGGCATAACTATATACGCCGCGCGGGTTCGAGTTGTCCGGCTTGGATGGTCAACGGACAGTAAGAATGTTCTTCAGACGGAAACTCTCCCTCACCGCCGGGCACGCAGCCATTTGCGGAAATCTGGAAGCCTGGTCCAAGCCTCGGAAAGCTCGCAGGCAGTCACCTGTGCTTCCGAATCGTCGCCGGGTCGGTAAGACGTTGGAATCTTCTGTGGTAGCCGACGTGTGCCGGCAAGATACGGCTCAGCAAACGGATTTACATTTCGTGCCCGCTCCAATGCTGATTCGGCGTCGGCCAACTGCCCGGACAGCCAGCGCTCCAGGACGCGGCCCCAAGCGAACAGGGCCGAGTACTCCTCCTCGTCGGGGTAGCTTGAGATCAGATCGCCGGCCGCCTGCGGTCGCTTCATGGCGAGGTGCAAGCTGAGCAGTAGGTAGCGAATTCCCTGGTTGTCGTTGGGGTTGAGTTCCAGCATCCGCTCGTAAACCACCATCGCCTCTTCCGGCCTGTCCGCAGCGGTCAGCAACGTGGCCAAGTGCTGCTCGGCGCGCATGTAAGGTCGCGTGGACAGTTCTTCCCAGAAATGTCCCATGTTCTCCTTAAAGAACGCTGCCCCGAGATTTCGCTCGGCCTTGTCCACTACCTTGCGCATGAGTTGGATGCGGTTGTCCAATTCCATGGGAAGCAACGACACCCTCAGCCGCTGCGCGTCCGTGCAGTCCGGATCCAACTTCTGCGCTTCGCCCACCAGCCGGAGGGCTTCGAATGGACCATCAGCTTCCATCGCATCGTAGGCCAACTCTTGAGCACGCCAGTTCGGGTCGTCTTGCTTCCAGGAGTTCGCCAACGCGGAGATGCGGCCTCCGCGGGTTAACTCCGCGAGCCGTGCATTCAGATCCTCGGTGCTCTCGAAACTCTGTCCCTCGATGAGCGCCCGCACTCCCCGCAAGGCGCGTTCCGTTGCGAAAGAGCGTCCGGGCGCTGGACTCAGGCTGGGATCACGCGCCGGAGGCGTCCCAGCGGGGTCGGCGTGCTTCTCGCTCCGGATTCGGTCACGGCGGGCTCTGGCTCTGGCGGGGTCTTGGCGTTGCCTGCTCATCGAATCGCCAGTATAGCCCTTCGGAAGAATCGAGGGTGAGCGGGTGAGCACCGCAGTGACACGCTACCGGGGCGCATGTCACGCGGACATCCTTCAACATAGTTTCTGCTAATCCTCGCTAACCGCCGCACCTTGAGTTCGGAACGCCCGGCTTGGGTGTTGACCAGTTGCCGGAACTCTCAACTGAGTGGGACTCCCAAGCCGGAGACGGGGAGAAACGGGCTCTAGTGACGGCCACCTTTGCGCAGCGTCGATATCAGCATCAGCGCCGTCGAGAAATCCGGAAGACAGTTTCATCGGATTCTGGAGGAAGCCCGTCAATGTAGCCCGTGTGGACCGTCCAGCCCACCAGGAAGGCCGGCCGGCAGCAGAGCGGCGCCTCCAACTCGGATTGACCTGTCACGGCAACCTCCGCCAGAATGGGATCCGCATGGAAACCTTTTTTGCCCCTACGCGTGCAGACGTGGAACGATATCAGCGATTGCGTGGCATCGGCATAGACTTGAGTCACAAGATCGTCAAGACCATTCCGCGGCAGACGTTCTACTGACCCTGCTGGCCCGCAAGAAGGGCTGGGACCGCGCGGCCTTGGAGCGCGCCGTGGCCGCATCGCTAGACCTCTCGGAGGAGTCACGGCGCCAATACGAAGAAGACGCCGGCTCCATTCGCTTCGACCGCATCACCGATTCGCAGCTCGACCAGTTGCGGCTGCGGGTTGCGGCTGCACTGGTCAAGTAGTAAAGCTTGGCAGTGGTGGCACAGGCCTCCTGGCCTGCGAGGGCCTCAGCGGCCTGTTTAGAAATATAGGACCGAGGTGACGATTCATGCAACATAAGAGTGGATTTTTGCTTCTGCTGTTACCAGCGTTGATTTCCACGTGCGGGTTCGCGGGTGCGCCGCGCAACGACCAGTGGCAGGTAATTGGTCCCGGAGGCGGCGGTTCCATCTACGCCCCCACCATCAGCCCCCACAACGTTAACGATATGCTCGCCTACTGCGACATGACCGGCGCCTACATCTCGCACGATGGCGGAAGCTCCTGGCGGATATTCAACCTGAGAGGGCGCGTCCATTTCTATCTCTTCGATCCGGTCGATCCGAATGTGATCTACGCGCAGACCATCGGCCTGTGGCGCAGCACCGATAAGGGGAACACTTGGAAGCTGGTCTATCCCGCTCCTGCCACCGCAACAGGCGTAAGCATGCCGGACGATGAGGCGGGCGAGAGAATCCTCACGCAGGGTCCGCCACAGGGCTCCGTCAGCGCGTTGGCGGTGGACCCGGCGAATTCAAGAGCTCTGTACGCCGCCATCCTCGATAACGGGAAGCATTCTTTCGCGGCATCGGCCGACTGGGGCAAGACGTGGAAGCGATCCTGCGATCTCGGGGGTTTCGAGCCGCGAAGCGCGAATGAGCTCGGCGGGAGCATGCGGATTTTCGTGGACCCGGCCTCGCCGAAATCCGATCGCACCATCTACTTTATCGGCACCAACTCAATTTCGGTGCGGAAGGATATGAGCTGGCGCAAGCTCGACCCGCCCCCGGGCGTCGATTCCTTTGTCGAGTATTCGGGTGGGTTTCCTGAAGGCGGCGGGAAGCCGGTCTTTTACGTAAGCTCACGGCGCGGCGGGTTCGTCTCGGACGATGGCGGCGAGACGTGGCGCTCCGTGACGTTGCCTGGCGTCGAGGGACGGGTGCAGTTCTCGGGAGTCGGCGCCAGTTTCCGTCATCCCAACGTGGCGTACTTCTCTTTTGACAACGGCCGGAATCAGGCCGCGCCGGTCTTCGGCTTTGCGAAAACCATCGACACCGGACGCACCTGGCAGATCGTTTGGGACCAGACCAAGACCGACCCAGATCACCAACGCGAAGCGTGGATGGCGGAGCGTAACGGCGCCGGCTGGGGCAGAAACACCGAGGATGTGGGCGTCGCGCCGACGGACCCCAACCGCGTCTATGGGTCCGATTCCATGCGAATGCTGCGGTCCACGGACGGCGGGAAGGTCTGGGAGGCGGTGTACTCCAAACGCGTACCGGATGGCGGCTACGTCAGCACCGGGCTGGACGTCACGACCAACTACGGCGTGCACTTCGATCCCTTCGACAAGAATCGGATCTTCATCACCTACACGGATATTGGCCAGTTCCGCAGCGAGGACGGCGGCAAGAGCTGGCTGATCTCGACTGTCGGGGTGCCGCGCACGTGGCGGAACACCACGTACTGGATGGTTTTCGATCCCGAGGTGCGGGGCCGCGTGTGGGGCGTGATGAGTTATGTGCACGATCTGCCGCGCCCCAAGATGTGGAACGGACGCTCGGTGACAACCTACACCGGCGGCATTTGCCGTAGCGACGATGGCGCCAGGCATTGGATTTGCGACGAATCCTGGATTCCGGCCACCGCGCCGACCCACATTCTGCTCGATCCCAAAAGCCCCGCCAATGCTCGTGTGCTGTACGTGGCGGCGTTCGGCAAGGGCGTCTATAAGACCACGGACGGTGGCGACCATTGGGTTTTGAAGAACGAAGGCATCACACAAAAAGAGCCGTTTGCCTGGCGCCTGGTGCAGGACCAGAATGGCGTGCTCTACGTGATCCTCGCGCGCCGCAGCCAGGACGGAAGCTTCGACAACGACAGCGACGGCGCGCTGTACCGCTCCACGGACAGCGCCGAACACTGGACCCGAATCCCGCTGCCCAAAGGCGTGAACGGCCCCAATGGCCTGGCGGTGGATACCAGGGACCCGAAGCGCCTCTACCTGGCAGCCTGGGGCCGGCGCGAGGCGGACGGCGCCAAAGACGGCGGCATCTTTATCTCGACCGACGCCGGCGCAACCTGGCGCAACGTCTTTTCGCGGGACCAGCACGTGTACGATGTAACCCTGGACCCACGCGATCCGAAGCTGACCTACGCGTGCGGATTCGAATCCTCCGCCTGGCGCTCGACCGACCGCGGCGAAACGTGGCAACGCATCCGTGGCTACAACTTCAAGTGGGGCCATCGCGTGATCCCCGATCCCGCCGACCCGAAGATGATCTACATCACGACTTTCGGCGGAAGCGTATGGCACGGCCCGGCCGCCGGAGATCCGAAAGCGCCGGAAGATATCGCGACTCCGCCACTGAGTTTCAGCGGGAACCTCAAGGCATCGCGGACTGCCGGGTCGCACTGAGGAAAGTGCGGAGGCCGCGAGGATCGAGAGAACGCGCTACTCGGTCAGCCCGAACGCGATGATGTTCGGTCCAGACGCCACGGCGATGCACTGCTTGCCGTCGAATACGTAGGTCATGGGCGAAGCCTTCCAGATTTGATTGGTCTGGAAGTGCCATAGCGGTTTGCCGCTGGCGGCGTCAAAGAGGGGATCGCAACTCTATGTGCGGAACCGTTAAACACGTTCCATCCTGTAGATGCCCGGAGCGGACCGAAGAGACGAGACAACTCAATGAAGGCAGCACCCCTGCCCTTGGTGACGCCCAGGAACTACGGCTGCTCGATGCGCCTCCGGCCGACACGCTCAAGGGCGTGCGCGACCGGCGATACTCGCCACCATGCTCTATCACGGCATTCGCCGCGAAGAACTCTGTAGCCTGCGTCCGCGCGATATGCAGAGCCGTCAGGGCGTGATGCATTTCGCGCTGGGCGTGATCCAATACGCAGTCGGCGGCACGCACACTCGACAACACTAGCCCACGCTCCTTACAACGCCGCTGTAGACGTTCTGCTCGCCGAGCATGGCTCGCGCCATCGCGTTGGTCATGGCTGAGATGCCGTCAATGCGACTGGGCTCTTCTCGCGCTCCGGCTTGGCGAACATCAGATTGTCGTTGCGCTCGACCGTCGCCAGGCAACTCGCGTTCCAGCGCAGAACCGGATGGCCGCCGTGGTGCCGCTTGCCGCGCGCCACCGCCGCCAGGATCTTCTTGCTCGGCTCCGACAGGCTCATGTAGCCCTGGCGCACCTCAACGCACTGGTAACCGTTTTCGATCATCGCCACCGAGGCCTGACGCGAATTCCACGGGTCCCAACAGATCTCGCGCATATCGAACATCTGCGCGCCCCATTCGAGGCGGTCCTGCACGGCGCGGTAGTCGATCACCTCGCCCGGCGTGGACTCGCGGTAGCCGTCGCGGGGCTCCTCTGCGCCGCCCGGCCCACAACACCTACGCCCCATCTGCGATTAGCCCCGCAGCGTCTACGCGCACCCACCGCAGTCGACTTCCAGTCCCTCCCCCCTCGTCACACCGGCCCAGACTGTCCGTCCATGAATCCCTCAAAGCTCCCTAAATCGATTGAAAAGCCATAGCGCTCACGGAGGGGCGTGCGGCTTCCTTCAAGTCTCATTCCTAATCCTGGAAAACTTCTTCGAACGTCGTATCTGGACCGCGGCCAGCACAGGTCCGGTTTACCGTCCGAGCTGCCAATTGGGATACTGGGGATCGGCACT
>OCTA010004780.1_pt1 | contig 11855 bp, 9 predicted proteins | sample 1538991 | NCBI WGS metagenome assembly OCTA01 (sample SAMEA3539302, study PRJEB22396) | soil metagenome | biome: tundra; feature: field; material: soil | place: USA | collected 2010-05 | depth 0.15 m | reverse complement strand
CCTCTCGCAAGCGAAAGCGCCGCCGATCCGCTGCCCCCGCTTTCGACGAAGAGCCAGAAAATTGGTGTCGGCGCCGACGCGCACCGGAAAGCGCCAGACATGCTGCGCAACGTGCGCTCCCACTATCTGCTCGGCAAAAGGATGCACATTGACCGCGAGGAGTACGAAGCCGGGGCTTTTGGCATCTGGGGCCTCGATGATCTTCCGCTCCACGACTGGAGGACTCGGCGACAGGTGCTTCGCTTGCGCATCCGCGAAGCCATCCGAAAGTTGTTCGGCTAGGTCGCGCGCCATCCCCGGATACGTGAGGGGCTCGTTGTCTCGTGACGTTCCAATAAGAACGACTCCGCCGACCGCGTTCGTGAATGCGGCCATGTCCTTCGCCATCTCGGACCGCGCTTTCGGATCATAGCCGCTCTTGAAGTCCACGCGCTGTGCCTCCGCCGTTCGAGTTAGCGGTTCCCTTGCCGGCAAGTCGTCGGGCGAAAGAATGGGCTTGAAGAGTGTCATGACGGCGCCACGAGAGCGCGCGCGTCCCTCAGAGCGTACAAATGCTCGGTGAGGAAACGCATGTCCGGGATCGTCGGCAAAATCTCATCGAAGTGCAAGCGATGCGGCGGGGATCCGTACTTCGGCGACGGGTCCGCGGTCGACTCCGGCCGTCTCAACCTGCGCCGAATCCCCGGACCTGTAGGACGGTCGGAGCCGCGAGGTGCGCGAGCGCACGAAACCAAGGAGAGAAGTCCTTGCCGTGTGGAATTGGTCGGAGAGGCGGGGTTTGAAAGCGCGAAATCTGCTGAGTTCACGGGGTTTCGTGACGACTCACGTACGGAGGGCCCTCCGCGAGTCGACGTAAGTGCGCAGGAGCTGGTCGCGTTTGGTCCACCGAAAACCGAGGGCTCGAGCACCGTCGAAGATGCCCTCGCGAGGGCGATCGAGGGCGCTGTCGCCGCCGGTCGGTGGGACGTCGTCGCCCAGCTTGCCAGGGAGCTCGAGGTGCGCCGCCTCTCTGCCCGCTGGGGTCGTTGAGCTACCGGTTGGCCGGCGCCGAGGACGGGCAGCGCCGTGAAGTGTTCGGTAGGCGGTGCGAGCGAGGTGGCGCGCTGTGACCTTCTGTTGACCTTCGCTGCTCATGCACACTCTCCTCGTGAGTTGTCATCACCATGCTGGCCAACACGACGACCAGGTCGGCATGGACGTCGTCGGCGATGGCCATCCTCGCGGCGCAGCGGACGCCGAGAGTCCTGGGCCAGGTCGCGATCTGTCCCGGGCGGCACGGATGCCTTGATCGACCCCCGAGCGTGGTGCAGCCCTTCGGGATCTCCTCTCTAGTGGCCGGCAATGGGCACTACCCGAGATCCAGCCCCGGGTAGAGCGGATGCGCGTCGAGCAGCTCCAGGGCGGCGCTCCGGGTTCGCGCTGCGCGCCCCTCGCCGAGCGCGTACTTCGCCTTCGAGTTGCTGCCGTCGGCGGTCACGGTCGGCCTGGTGTCGCCGAGCACTTCGACGATCAACGTCGCCACCCGGTCCATGTCGTCGGCGCCGAAGCCGCGACTGGTGAGGGCCGGCGTCCCCAGGCGAACCCCGGATGTGTACCAGGCGCCGTTCGGGTCGCGCGGGATCGCGTTGCGATTGGTGACGATCCCCGACTCGACCAGCGCCGACTCCGCCTGCCGGCCGGTGAGACCGAACGACGTGACGTCGAGCAGCACCAGGTGGTTGTCGGTGCCGCCGGTGACGAGACGAGCGCCGTGGCGCATCAGCCCGTCGGCGAGCGAATGCGCGTTGTCGGCGATGGCCGTGGCGTACGTGGCGAACTCCGGCTGGCGGGCTTCGGCGAGGGCCACGGCCTTGGCGGCCATCACCTGGCCGAGGGGGCCCCCGAGCACCATCGGGCAACCCCGGTCGACGGCGTCGGCGAACTCGGGCTGGCAGAGCACCATGCCGCCGCGCGGTCCGCGCAACGATTTGTGCGTCGTCGTGGTGGTGACGTGGGCAAACGGCACGGGGTCGAAGTCGCCGGTGAACACCTTGCCCGCGACCAGACCGGCGAAGTGCGCCATGTCCACCATGAGGGTCGCGCCCACCTCGTCTGCGATCTCGCGCATGACGGCGAAATTGACCTTGCGCGGATACGCCGAATACCCGGCGATCAGGATGAGCGGCTTGAACTCCCGTGCCATTCGCCGGACCTCGGCGTAGTCGAGCAGCTCGGTGTGGGCGTCGGTACCGTAAGAAGACTGGTGGAACATCTTGCCGGAGATGTTCGGGCGGAAGCCGTGGGTGAGGTGACCCCCGGCGTCGAGGGCCATGCCGAGCATCCTCTGGTTGCCGAGCGCGGAGCGGAGCGCCGCCCAGTCGGCGTCGCTGAGATCGTTGACGTGCTTCACGCTCGCCCGGGCGAGGGCGGGCGACTCGATCCGCTGCGCCAGGATCGCCCAGAACGCGACGAGGTTCGCGTCGATTCCGGAGTGCGGTTGGACGTACGCGTGCGGAGCGCCAAAGAGCGCCCTGGCGTGATCGACGGCGAGCCGCTCGACGGCGTCGATGTTCTGACAGGCCGCGTAGAAGCGATGCCCGACGGTGCCCTCGGCGTACTTGTCCGACAGCCACGTGCCCATCGTCAAGAGCACCGCGGGGGACGCGTAGTTCTCGCTGGCGATGAGCTTCAGCGAGGCGCGCTGGTCGGCCAGTTCGGCGCGGATGGCGTCGGCGACCCGAGGCTCGGCGGCACCGATCACCTGCAGCGCGCTGCGGTACGCCGCGCTGGCGGCCTGGCCGTCGAAGGGGGGCGCGAATGCGTTGGCGATCTCGGTGGAGCGGGTGCGGGTCTGGGTCATGGGACGCCTCTCGTGTCTTTCAGGACTGCGCGAACACCATCAACCTGCAAAGCCCGGCGTCGCGCTTCTGGCTCGGGCATTTCCGCGCCCTACACGTTCAGATCGGGATCTTCCGAGCGGTACCACCGGCTCGCGACGCGCACCGCGTTCGTGGCCGCGCCGAGCCGCAGGTTGTCGCCAATGACGGTGAGGCACACGGTGCGGCCGCTGGGGTCGCGGTCGTCGGCACGCAGGCGGCCGACGAGGGCGCGGTCGCGGTCGTGCACGCACGAGAGGGCGGTCAGGCCGTCGCCCGTGTTGCCCGCGAACCAGCGAACGAAGGGTGCCTGACTCCCGTCGGCGAGAACGGCGGAGATCTCGTCGAGCGACGCCTTCTTTCCGAGCGTCAGCCAGAGGTGCTCGTAGTGGCCGACCGCGACCGGCACGCGGCTGCACTGCGCGGAGATCGCGAGGCCCGGGAGGCGGAGGATCTTCTTGCTCTCGAACGTGAGCTTGCGCTCTTCCGACGAGAAGCCCGATGCGTCGGTGCCCCCGTTGTGCGGGAACGTGTTGCCCGCGTAGGCCTTCGCATCGAAGCGCACGCCGAGCCGGTCGGGCTCAGAGTATGCGCGGCGCGAGTCGGCGAGGAACTGATCGAGCACCGCCACGCCGGCGCCGCTGATCGCCTGGTAGGTCGCGGCCGTGACCGACTCGACGCCGAAGCGATTCTGGAGCGGCCCGAGGGCCAGCGTCAGCGGAATCGTCGTGCAGTTCGGGTTGGACACGAGGCGCACGACGTCGGTCACGAGATCATGGTTCACGCCGGCCGCCACGAGCGGCACGTTGGGGTCGGCCCGGTAGGTGTTGCTCTTGTCGATGACGCGGTACCCGAGCTCGAGGAGCCTGGGCACGTATCGCTTGCTGTGCTCGTCGTCGAGGGCCACGAACGCCACGTCGCCCCTGGGGGCGCCGGCTTCTTCGAGGCGCGCCGCCGCGAGGACCTCGTGGTCCTTTCCGCCGACGCCGCCGATCGTGAGCGTCTGATCCCGGCTCGCGTAGAGGGCCAGCGCGGCCGTCGGCCAGGCACGTGCGACGAGGTCGATGGTCTCCCGCCCGACCAACCCGGTGGCGCCCAGGATGCCGATTCGCATGGTCAGCGCGTATGACACGTCTGACGAATCGAGGCCAGTGTCGTAGTCTCACGGGCGAACGCTTTTTCAAGCGAAAGGACGGGACCGATGGCCAAAGGAATCGAGCGGGGCAAGAAAGACAACAAGCCGAAGCTCTCGACGAAGGAGAAGCAGAAGAAGAAGAAGGAGAAGAACGCCGCCAAGTAACCCCGCGCGTCTTCGCTCGCATGGCCAGAAGCAGGACCATTTTCGTCACCGCCGGGCTTGCGGGCTCCCTCGTGAGTCTCGCGTCGGCGCCCCGCGCCGAAGCCGCCGGGGCGCTCGAGACCGTCACGCAGGGGGCAGCCTCCGCGCTCGGCGGACTGACCGCCACGCTCAACTCGAGCGTCGTCGTGGCCGCTCCGATCGGCGCAGACGACCCGGCCCCCCGAGGCGACGAGCTCGCGCTCCGCGTCGCCGCGCTCGTCGCGGGGCGCCTGGGGCCGGGGGTTCGCGCGCACCCGCAGACGGCGCAGCTGGCCACGGCGCGCGCGCTCGCGGGTCGGGCGAGCGCGCTCGTGTACGTGGAGACGTCGATCGCCCAGGGCGACCTCCGCACGACGATCGACGTCTACCCGCCGATGGCCAACGCGTGGGACCGCATTCGCAACCCGCTCCCGTCGCCGACGGGGCACGGGTTCGCGACGGCGAAGATCGACGCCGAGGTGCGCGCGTTCCTCGCGCCGCTCTTGCTCGAGAGCGCGACGATCGACCGCGCCCACCACGACGAGGGCGACGTGCTCGCCGCGGCATGCGGCGACGTCGACGGCGACGGCGGCAACGAGCTCGTGCTCGTGTCGGCCTCGCGGGTCGCCGAGGGGCGCATCCGCGGCGGCCGGTTCGTTCCGGATCGCACGGCCACCTGGGACGCGATCGGCCCGCGCTCGCCGGTCCCGATGCGCGAGCCACTCGCCGGGGCGGCCATCGCCGAGGGCACGATCGACGTCGGATCGACGGCGCGTGGAGGCGTGCGTCTCGACGCCGATCTCCGCCTCGGCGAGACGCTGATCGGCATGCCCGCCTGGGGCGGCGACGGGATCGTGTGCCTGATGCCGGAACCTTCGGCGGGCGCCTTCGATGGCGCGCCCGTTGACTGCGCGGTGCGGCGTGATCCCCGACCCGCGATCGCGGTGCCCGCGCCACGCTTCGACGCTTTCGCGGCCGCGAGCGTCACCGACGTGCTCGGTCACGAGCGCCTCGTCGTGGCCGTACGCGAGCCGAGCGGCCGCGTGCGGCTCAAGGCGGGCGAGGCCACGAGCGCTCCCGACCTCCTCTTCGGGGCGCAGCTGGCCGTGGTCGATCTCGATCAAGACGGGTACCCCGAGCTCGTGACCAGCGCGGACCTGTCGTTCCCCGGCGCTCCGGGCAACCGGCCCGAGGACGCCATCGACGTCGCTTCGTGGAAAACTGGCGAAGCGGGCCCGCCTTCCTCGATCGCGTCCCCGGCCCAGGCCGTGCTGCAGCGGTCGCTGCACATCGCCGCGCCGGGAGGCGTGCACGCCCTCGCGGTGTGCCCGCCCGAACAGCACGGCGCGCCAACCCTGGTCGCGGTCGTCGGAAGCGAGGTCTGGCTGATCCGCGCGGCCCTGCAGCGATGATCTCGCGCCGCCGGTTCCTGGGCGGCGTGGCAGCCGGGCTCGCGACGCTCGCCTCTCCGCTGGGCTTCGCGCGCGGACGCATGCCGTACGGCGCCGCCCTCACGTTCCACGTGCCGTGGCCGGTCAGCTCGCTCGATCCGCACCGCATCGACGACGCGCTGGCCGCGTTCTTCGGCGACGCGCTCTTCGACACGCTCTACGCGCGCGACGACGCCGGCGCGCTCGTGCCGGCGCTCGCGGCCAGCGATCCGCAGCCCGAGGGCGCGGGTCTGCGGGTCTCGCTCCGACCGGGTGTCCGTTTCGCCTCGGGCTCGCCGCTCGATGCGCGCGCCGCGACCGCGTCGCTCGCGAGGGCCCGCGCCCACGACGCCGCGGCGTGGCTCGCCGACGTTCCGGCTCCGCGGCCGACCGCCGACGGGCTCGGGCTCGTCTTCGCGATGCGCGACGCGCGCGTGCTGGTGCGCGCGCTCGCGTCGCCGCTCGTCGCGATCGTGGCCCCCCGCTTCGCGCCCGAGAAGCCCGAAGGCACCGGCCCGTTCCGGGCGGAGGCCGTGCAGGGCGCGCTCCGCCTCGTGCGCAACGGGTTCGCCGCCAGCGGTCCGTCGTTCCTCGACGCGATCGACGCGCGCCACGCGCCGGACCTCGAGACCTCGCTCCGCGCCTTCGAGAGCGGCGCGGACGATCTCGGCTGGCTCGGGTCGTTCCTGCACGAGCCGCGCGCAGGCGCGCTGGCCTTCGACGCCGGCGCGGTCGCGTGGGCGATCTTGCGAACCGGCAGGCTGGCCGGCCCCCTCGATGCGCCGGGGACGGCGCAGGCCCTGGCCGACGGTGTACCCCACGCGGCGCTGGCGCCGCTCGTCGTCGGCCCGTCGTGGGCGCCGGCGGCGTCATCGAGTGGCCCGACGACGTGGACCGGACCGCCGAGCGATCTCCTCGTGCGCGACGACGCGCCGTGGCTCCTCGAGGTCGCGCGCGCGCTCGCCGTCCCGCTGTCGACGCCGGCGCACGAGATCACGGTGCGTCCCGTGCCGGCGGCCGAGCTCGCGTCGCGCCGCGCAGGCCGGGCGTTCACGCTGATGATCGACGTCGCCCGCCCCGCGGGCCCGGACGCGCTCGGGGCCGTGCTCGGCATCGCCACCGCAGACGACCCGTCGACGGCCCTCGATCTCGCGCGCCACCCGCCGCGCGGCGATCTCTCGCCTCGCCGAGCCACGCGCTCGATGCGCGTCGGAGTGGTGGCCGAGATCCGCTTGCAGGGGGGGCGCGCGCCGGACGTCGTCCTCCCCGCGTCGCCCTGGGGCCGTGGCGTCGACTGGGGCAACTCCCTCCGCACCCGGCGGTAGGAGATGCTGCACGCGGCCAATCTCTCGCTTCGACCGCATCGGCGCGCCGGCCGGCTAGTTACATGAAGTGAGCGGCTCAAGTTGCAAGGTCGTTCACTGTCCCGGTCGGGCCGGCTGCGAAGGACCTCCGCAAGATGTCGACGTCCGCGGCCGGCTCACTCCTTCGCCGTGCTCAGCCGGGGTTCTTGAGCGCCTGCGATCGTCGGAGAACCTCTTGCGCGGTGTTCGGGTCCTGCGACTCGATGGTGACAGCGAAGCCGCCGCCCGCCGACGAAACCTTCGCCGTGATGCCCTTGGGCTCGAGCGGGCAGTACGCCATGTCCGGCATGTCGTTCCCCAGCGCGTTGTTGCGCGCCACATGGCAATCGACGACCCGCTGCAGCCATTCGCCGGTCAGCATGGGCAGCGCGCGGAATGTCACCACCGCGCCCGAGATCTTGTCGGCGGCCTGCTTGCCGCTCACGTGCACGTAGGCCGGCTGCACGCTCGTGATGTCCTCGCGATGCGAGAAGGGGCTGTTGTCGCGGTCGTCTTCAGGGACGCCGGAGCAGGCCTGGCTCTCGGCGTCGCGCAGCGCTTGCGAGGCCGCGCGGTGGTCAGCGGCCATCTTGCGGTGCTTGTCCGCCTCGTCCAGATGCTCCTTCGTGGGGTTCACCTCGGAAGTCCAGCAGGGGTTCCGGTTGCCTCCGCAGTGACTGACTTCTTTCTTGGCGGTCGGATCATACTGAGCGTCGTGCGGGGTGGCCTGGGCTTCGTGCACACCGGCCGCTTGGTCGTGCTGCGCCGCGCTCATGTCCGCGGGCTGGGCGCCAGGGGTCGATGCGCAGGCGATGAAGGCCGAACCGAACAGCAGTGACGAGAGAATGCGAACTTTCATGGAAATTCCTCCCCGTGGGTGATCGGGGGCGGCCAAGTGCAGGTTCCGCGCCGAGTCTCCCGCTGCGGCCGCCAGAGCCTTTGCGCCACGCGTAAGAACCGGGCGCATCCTGCCGAAAGCCGTCGCAAACGTTGCTTGTGAGCATCGCACTCGCACGAGTCCGCCTCGCGGATCGCCTCCGATCGAGATGCGGCGCATGCGCAGGCTCTGCATCCCTCGGCATACACTGCGCAGGACTGCACCGAGGCAAAGTAGCAGCGGGCGACCACGATGGCTCCGCCGAAGCGTTGACGAGCGCGAGGTCCGGGCCGAGTTCGGTCCCGTGTGGACGCCTACGCGGCCGAGACCCCGGCGTTCATTCCGCGACTGCGCTCGCGCCGCCCTCACCAGGCTCCGCCGCGGGATGTTCACGCCTGATCCAAACGCTATCTAACGCGCGGTACACGGATGCTCCGGATCGGATAGGTCATGCAGGTGATCGCCAGGGACGAAGAGTACAAGGGCCAGGCCTCGCCCCTCGAGATCATCGCGCGCATCGTGCACCACGTCCGCCCGGTGCTCGGCTGGAGAACAGGCCTGTTCGTGGGCCGGTGGGTCGTACGCCTTCCGCACTACAGGAAGCGTTTCGTTCGCGCGGATGAAGACGAGGACCTCTCGGAGATCAAGAGGTCGCTAGCGGGCCGCCGACTGACCAACGCACTCCCCGCAGGGCCTCCGCGCGCGTGTGGAGAGCGCGCCAAAGGGTCTGGCCTCCCCTCGGAGACGAAGGTTACCCAGGGCTCTGTGGCGCCGGCTCGAGCCCGCGCCAGCGCTTCCACACGGTGAAGAGGACCGGGTAAATGAGCAGTTCGAGAACGAACGACGTCAAGACGCCACCGACCATCGGCGCTGCGATGCGCTTCATCACGTCGGAGCCGGCGCCGTGGCTCCACATGATGGGCAAGAGGCCGAGCAGGATGGCGAAGACCGTCATCATCTTCGGCCGGATACGCTTGACCGCGCCCTCCTCGACGGCCTCGCGCAGGTCCTCCACGCAGCGCATGCGTCCCGCGCTCCTGGCCTTCTCGTAAGCCTGGTCCAGGTAAAGGAGCATCACGACGCCCGTCTCGGCATCGACACCGGCGAGGGCGATGATCCCGACCCACACCGCAACGCTCATGTTGTAGCCGAGCAGCCAGAGCAGCCAGAACGCGCCGATCAGCGAGAACGGCACGGCAAGGAGCACCATGCCGACTTTCGTCACGTTGCGCGTGTTGAGGTAGAGAAGCACCACGACGAGCGCGAGCGGGATGACGATCTTGAGCCGCTCGCCGGCGCGCTGCATGGACTCATACTGCCCGCTCCATTCGAGCGTGTAGCCGGGAGGCAGCGCCACTGGCTTGGCGACCGCCGCCTTCGCGTCGTCGACGTAGCCGCCGATGTCTCGGCCCCCGACGTCGACGTAGACGTAGGCGAGGAGCTGCGCTTGCTCGGTGCGCAGGACCACCGGTCCGGTCGCGGCCTTGATGTCGGCCACCTCCCCCATGGGGATCTGGGCCCCCCCCGGTGTCGAGATGAGCGTGCGGCGCACCGACTCGAGGTCGCCGCGGTAGTCGCGCTGGTAGCGCACGTTGACCGGGTAACGCTCGCGCCCCTCGACGGTCGTGGTGACGTTCGCGCCCCCGACGGCGCTCTCGATCGCCATCTCGACGTCTTCGACGCTCAGGCCGTAGCGCGCGATCTGGTCGCGCTTGACGGTGAAGTCCACGTAGTAGCCGTGCGTCACGCGTTCGGCGAAGACGTTGCGCGTGCCCCGCACGCTCCCGAGCGTGGTCTCGATCTGGGCGGCGATGTCGCCAATCTTCTCGAGTTCGGGACCGAAGACCTTGACGCCGATGGGGGTGCGGATGCCGGTCGAGAGCATGTCGATGCGCGCCTTGATGGGCATCGTCCACGCGTTGGCGACGCCCGGCAGGCGCACGACCTGGTCGAGCTCGGCGATGAGCTTCTCCGGCGTCATCCCGGCGGGCCATTCGGCTTCGGGCTTGAGGTTGATGACCGTTTCCGCCATGTCGAGCGAGGCCGGGTCGGTCGCGGTGTTCGCGCGGCCGGCTTTGCCGGCGACCGACTCCACCTCGGGGAACTGGCGGATCAGCTTGTCCTGCGTCTGCATCAGCTGCTGCGCCGTCTGGATGGAGGCTCCGGGCAGGGTGCTCGGCATGTAAAGGAGGGTCCCCTCGTAGAGGGGCGGCATGAACTCGGAGCCGAGCTTGAGATAGACGGGCACCGTGGCGGCCATGAGCGCCGCGGCGGCCGCGAGCATCACCACCGGGTGGCGCAGCACGAAGCGCACGAACGGGTGGTAGCCGCGCATGAGGGCGCGGTTCAGGGGGTTCTTGTCCTCGGGTGCGATCTTGCCGCGGATGAACGCGATCATCAGAAACGGCACGATGAGCACCGAGGTCACCGCGGCGAAGCCCATCGCGAAGGTCTTGGTGAACGCGAGCGGCCGGAAGAGGCGCCCCTCCTGACCCTCGAGCGAGAAGATGGGCAGAAACGAGACCGTGATGATGAGCAGCGAGAAGAACAGCGGACGTCCCACTTGCTGCGCGGCTTCGATGAGGATCTCCCGCCGCGTCTTGCCCTGTGCGCCCTGCTCGAGGTGCTTGTGGACATTTTCGATCATGATGATCGCGGCGTCGACCATCGCCCCGATCGCAATGGCAATACCGCCCAGGCTCATGATGTTCGAGCCGAGGCCGATGGCGTGCATGGCCACGAACGCCAGGAGGATCGAGAGCGGCAAAGTCAGGATCGCGACGAGCGCGCTCCGCACGTGCCAGAGAAAGACGATGCACACGAGCGAGACGATCGCGATCTCCTCGACGAGCTTCTCCTTCAGCGTCTCGATCGAGCGTTCGATGAGATTCGAGCGGTCGTAGGTGGTGACCACCTTCACGCCTTCGGGCAGTGCCGGCTGGACCTTGTCGCGAATGGCCTTCTTGACGTCCTGGATGACCCGGTACGTGTCGACCCCCTGGCGTACGACGACGATCCCTCCGGCCGCGTCGCCCTTGCCATCGAGGTCCGCCACGCCGCGGCGCATGTCGGGCCCGAGGTGCACGCGCGCGACGTCTTTGACCTGGACCGGCGTACCGTCCGCCTTGGCGCCGAGGGCGATCTGCTCGACGTCCGTGACGTTCTGAATGTAGCCACGGCCGCGAACCATGTACTCGCGCCCGGTCCACTCGACGACGCGCCCGCCCACGTCGTTGTTGCTCGATCGCACGCAGCGTCCCGAGCTGGCGGAGGCACGCGCGGAGCGGGCGCGTGCCGGCGCCGAGATCGACGCGATGGAGTCGATGTACACCCCGATGGCGCTGGTGCGGGCGGGGCCGGCGTACCAGACGCCGGAGGCCGGGTTCACGCTCATGGTCGGCGTGACCCTTCCGATCTGGCGCGAGCGCCTCGGGGCCGGCGTCGTCGAGGCGCGCGCGATGCGCGTCATGGCCAACGCCGACGAGGACGCCATGCAGCGCATGATCCTCGGCGCGGTCGCCTCGGCGCGCGAGGCGGTGATCGCAGCGCGCACCCGCTGGCTCGCCCTCGATAGCGAAATCGTACCGCGCGCGCATCTCGTCGTGGAGAGCACGGTGGGCGCCTTTGCATCCGGCCAGGCCGCCATGATCGCAGTCCTCGACGCGGCTCGCGATTTGCGTGACGTGCGCGTCGACGCCATCATGGCAAGCGCTCGCCTCGGCCAGGCGGAGGCGAAGCTCCAGCGCGAAGTCGGCGACATGGCCCCTCGCGCGCGTTGATACGACGCGAAATCCTCGTTGCTGCGCATTATGGCGCCTGCTACGGGAGGCATCCGGCAAGAAAGCGAAAAACGTCCACCACTTCCGATGAGGGTAGAATTCGTGCAGATGACAAATGCGAGACGGTCGGCGGCTCGTGTCGACCCCTCTCGGAAAACGACCGCGGAGGGCTGGGAGATGCACTTCGCGACCCACCAAGATCTTCTCGCGCCGCCTGGACCCTGACGTCCTGGCGGCCCTCCGCGCCTCAGCC
>OCTA010004779.1_pt1 | contig 11856 bp, 9 predicted proteins | sample 1538991 | NCBI WGS metagenome assembly OCTA01 (sample SAMEA3539302, study PRJEB22396) | soil metagenome | biome: tundra; feature: field; material: soil | place: USA | collected 2010-05 | depth 0.15 m | reverse complement strand
ATCGTTATTATTATTGATAAAGTAATAATAAAATATAAACCTATTTTAACAATAAAACTTTTCATTAAAATTGAAAATATATAAATGAACTTCCCGTTTTGAAGAACCACCAAATAAGAAGGGCTAAGATTATATTTATGACCCACCCAAAATTTCTTAAACTCCGTTCATCTCGCCTTAACCACCAATCAAATAATATAAACAGGCTAGCATATAATAAAATTTTTGCTCCTTGTGGTTTATGTAAATATTGAGTCGGGTGATGGTAACTGTCGATAACTATTTGATTGACAAACCCAATACTGTTTCTTAAACTATGAATTCTAAAAAATATCCAGGCAAAAGTGACAAATCCAAATGTGTAAATCATTTGTTTTAATTCTTTTAGATTGGGAAGTTTTCTATCAACAGCAACGATACTGGTTGTATGACGCCGATTTCTATTTAGCAAGAGAAGAGGTAAGAATCCGCATGCATGAATAGCGCCCCAAGCTATGAAGTTCAAACTGGCACCATGCCAAAATCCACTTACTAGAAAAATGATAAAAATATTCCTCACTGCAATGCGCTTTCCCTGTTTGGAGCCTCCCAAAGGAATATATAAATAATCCCTGAACCATGAGGATAATGAAACATGCCACCTTCTCCAAAATTCTGCAATATCTCTTGAAAAATAGGGAAATTTAAAGTTACTTAATAATTCAAAACCAAGTAATTTAGCAGTTCCAAGTGCAATATCTGTATAACCACTAAAATCTCCGTAAATTTGAAAACTAAACCCAATAGTACTAAGTATTAAACTATATGCATTAAATGATTGAAAGTTATTAAAAGCAGGATCTACAAGATCGCCTAAACTATCTGCGATAACTACTTTTTTGAACATCCCCCATAAAATTAATCTACATCCTTCAACTGCTTGGGTATAATTAAACGTTCTTTTTGACTGAACCTGAGGTAACAAATGATTCGCCCTTTCAATTGGTCCGGCAACCAATAATGGAAAGAAGCAAACAAAAACAGAATAATCTATAAAATTTGTTACCGGTTTTCTTATGCCGCGATAAATATCAAATACATAAGACATCCCGTGAAATGTATAAAAGGAAATTCCAATAGGTAGTGCGACTTGCAAAAGAACAGGATTAAAATGAATTCCAATCAAATCAAAACTCTTCTGAAATTCAGTAATGAAAAAATTATAGTATTTGAATATACCCAATATGCCCAAATTGTTGATTATACTTAACCATAGAAAAAGCTTTGATTTTTTCTTATCTAGAGATGCTACGCCAAATCCGTAGAAGTAATCTAAAAAAGTGGATATTACTAATAAAACTAAAAACTTCCAACTCCACCAACCATAAAAGAAATAGCTGGCTCCAAGAATCAAGAGATTCTGTACAAATAAGGTTTTATTAAATACAAACCAATAAAGTGTAAAAACAATTGGAAAGAATATTAAAAATGCAATAGAGTTAAATAACATTTGAAATTATTTAGATCCATCTAGAAATATTTTCTTTCGGTAAGATTTAACAGGGAAGAATAGCAAATTAATAAAAATTTATGAAATCTAAAAAAAAAATAATTTGCTAATATATATAGCGACCTAATATATGCAGCATAACTTTCTTAATGTTTCATTGGGTACGCTCTATTCCTTCATTTGTTTCTTTACTTTGAACTCCCATTCATCCATTGTACTAAAATATCTATTGTGCGTGCATAGCCGTCGTGTCATTTTCCATACCCGTTCAATATTATTCAGATCAGGGCTATATTGAGGCAAAAATATTACCTTAATCCATTTCTTGTTCCTGTTTAGCCAGAGCTGAATCATTGTTGCATGGTGGTATCTTGCATTATCCAGGATCAAGACCAGTTTCTTTCCCCGCTTTCTTTTTTTTAAGACCATTTTCAAAAATTCCAAAAATGTTTCTGCGTTAAAGATGGAAGTCATCATGCTCACTATCTGCCCAGTATTTGCCTGCACTGCTCCAAATAATGCTATGCTCTTTCTTGTAGGAACATGAAGTAATATCGGGTCTTTTGCCTCTGGTGGAATCCACATCCCCCATCGGGTTCCGTGTTGCTGGAAATGGCATTCATCTTCGAACCATATATTATTTCTCCCGTCTTTTGTTATCGGCCGGAGTTTTTTTAAAGGCCCTCTGGGCCGCCGGATCAGCATTTGCTATTATCGGTCTTGGTTTTCTTAGCCGAAATCCCAATTGGTTAAAAATTCGCTGACATTGTCGTATACCTATGGCAATCTTATATTTTTTCTTTAAGTGTAGTGACACCAACTTGCCATCCCAAAAATTCTGTGGGTAATTGAACGCCTCAGGTAGCTTTCCAAGATCCTCTCCAAGTTGATCCCACTGCTTTTCTGAAAGAAGTGTTGGTCTCCCGGGACGTTCTCCATCCTTAAGGCCTGCAAATCCAGATGCATTAAATTTCTTTACCCACCTTTGGATCGTAGTGGGATTTTGTACAAACATCTCTGCAACCTGATAACTATCGTAACCATTGGCCACTAATAGCACACCATGCAACTTGTGATCGTATCTTGATTCTTGCGATCTCTGTATTTCCTCTTGTATCGCTATCTGCATGAGAACTGAATCCTTTACTGATAATTGCTTCATAAAATATGCTTTGATATACATCAAAGATAATATTTATATTTCATGCTGCATACTTTATGTCGCCAGATATAGCAAATATTTCCCATAACATTTTGCGTAATAAAAATTTTGAAGTAGGCAGCACTAAATACAAAAGAAGAACTGAAATCTAAAGGTACCTGATAGGGTCCTTATCATAGGTGGAAATGTAAACAGGAATTGAAATTAAAAATATCGGTTGTTTGATATGCTATTCTCTTTTTTATAATGGCTGGTGTAGTCGACAAATAACAGTACATCGTTTTCGGTAAATAAAAATACAATGCATTTTGGTGTTCCATGAGCATGAGCATGGTCTGAATTAAAGTTAATGAGATTTATTTTGTTTTTTCAAAGATTGTTTTTCGATGTTTCATACGATAACTTTCACCGCTTAATTTAATGATTTCACAACCGTATAAAATTCTATCCAATAATGCCGTTGTGATCACTTCATCGCCGATGGTTTCTGCCCATTCTTTTGGTGACTTGTTGGTCGTAATAATAAATGAAGTTCGTTCGTGAAGTGCGTTGATGAAATGAAAAAAAGAATTAGCATCCTGACGGGCGATGGCAATCATCTTTTAGCATGATGTTCCAACTGGTATAATTACCAACAATAATCTCCAAGTTTATATTCGTTTTCCCTTACATTAAAACTTTCAATATTTCTTTAATTTTCTATATCCTTATTCATCTTTTATATCTTTAAAAGTAATAAATACAAATAATTGGATGAAAAATTGGGTTATACAGGGCATACTATATGATATCAATCCGTCACTTTTCAATTATATAAAATCGAGGTGGTATCACTTTCATTTTTGTAAAAATGAAGATCCTACTATAACCGCTTCTCTATATTTAGATAATCTGGTCGGGGAGGTTAATCACGAAATATCAAAACAGACAACTGTAAATGAGAAATCCCTAATACTTTCTGTAATTAAAAAAATTCTACGGATAAAAATGCAAAACAAAAGTTGGTTGAACTTTTTGAAAATAAGGAGACTTCTATCAGCGAAGGAATAAAATAATATTTGGATAGAATTTCGGCTTTAATGCAAGATTCTTTTAAACAAGATGAAATCATTGAGGACAATCGGGAGCCTATTGGTTCCTCAGAGCTTCCGGTACGGACATATGTAATTGCCACACATATTTATTTGGAGCTAAACCATAATGAACTCCATTAGGAAACTCTGATTTGCGATACCACCGCTTTAAAAGAATTTATAACAGCAAAATTCAAAGCCGGGAAATTATCAGCCAGGATTGCCAATATGAAAAATTTTTCCTATAAGAAAATTCTGGCCGGTAAAAATAATGATGGAGCAAAGGGGCAATTAAAACCGCAACTCAAACAAATTATAAACCATCCCTTAATATTCGGACAGGACATTGCTGCCTTTGCTGAAAAGATTCTTAAAGATTCCTATGCAATGTACCCATACATGTCTATCGCTGCATACTTCTCATTGATACTATTATTATTTAATCAAAGGAATACGAGAGATGGAATCAGTAGTAACATGCCAAAAATCATGGGCTGCCCGGTAAGAGGTTACCAGGTAATTAAATCCTAACCCATAATAAAACCCCTCGGGTGCCGAATGGCGAGGAAACCATTTTCCTTCCATGCCTGCAGAGATGCCTTTTGCTTCCGGATTAACGTTATTGCCGATTCCATTTACTTTACTTCCCGGAAGGAGATACCCAAATATCAGGCCACTTTAAAAAGAGGAATTTATCTTCCTTTCAGCGGTAACCTCAACGGCAGGATTGGAACCATCTATTATTTTTAAGGGGATGAGGCTTAGGATGGTGGTGTATTTTTGAAATTGTTGAGGAATGGGAATCATCCTTATGTAGGAGCTGTCATTTTTCGTAAGATCGAGATATATATTCCGCGGGCAGGCAAATCTTTTTGGATTTTTCCAGTCTATAATGAACCCAGCTAAAGAATAGGGCGTATACGACAGGTTTAACCAAAAGGCGGATGAATTTATTGACTTCACCCTGACAGTTTTTGAAACAGAATCATTGCTGGCTGTAAGGATCAGTGGCTTTTTACTCCTGGTAACCTCGAAACTGCTACTGGTAACTTCACCATTGGATGAACTGTTTGGCAAATTGACCCTCGCAGGGGTATTCGTGAAAACATTAATGCCGATAGTCTTTCTGTTAAGTATGGTAGCGCAGGAACTAAGCAGGAAAAATGAAAGAAGTGTATATATAAATTGGTGCCTGGTTATCATAAACAGTGTTGTTAATAATTGGTCAGGATTGTGTATTTCAATTTAGATTTAAATAAAAATTTTAGACGTCAATCAATCAATATTTGCACCGAATTAACATAAATGGAAAAGAGTTTTCATGCCTCTCTCGGCAAGCCTAACACCCCTGCTATTTGTAGTGTGCTTAAAATTAAAAAGTACTGATTTCCTGATGTTTGTTCCATAGGAATTCCTTTGGAATAACTCAGGACAGATACATTCGAACAAAGTATCATCGCCGGATATCCTAAAAAGTCGATAAATATGGTGTGTAATATCCAATGACAAACCGAGGTAACCAAAATTGAATAATTGTTATAGATTTATTATGTGAAAATCCTGAGTTATAAGAATCAGGAATGCGCAACTTTTGTTTGAGGTTTTCCCGGAGATAGCTGAGGGAACGTGGATTATATTTGAAGATGGTTAGGGATTAGTAATTGACGTAGTGTTACCGCAGGAAGACGCCCCGGAAGAAATTACTTTATTAAGGTTACCGGTCCCCTTTCAGTCTCGAAGGGGCCTCCGTCCAGACTGTAAGTACAAATCCAAACATAGGTTTCTATAGGTTGCAGGTAACCCTTCACAGTGCCATCCCAGCCGGTTAAAGGGTCATTGGTTGAAAAAATCAGTTGTCCCCACCGGTTATAAATTGACAAATGATAATGGGATATTGTTCCCGAAAACGTTGGCTTGAATATGTCGTTATGCATATCATAGTTTGGGGAAAATGCGTTAGGCATATAAAAGTATGAGTAGCATGTGGAGTCAATTACCATAATAGAATCTTTTCCTGTGCAACCATTGTCATCCGTTACTGTAAGCCAATATTGACCACCGGCCGAAACGGTAATACTTTCTCTTTTGTCTCCATTACTCCATGTATACACATTGAATTTGGCGGATGTCTTTAAGGTTACGTCCTTTTTCGAACATTTCGTAACATCTGACGCTAAAAAGCCGGATGGCCTTGGCACGGTAATTACATTAGCCGTATCTATAGCTGTACAGCCACGCGTACTGGCTAACGCTACCCAAAATATACCGGGAGTGTTAGTGGTGATTGATTCATCAGTACTTCCGTTATTCCATAAATAGGAACTATAGCCAGGCCCTGCATCTAATGTTAAACTGCTGTCGATGCATAAATTTTCAACACTATGAAAAGAAGCCACAGGGGTCGGGTAACGGGCAACCACAAAAGTATCTATCGTAATACATCCATCTTTATCCGTTGCAAATAAATCGTATGTGCCCGCTATATTTACAATTATTGAACTGGTTGTCTGTCCAGTGTTCCATATGTAGCTTATAAAATCATTTCTTTCGCTTAAAAGTGCCGAACCGTTTTCGCAAAATCCCGTTTGAATTGTACTGTCTCTTTGCTGAACAGTACCACCTCTCGGTATAATAACCTTAAGGGTAACACTTTCTATAACGCTGTCGCAGCCATTGATGCTTGTGAAATGATGCGTGTAAATGCCTTCGGTGGTAACGGTGGTATCCCATGGCAATTGATAGAAGTCGCCATCGCAAATGGTTTTTGATATGTTAACTAGTTGCGGAGCAGGCGAAACATTAAGGTTTAATATTGTAGTTGAATCGCAGCCCACTGCTGCCGTGGTTGTGTATGTGGCAACGCTGTCACCGCCGCCATTTACCCGTATGCCATTCCATATATAAGGCAGTTGGCTGTAGCAGATTGATTCATTATCAAATGCAGCCTTACCATTTAGTTTTACTATGAATGGAATGGCAGCAGAAGGTAACAATATCCCATTATTGCAAAGCCCTGCCAAAGTATTATTGTCACTTCCCTGTTTACCGTTAATTGTATAAGTGCCCGCAGGTAGTACGGATGAAAAATTAATGGCGATGGAATTCGTATACCCTCCCCTGGTAGTGCAGTTCACTCCGGAGGCGCTGATAATGATTGCAGGTGCGTTGGTTGTGAAATCGCTGCCATCGGCCGCAATGGAACTGCATAAAATGGGAGTGCTTGTTCTTACAACAATATTATTAACGTTATAACAAGGTACATCCACACTGTTCAATAGCGGGCTGGCAGTATTATAGAAAGTTGCAGTAGAGCCGGAAAAATCAATTGTAAATCCCTTACTTGGGCCGCCGCCTACATAATTTCCATAGTTGTTAATCATGATAAGAAATACTTCATTATTTTTTGCATAAACTGCTTCGCAAAAAGAATAGCCAAACTTGCCTTTTTGTATATAAGGTGTTCTTGATGTATCGCTAAGTCCTATAATTCCATTTACATTGCTACCCTGAATATTACTATTATAATTACACCTTATTACGTCGTTAGAAGTTAGTGCGTTGCAATCTTTACCCGTTGCATTTATTACTGCGAAATCATAATCATCAGCTGGACTTACGGGTGTAAGTTTGAATACAATAGTACCGGCCTGCAATACATGTACCTGCAACCACACAGAATTGGTTTCACCCCCTCCAGGACCGTTAAAACAAGGTGTTTCATCTAAATCCAAATGTCTGCCGGTTCCTGTATAACTATAGGGCGTGTAAAAACTGCCGCCACACAATTGTAAAGCATTGCAGGCATCTTGTTCAGGCTGGTTTGGGGGTAATTGATAAATAACTTGCGCCTCTAATTTGTTAAGATGAACAAAGCAGGTGGTTAAGAAAAAAAACAAAATACACTTTAAATTACAACGATTAGAAATATTTGGTAGTCGCGAAATCATAACCAAAATTATGATTTTACCTCCACTTCGCGGAAGGTTGCCATAGTGAATTGCAGACGCTTTGTTGTCCTTGAGACCCGAGTTGGAGCAAGCATATCCTTCAATTTCGGTAAAGTTGGCAAGTGGACGCTTTATAGGTGATATCAAATCCCCCTTAGAATTTTTCGATTAAAAAAGTATTGATTGTCCTGATGTTCGTTCCGCATGAATTCCTTTGGAATAAACATCAGGACAGCAGTGCTTTTATATTTGAGCATTCTAAGGATAGCGGTGATATGGGTTTACGATACAATAATAACACCCTCAGGGGCCGAGTGAGATTAAATATTAGCTTATAGAAGCTCACTGTTACCTTGTTTTCATTCAACTGACTTTATTTTACCTCGTTACCCTCAGTGTCAATATATTTAATCGGGCCAATGTTAAGTTCTTTAATTCCCTGTTCAATCTTTGACCTGTCTCCAACAATAACCCAGGTAAGATTTCTTGGCTTATCTACCTTCATTGCAGCATTGCGTATATCGGTTAGTGTCAGATGCTCCAACATGGACGGATAATTATTCAAATAATTTATTCCCCTGTCATATTCAATAGCAGATTGCAACGCATTTAATACAGATCCATTTGTTTCCCATACACCCGGCAATTGCATTACTGCATTTTTTTGCACTTTATTAAACTCTTCCTCTGTTGCCGGTTTATCACCAACATATTGCATGAGTTCTTTCAGCATTTCCTGAATAGATTCTTTTGTTTTATCCGTTTGAACTGGAGCATAAGCTATAATAAACCCGGGACCCTGTGTATCTATATTAAATGAACCGGCACCGTAAGACCAATGCTTATCTTCACGCAAATTCATGTTGATGCGGGAAGTAAATTCTCCTCCCAAAATACGGTTCATCATCTGAATTTTTTCATAGTCAGGATCTTTGGCAGACGGGCTTATTTCTGCTGCAAGAATAATGGACTGTATTGCGCCGGGTTTATCAATAATATACACGGAAGGTTGTGCGGCGATGGCAACATCTCTTAAATTCTTTTCAGGAACTGTATGCTTCTTCCAGGAAGCAAAGCTGCTTTCTAATTTTGTTTTTAATTCATCTGCTTTAATAGCACCTACCACAATAAGTGTGGCATTATTTGGGGCAAACCAGGTGTCATGAAATTTCATCAGATCATCCCGGGTAATTGCTCTTACCGAAGCCTCAGTACCTGACCCTGTAAAAGAATTACTATAAGCGTGACCGGCGCCATATAATAATCGCGGAAGGATTCTCAGTCCCATTCCAAAGGGCTGCGATTGTTCCTGCTTGATAGTAAGTAACTGTTCCTTTTGCACACGTTCAAAATTCTTTTCAGGAAAAGACGGATGGTATAAAACATCCGTGAATAAATTGAGCGACTCATCCAGGTTCGGTTTCAATGCACTCATGTACAAATACGAATTGTCAAGGTCAGAATAGGTATACAGACTTGCACCTGCATTAACCAAATCATCACTCAACTGTAAGGCAGATCTTGTTTTCGTTCCTTCCTGCATCATAGTCATGGTTAAAACTGAGAGTCCGGGTTTACCAAAAAGATCGGCAGCATAGCCGGCATTAACCAGCAAAGACATATCAACAACAGGAACGGAATTTCTTTCAACCAACGCCACCTTCAGGCCATTGCTTAATGTGAATTGTATGACTGCAGGAAATTTTACAACCGCAGGCGCACCTAAGGGCGGTTGTTGCTTTCTGTCAGCAAGAGAATCGCCAACAGTGTAAGTTCCATAAGGCTCAATATCCAAAACATATTCACCATCGCTCAGCCATTCAGCGGCGGCTTTTTTTATATCTGATGGTGTTGCATTTTTAATCCATTCCTGTATTTTTTTATAATAATCGGGAGTGTCTCCGAATGTTTCGCTTTGTGCAAGAATATCTGACGTGCCGCCAAAACCACCAATACGTTCCATGCCTTTTACAAAGTGCGCAAAGAAATTTGTTTTAGCTCTTTCCACTTCGGCAAGTGTTGGTCCTTGTGTAAGTATTTTCTGTAGCTCTTCATTGATTATTGTATCTATTTTACCAACTGTAAAGCCGGGTTTTACATCGCAGAATATATTAAACTGGCTTGCAATTTCCTTGGCATCAACATAAGAATAAACATTGTTTGATAACTGGTCATCATACACAAGTCTTTTATATAGCCGTGAAGTTTTGCCATTGGTAAGAATATTACTTAATAATGCCAGGTAAGCCTCATCAGCAGTTCCCCATTGTGGCACGTTCCACGTTTTTTGTAACCGCGCCTGCGGTACGCGGTCTTGTGCGGTTTGGTAATGAATGCCGCTCATTTTTGCAACCCACGCACTTTGCCTTGCAATTGGCGGGCTTGCGGGAATTGCGCCAAAATATTTTTTTACTTTTTCGTAAACCGAATCGGTGTTTACATCACCGGCAATCACTACGGTTACATTATTGGGGCCGTAATAAGATTTGAACCATGCTTTCACATCATCAAGCGAGGCGGAATCTAAATCTTTTTTTTCGCCAATCACCGTCCACGAATATGGATGCCCTGCAGGAAAAGTGCTTTTTGCTGTAAGTTCATCGGCGATAGCATAAGGTTGATTTTCATCCTGGCGTTTTTCATTTTCAACAACGCCTCTTTGTTCTTCCAATCGTGAAGAATCAACAGAACCCAACAGGTAGCCCAACCTGTCGCTTTCAGCCCATAATATTTTATCTAAACCTGATGCAGGTACATCTTCAAAATAATTTGTGCGGTCATTATTCGTAGTTCCATTTGCATCTGTACCGCCGATAGATTCAATCATCATATCAAATTTATCACGGTTGTTTTCACTTCCTGTAAACATAAGGTGTTCAAATAAATGGGCAAAACCATTTTTGCCCACCGGTTCATTTTTCGAGCCAACATGATACCATACATTGAAAGCTACTATTGGGGCTTTATGATCTTCATGCACAACAAGTGTAAGTCCATTGTCCAATACATATTTTTTGTAGGCGATATCAATTTCAGGATATTGTTTTTTTGTTGTTTGTGTCAACGCAGTTGCATAAAAAAAAAATAAGCAAGACGCAGCAATAAATCCTTTCATAAAAAGCAGATTAGATGATTTGGGGATAAATGACTCTGTAAGTTATGATTTTGAAAGAATATTAGTTATAAATTATCAATTTCGCCTAAGCCTCCGCTATCTTTAGGTAAACCTCAAACTAAAAATAGCGCTATCCAGATGTTTGTAACTCAGGATTTTCAAACAATAAATCTATAACAATTATTCAATTTTGAATGCCATGGTATGTTGCCGCTTTTTATTCAATGCCTGGCAATGATATTTGTATCAGATTATATTTCCTGAATAATTTCATAGGAATTCGGGTGGAACAAAGATCAGGACAGCGGAAGGGTATTGCAAACTTAATATTTGGCCGCTTTATATAAAACAGAAACCAAAGCCCTCAACCTCGCTGTAAAGCGTAATATAAAGCGGTTTCCAAAAGATTTTATGTTTCAACTTACAAAAGAAGAATTTGAAAGTTTGAGGTTGCAATTTGAAACCTTAGAGAAAAGCGACAAACCATTGAGGTTGCAAAATGAAACCTCAAAGGGAAGGGGCGGTACAAGGTATATGCCTACGCCTTTACCGAACAGGGAGTAGCCATGTTAAGCGGCATATTAAACAGCGACAGGGCAATAAATATGAACATTGCAATAATGAGGGCTTTTGTTGAGGTAGGGAAAGTATTATTAAGGCAAAATGATTTGAAAGAACAGCTTAAAGAAATAAGGGAAAGACTTGAGGAAAATGACACACACCTAAATCAAATTTATGATGGGGTGGAAAATTTGTTGGATGAAAAGGTAGCTCAAAAGAAGTGGGATTCACGGGAAAGAATAGGATTTTAGAAATAGGATTTTAGATTTGGATTTGTACGTATGAGTGAATTTTCAAAAAAAAAATAGCAAAACAAAGGGGGAAAAATAATTCACTTTGGTGGCACAAAAAAAGAAACTGCTATCCGGACACCGTGTTGCAGAATGAACGCAGAGGTTTCACGGCGTCTTGATGCTGCTCCAGGTATGACTTGTCCCGTTTTTTCGGGAAGGATTGCTAACGCACAAGGCCTGCCTTACACCCCGCTAATTTGTCAATCCTTAATAACT
>OCTA010004778.1_pt1 | contig 11856 bp, 6 predicted proteins | sample 1538991 | NCBI WGS metagenome assembly OCTA01 (sample SAMEA3539302, study PRJEB22396) | soil metagenome | biome: tundra; feature: field; material: soil | place: USA | collected 2010-05 | depth 0.15 m | reverse complement strand
CAGCGCCGCGCCGCAGACTCCGCCGCGGAGGCCGCACCGTACGATCTCGCCCAATTGCTTCATCTCAACCGGAATTTCCATTTTGGACCTCCAAATCTCATCCAGTATAAGCCAAAGCGCCATCCTTTGCTCCCCGAGCCGCATTCTTCGTCCCGGAGCCGTTTCCGACCTTGCAAGACGGGGCTCCCGCGCTGCTCGCAAAATCCAAAACCGCGAACTCCCGTCTTTTCACTGCATTCCACAAACACGTCTCCGGCCTCCACGTCCTGGTCGGCTGATTTCGCTGGTGTCATCGCCCTCCTGCTACCCGGTCGCCACCGCCAGCGTCCCGATCCGCCGCACCATGCTCCCGAACAGCCGCCGCGTGAGATGGCTCTCGGCCAGCATCAGCCAGTAGTACCGGGCGTGCTTGATCAGCCGGCCGCCGGTCTTCACCAGCCTCTGCTGCAAGCTGGTAAGCGACCAGTTCTCGATCTTCCTCGGGAGAACCAGCCGCCGCCACAGGTTCCCCAGGTTGTAGGCGATCAGGCTCAGCCAGAGCCGCACTTCATTCGACCGGAACCGATGGCAGCTCAGCCGCGTCATCTTCACCGCCTGCTTGCCCTCCTTGATCCATTGCTCCGCCGTTCCACGCTTGTTGTAGAACCGCACTATTGCCCGGCTGTCGGTCTCCAGATTGGTCACGATGAAGCCCACGCGCGGGAACAGTTCCCCGAAGTGGAACTCCACCTTCGCCACCACCCGCCGCGCCGTCTTCCAACTGGCCGCTTGATAGAGAAAACCCTTGTACCAGACCACCGGCTTGTGGCCCGGCCTTCTCACTGGCCGCATCAGCAATTCCGCATGTCACGCTCCAAACTGTCGTTGGATGGGATGCGAATGGCGTATTTCACGCCCCGCTTCTCCAGCGCCTCGTAGATCTCCGGCTTGGCGAATGCAGCGCCGGCGCGAAACACGACTTCCTTGCCCAGCTTCTGCCGCCGCTCGATCCCGGGCAAGAGCAGTCCTTCCATGGCCGAACGGCACTTTGTTCGAGAGCGTGGAGTTCAGCACGAGCAGCAACGACCGCGAGCTCACCCAAGAGGAACTGGACCAGTGGGTTGCCAGCTTTCCGGTGGAGACGCTATGAGATCCGTGGTATCCAGACTGGCGCGCCTGGAGCGGCCGGCGACGCCTTTGTCGCCAGTGAGCCGGTCCGGAGCTAGGCAAAATCAAAATGGGTAACGCCATGGCATGGCCGGCGCCCACTCGATATCATCTGTGGCTCTACGCACACAGTTTCGTGCGGATACCGTCCTTGAGTGTGGCCCTTCGCACGCCTGCACGCCGCAGCCGCTTCACGTACGGCCAACTCCGCTGCGATAATTTATGCAATACTGCTCCTGGGCACGAAATTTGTCCAGCCACTGACCGCCGCTCGAAATTCTATGAGCGTACAACGTAGGAAGTCTATCCGAACCAGCAAGACGCCGCCGGCCGGCTGCAAGCTTACCGGAATGCGCTTCCTTGCGGCTCTCTGCGCCGCTTTCTTCGTCTATGGACCGGCGCTCACCGGCCCGTTTGTCTTCGACGATAAGGTGCAGCTTTACGCGAAAGCGGCGACCGCGGATCAATCCCTGCCGAACTGGATTAACAGTGTGCGTCCGATGCTTTTCTTTACTTTCTGGCTAAACCACCTGGTATTGGGTAACGCGCCGCTGGGTTACCACTTGGTCAACGTAATCATCCACGTTCTGAACACGGCGCTGGTATTCCTGGTAACACACAGATTGCTCATTCTCTATCGCGGCTCCGCGGCGCGAGGAAAGGTCGACCTCTTGGCCGGGTTCGCGGCCGTCGTGTTTCTGCTGCACCCGATTCAAACGGAATCGGTGGCCTACATCGCCAGCCGCTCCGAGACGCTTTGCGCTTTCTTCATGCTGGCCGCCCTGGCATTGTTCCTGTACCGCCGCCCGGGGCCCGTCACCTGGCCGGCGGCGTCCGCCATCATGCTGTTATGCGTGGCCGCCTGCGCCACCAAGGAACAGGCGGTATCGCTGGTGCCGGTCCTGTTACTTGCAGACCTCTTCTGGGAAGCGGACTTCTCGCTCGCGCGTCTCCGTGCAAACTGGCGGCTTTATGTATCCCTCGCCGCCGCCGGACTGCTCGGCGCAGCGGTCGTCGTCCGGCTCCTCGAAATATCCCCATCCGCGGGCTTTCGCCTGCACGATTTGACCTGGCTCGAATACTTTTTGACGGAATGCCGCGTCTTTTTCTCCTATGTACGGCTCTTCGTCCTGCCCGTAGGCCAAACCCTGAGTCCGGAAGTTGCGATCTCGAAGAATATCTTCGACCATGGCAGCATCTTCGGATTGCTGGGCATCTTGGCCCTGATCGCCGCGGCCGTCTATTTCAGGCGGCGCTGGCGCCTGGCCAGTTTCGGCATCTTGGTCTTCATCGTCCTGCTGGCGCCGACTTCGTCTTTCGTGCCTCTTCTGGACCCGCTGGTGGAACATCGGTTGTACCTGCCCACGCTGGCGCTGACCCTCGTACTTTTGGAATGCTTGCTCCGCGCGCGCCTGCGAGAGGAACGCTTGGTGGCCCTCTGCATCCTGATTCCGTGCGTGTGCGGCGCCATGAGCTTCTCGCGCAATTACGTGTGGGGGGACGAAATCTTGCTGTGGCAGGATGCCGTTTCCAAGACGCCGGATGCCCAGCGGCCTTACCTGGGTTTGGCGGTCGCATACATCAACCGGAATCGTTGCCGCGAAGCGGAAAACGTCCTCGCAAAAGCGTCCGCCCGGTTCGATCGCAGCCCTTCGGTGTTGACCCTGTTCAGCAAGGCCGAGGAGTGTCTGGATAAATTCGATGAAGCCGCCGACCTGATGCGCAGGGCCGCGGAGGTCATGCCCCGCGCGGCCATCTATATGAACATCGGTCTCATTCGCACCCGGCAAGGCAAAACGCAGGATGCATACGACGCGTTTGAACGCGCGGTGGAGCTGGATCCGTCCTCGGCGAGGGCTTACATCCTGCGGGGCGAGTGGTACGAGGCAGCCGCGCGCTTCGAAGCAGCCGCCGAGGACTTTCGCCACGCCTTACAGTTAGCGCCGAACGACGGCGCGGCCCGCGAGCACTTGGATAAGTTGGAGCGGCGCATGTTCTTTGCTGCGTCGGGGCGGTAATCATTGCGGGAATCCTCATCGCTACAAAGCCGGAACACAAACCGCGGTCGGAATGCTTATCGACGGCGAGTCCTTGGAAATTGAGCCGGCTTCCCAACTCGCCCACGTCGGGATAGCGTTACGACTCGCAATCCATGCACTTGCCGAGGCACTACGCAGCTACGGCAAGCTGAGCGGCGTCGATTTATGAGAGTCTGAAGGTTGCCGAAAATAGCGCAGATGAAGATTCGCTGCATGACGATACACCCGTGATCGGCTCACTCGCTGAAGTATTTTCCGCAAACTTAAGGACCGATTGCGATGATTACTTGATTTCCGGTCCTATCGTCGGCAATCCGGACGTTGGGAGTGGATTAGTACCCGCAAGTCGGCTTGTGTTTACGAACCGAGCTGCTCGGGATTCAAACTGACCCGCCACCGAGCACTCAGGTTTCGGGCCGGCGGGTAGGCGTTGATCTCGCAGCGGTTCAAGATATTGGGAATCTGGCTTAGACGCCGGTAAACGTTATTGAACGTGCGCAGCGGGTAGGTCGATGCCTTCTCCGATTTTCGCCACGCCGGGGATGGTGACGGGCAAGCGCCCGCGAATGGGCGACTCTCCGAACAGGGCCGCGACCGCCGCGGTCTCAGATGGCGGCACGGTGCTGAAGGTCAGCAGGAAAGCGGCCGCCTTGGGAAAGCTGCGGACTAAGTACGGATTGCCCAGCGCGATCAGGGCCACGGGCTTGCCGGTCGCGAACAGCGCGTCGAGCATGCGCGGAAATTCGCCGCCCAGCGCCACGTCGCCACGGTAGGCCGCCACCGAGGCGAAGGCCGCGACGGCCACGCCTTCGCATGCCGCGATTTTCTGCACGGCCGCATCCAGTGCGGCGCCCGGCAGCGATGCATCCAGTTGAATCACCGTGGCGTTCTTCTCGCGGCGGCGCACATCCTGCGCGAATTCCAGACCTTCGTTCGAATAGTGGCTTTCCGCCAGCGTCAGGAAACAGGTCTTGGCCGGCGCGCGCAGCGGCAGCAGGTTGCCTTCGTTCTTGGCTTCGTTCTTGGCTTCGTTCTTGATCAGCGTGACGGCGCGGGAGGCAATCTCCTGCGCGCGCTCCCGATCTTCGGGCGCGTCGATTTGGTCGCCGATGGCTTCCAGATCCACCGTGGCGCGGCGATCGAGGCCCACGCGCTCCTTGGCCGCCAACAGGCGGGCAACGCTTTCATCGATGCGCGCGCGCGTGAGACGCCCGCTCTGCACGGCGGCCAGAATCGCCTTGACGGCGGCCTCCGGATCGGGCGGCATCACCAGCGCATCTGCGCCGGCTGCGAGCGCCAGTACGGCAGCCTCCCCGCCGGAATAGCCCTGCGCGATGCCGCCCATCTCCAGCGCGTCGGTGACCACGATTCCCTTGAATCCCAACTGGCCGCGCAGAAGGCCGGTAAGGATGGCGGGCGACAGAGTGGCGGGCACATCGGCGGGGCCCAGCGCGGGCACGGCGATGTGCGCGGTCATGATGGCATCCACGCCCGCCTGGATGGCCGCGCGGAAGGGCGGCAGTTCGACGTTCTCCAGGTGCTCGCGGGTGGCGTTGATCACGGCCAGGTTCATGTGGGTATCGACGGCCGTATCGCCGTGTCCGGGGAAATGTTTGGCGGTGGTGAGCACGCGATAGCGGGGGTCCGCGCGCGTGCCCTCGATGAAGGCGGCCAGCAGCGCCGACACCTGCTTGGGGTCCTCGCCATAGGAACGGATGTTGATGATGGGATTATCCGGGTTGTTGTTGACGTCGGCCACCGGAAAGAAGAGCCAGTGGACACCCAGGGCGCGTGCCTCGCGGGCCGTGACTTGGCCCTCGAAGCGCGCCAGCGCCGGGTCGCCGGCCGCGCCGAAGGCCATGGCCTGCGGAAACACGGTAGTGCCATCCACCCGCATGGAGGCGCCCCGCTCGAAGTCGCCGGCCACCAGCAGCGGCACGCGCGACAGTCTCTGCATGCGGTTGAGGAAAGCGCCCAACGCGTAGGGCTGCGCCTTCTGCGTGAGGCGGCCGTTGTTCCAGTTGACCAGCACCATGCCGCCTACGCGCGTCTCGCGGACCAGCTTCATGAATTGCCGGTATTCGCGCGAGCGGGTGTTGGGCGCCGCGCCGTGAAACGGGATGAAAATCAACTGCGCCACCTTCTCGCGCAGGGTGAGGGCCTTCATCCAGCGGCGCACGAAGGCCGACTGCCGGGAGGGCTTGGGCGGCGGCGATTTGCGCGTGGTGGCCGCGGGCAAGGCGAGCGTCAGGGCCAGCAGGATGAAGAGGGGGCCGCGGGAGCGGATCACAACTCCAGTGTAGCCGGGCCGGACAGGCCAGGAGGCCTGTCCTACCTACGCTACGGCTTGGGCGGCGCGGCGGCGGGCTTGGCGGCCGCCGGGGGCGGCGGCGTGGCCGGCTTGGCGGACGAGGCGGCCGTCGGCGCATTCTTATCGTACAGGGCGATGATGTCCTGCGTGATATCGCTGCCGCTGGCGGCAAAAATCACAGGCGTCTGCTGGGAGCTCACATCCACGATCAACGTGTAGCCGTTCTCCTTGGCGTACTTGTCGATCACGGCTATGATGCGCTGCCCCAGCTCCTGCATGATCTTGTTCTGCTCCTGATCGAGCTCCGCCTGGGCATCCTCGGTCTCGCGGTTCAGAGACTTGGTGTTCTGATCGATTTCACGCATGAGCTTCTGCTTGGCTTCCTCGCTCATGGTGTTGGTGCCCTTGCGCAGTTGGTCCTGCAGTTGCGCGATAGTGCTCTGTTTCTTCTCCAGGTCGCTCTTTTTGGGCGCAAATCTGCCGGTCAGGTCGGCGGCCGCCTTCTGCCCATCCTTGGTGCTGATGATGCAGTTCTGGAAGGCGATGATCCCGACCTTGGTCTGAAGCGGGGTCTGAGGCGGGGTCTGCGCCGAAGTCTGCGGCGGCGCCCCGGTCTGGGCCTGGGACAGCATGGCCGCCCCCAGAGCGATGGCGGGTAGAAAAACGCAATTCTTGGTCAAGCTGAAACTCCTTGAATTTGTTTCGATACTAACATATTGCAACAAGGGGCAACAGGGCCGCGCCTTCAAAACGTCCGGCCGATGGTGAAGCGGAACAGCGAGTGCTGCTCGAGGAACGGGTAGGCGTTGCCGTAGTTAGCCACGAAGCTATTGAGGAACGTCGTTTGGTTCGGGAACATCGAGCGGTCCGCCACGATGGGCGGTTGCAAATACTCCCGTACCAGCAGCGGGTTGTACGCCCAGTAGACACGGAAAGGCGCTTGCACCACTGGCAGGAGCACTTGCAACTCCAGACCGGTGGACATGCGCGGGGCCTGCGTCCCCGGGTACACAATAGCCTTACCCTGAAAGCCGGCGGTGGGGTATTCGTTATTTAGATAGGCGATGCGGCTCGGATCCATGGTCAGTTCGCCGGGACGCAGGATTCTATTGATACCGGCATCCGCGAAAATCGCCAGCACCACCGGCCCGAAGATCGGGATACGGTACTCGAAATTGCCGACCACGTGCGTGTCGCCGCCGGGGAAGGCGAGCTGGTAGATCGGTGCGTTCATGGTCACGTTGGTGGGGACGAGAACCCCGTAGCTGTTTTTGACGAGCGCGGTGCGCTGCGAGCCATCGTTGTTCAGCACGTTGACGCTGGCTTCGCTGGGAATGAAGGCAATGGGACTGATGCCCCAAATCTGGAAGCCGCGGATATCCTGTTCGCCGCCGATATAGGTGCGGGAGAAGGGAGGAATCTCCTTGCCGCCGTAACCGGTGATCATGGAGGCGAGGAGATGAAAAGCCAGGATGTTCGACTTATGCCAGGGCGCGGGTTTGAAGTATTTGCCCTCTATGACCGGTTGGATGGTATTGACGTTGCCTCCCAGGAAACTGCCGGCGAACGTGGTGGAGATAAACAGGCTCTTGCCACCCGTGGGCGTGATGGGATGGTTCACGGTGTTGTATGAAAACGAGGGCACAATGCGGCTGGTGCGGATGCCTTGCAGGGCGTTCGGGCCGACGATTCCGCTGAAATTGATGTAATCGAAGTAAGACGTCGCGGCGGTGGTCTCGGTCTTGACGTCGGAGATGTCGTAGCCGTAAGTGATGCCGAGGCGGGAAAAGCTGCGCCGCAAAGGATAACTGGCCGACACCGAGAAGCCATGTCCGGTCTGGATGTAATTCAACAAGTTATTGGAGCCGAGCGCGTTGAACAGCGGGATTAGGTTTTGACCGGCGAGGATGGAAGCCTCGCGGCCCTGGTTGTAATCGAACCGGGTCAGGTGGGCTTCGAAGCCGAGCTGCAGCGGACGGTCCAGGAAGTACGGCTCCGTGAAACCGGCCGACACGCTGCGCATGCGCGTACCCAATTGCGAGCTGAGGGAAAGTGTCTCGCCCAATCCCAGGAAGTTGTTGGTGGCATAGTTCAACCCCACGAAACTGCCGGCGATTCCGGAGACGCCTCCATTGAGGCCGATGGTGTTCTTGCCGCGCTCTCTGACCTTCAGGGTGATATCCACGGTGCTGGTCTGGGTGTTCCGCTTGATGTCGGCGGATTCTTCGGCTTTCAACGCCTCGAAGTAGCCGAGTTGATTCAAGCGCAGGATGCTCAACTCCCAGAGACGATTGTTGAAGATGTCTCCCTCATCCAGCATGATCTCGCGGCGGACGACTTTGTCGCGCGTGGTGACGTTGCCCGAAAAATCGATGCGGCGGACGAAGAATTGCTTGCCCTCGTCCGCGGTGAGCGTGAGGTCGATTTTGTCCGTGTTGGGGACGGGATCGAAATTCGGCTCGGGCACGAAATCGATATAGCCGAACTCGCCGTAGAGTTTGCGCAGGTTATCCAGACCCTTGCGCAGCTTGGTGGTGGAGAAGGGATCGCCTTCGCCCATGCTGAACAACGGTCGCATCAGGGTTTCCGGCGTGCGGAAGAGCTTGACGCCGACGAAGGTAATTTTGTTGAGGCGGTACAAGCGGCCTTCCTCGACCGGCACGGTGATATCCATGGCCTTGCCGGGATTGTTCTCGTGAATCAGGGGAAGCTTGAAGCCGTGCCCGCCGGTATTGACCAATTCCGTTTTTTGGTCGAGAACCCTGGCCATGAAATAACCCTTCGATTGATACGCGTCGCGGACGCGCTCCTTGTCTTCTTCGAGCTTCGAGGAATCGTAGGTTGAAGCAAAGATGTTTTCAAACAGGATGGAGTAAGGCACGCCAATGCCGTGCGAGTTCTTCATGGCACGGATTACTTCGCGTTGCGAGAAGGCCTGATTGCCCACAATCGTGATCTTGCCGACCTTGATCTTGGGACCTTCGTTGACGTTGAATACGATTTCGAGCGAGGAGGGCGGGACCTGGCGCACTTCGGGCTCGACCGTGGCGAACTGCCGGCCGCGCTCGGCCAGGTATTCCTTAATCACTACGGCAGCGTGTTGGACCTTGTTGGGATCGTACTGCGACTCCACCGAGAGGCCCACTTTGCGCTCTTTGAAGCGATCCAGGATTTCCGAGACGGTGAGGGACTTGACGTTCTCGTATTTGATGGAGCGCACCACGCGGCGCTCCGTGATGGCAAAACGCACAATCACGCCGCCGCCGGGCCCCGCTTCGGTTTCCATCCGGATATCGTCGAAGCGGCCGCTGTTCCACAGCGCCATGAAATCGCGGTGCAGGTCGTCCTCGTTGTAGATATCGCCTTTCTTGGTGGCGATGAGGGCGCGCAGGGTATCCTGTGGCACGCGGCGCGCGCCCGTGAACACGATGGCTTCGATGACCTGCCCGGCGGGCTGCGCTTTGGGCTGCTCCGCGGGTTTGGGAGCTTCCAGAGCGGGCTGCTGAGGGGCCGGTTGCGCCGGCTTGGCCTGCTGGGGCTGGGCCGCTTCGGGCACGGTTTCAAACGGATTCTGCGGCTTCTTTTCCTGCGCCGGCGGCGGCGCCGGAGCGGGCTGTGGTTGCTGCGGCGGATTCTGAGCCCACGCGATGGGAGCTACGGCTGCGCAGAAGCAAAGAACGGCAATCGACAGGCAGGCGCGCCTGTAACAAATCATGAAAACATACCTTTCCACTCTGCGCTGTTACGGAGACGTAGATTTCCGGGAAACAGTTTCACTAGAGCTATGCCAGGTCGCAGATTGAGCAAAAATCCATTCTAGCCAATGCGGAAGGCGCATACAACGAGGTGGGGTTGGCACAGGTGTGACGCGCTGGCACAGCCAGTCGCGCAGGTTCCGCGTGCCGCTGTCGGCTTCAGCCGGCAGTTCTGCGCCGGCGTACGGCTCTGGGGCGTCCACGGCGAACTGAAGTTCGCCGGGCCCAGAGGGCACCCCCGCTAAAGCGTGCACCACGAAAACGGGCAACTTCTTCCCAGAAGCGGACAGTTAGCGCGTTGGAAATCCAGAGCCTATAAGGAGTTACGATTGGAATGGGAGTTGCGGGTCCTAATATTGCTATGACGACCATTATGAGATGTCCGGTTCGGATTGCGGATGCTGCGCCGCAGCCCGTGGTTCACGGCCGTCGCGGTGCTCACGCTGGGCCTGGGCATTGCGGTGAACACGGCGGTGTTCAGTTGGATCGATTCCATCCTGCTGCACCCCTTCCCCGGCGTCGGCGACCCGCGCGAGCTGGCCCTCATCGAGACGGTGACTCCCACGGACGAATATCTGGTCGCCACGTCCTACCTCGACTACCGCGACTACCGGGACGATCTGAAGCTGGTCTCCGGAGTGGCCCTCGGACGCTTCACTCCCCTGAGCGTCGGGGCCGACGGAAAAACGGCGCGCGCGTGGGCGGAACTGGTCTCGGCGAACTACTTCGATGTGCTAAGGGTCAAGCCCGTGCTGGGCCGCACGTTTCTCCCCGAAGAAGGCGGCAACCTGGAAGGCGGCGCACCGGTCGCCGTGATCAGCTATCGCACCTGGCAGCACCGGTTCGGCGGCGACCCGAAGGTGCTGGGCAAAACCATCCGCCTGAACCGTCATCCTTTGACGATCGTCGGGGTGGCGCCCCGCGAGTTCCACGGCACCCTTGCCGGCGTGCTCTTTGACGTCTGGATCCCGGTCACGATGGCCACCGCGATGGGCACCGGCGACGGCACCCTGCACTACCGCGCGACGCGCGACGAGACTTCCACGATTGTGCGGCTGAAGCCGGGCGTGAGCATCGAGCAGGCGCGCGCGGAAGCCGCCGCGCTCGGCAAACGGCTGGCGGCGCTGTACCCGGCCACGAACCGCGGGGTCGACCTCACGGTTACGCCGCTCTGGAAGGGGCATCTCGGTGCGCAGGGCATGCTGCTCCAACCCCTGCGGATTCTGATGGCGCTCTCCCTGCTCCTCCTGCTGATCGTCTGCGCTAACGTCGCTAACCTGCTGCTGGCCCGCGCGGTATCCCGCCAGAGGGAGTTCGGCATCCGGCTGGCGTTGGGCGCCCGGCGTTCCCGCCTCGCGACTCAACTTCTCATCGAGACCCTGCTGCTCGCCGCCGGCGGCGCGGTGACCGGGGTCACGCTGGTTCTTTGGATCGCTCCGGCACTCATGTTCCTGCTTCCCGTCAACGACATTCCGCTGGATCTGAGTGGCGGATTGAGTCTCCCGACCCTCGCTTTCACGCTGCTGCTCGCCGCCGCCGCGACGTTGCTATCCGGCACGGCGCCGGCCCTGATCACCGCCCGCTCCAGCCTGAATGAAACTCTCAAGGAAGGCGGCCGCAGTGCAGGCACCGGCTCCGGATCGCGCCGCCTGCGCGGTCTGCTGGCGATATCGGAAATGGCCCTGGCCATGGCGGCCCTGGTCGGCGCCGGGCTTTTCTACCGAAGCTTCCGGAACGCCACCGGCATCCAGCCGGGGTTTGACCGGACCAATATCTCCGTGTCGCAATTCTATCTCTCATATGCGGGCTACTCGGCCGAGGAGCAGCGCGACTTCTGCCGGACTCTTCGCGAGCGGCTGGTGTCGAAACCCGGCGTGATCGGCGTGACCTACTCCGATGTAATCCCGATGTCGACGGCCTCCGGGACAGGCTCCACGCCGTGGCATCAGGTCGACGTCGAGGGATATGCACCCGCGCCTAATGAGCAGATGATGATCCATCGGGCCACCGTTCCGCCGGGCTACTTCAACCTGCTCGGCATCCGGATGCTCGAAGGCCGCGACTTCACCGAACGCGACGCGGCCGGGGCGCCCAGGGTGATCGTGGTCAATGAGACCTTCGCCAAGCGCTTCTTCAACGGCAGAAACGCGATCGGCCGTAAGGTCTGGTATGCGGGCCTGCCGGCAACCGTGGTGGGGCTGGTCAAAGACAGCAAGTACCACACCCCGATCGAGGGTCCCACGCCGTTCTTCTACATACCGTTCCGCCAATGGTTCGGGCCCGGCCTGAACTTCTCGGTCTTCATCAAAACTCCTGGCGACCCGTCGCGCATGACACCCGTTCTGCGCCAGGAGGCCCTGGCACTCAACCAGGATGCGGTGTTCACTACAGGGCTGTTATCGGAAGCCACTACCCGGTCGCTATTCGCGCAGCGCGTCGCGGCCACCCTGTTGGGCGTTGTCGGAGGAATCGGACTGCTGCTGTCGGCCATCGGCCTGTACAGCGTCATGAGCTACGCGGTGAGCCAGCGCACGCAGGAGATGGGAATTCGGATGGCGCTGGGTGCGCGGCCAGGCGACGTGATCGGCCTGGTGCTGCGGCAGGG
>OCTA010004776.1_pt1 | contig 11858 bp, 9 predicted proteins | sample 1538991 | NCBI WGS metagenome assembly OCTA01 (sample SAMEA3539302, study PRJEB22396) | soil metagenome | biome: tundra; feature: field; material: soil | place: USA | collected 2010-05 | depth 0.15 m | reverse complement strand
GTGGGCGAGGCGCTCTGCATCGCCCGGCGGCACAGTGACTCCGCATTGCGCGTCCATGACCAGCCGGCTCAACTCGTTCCCAGGGTTGGTGATGGCGACGATGGGCCGTGCCGCAGCCATCTGTTTGTATATTTTCGACGGCACCGAAGCCAGTGTCGCCGCCGAATTCAATGCCACCAGGGTCACGTCCGCCGCAGCTAACGCTTCCCCGTAGCGCCCGATGGGCTGGAACGGATAGAACTTGACGTTCTCCAGCCCGGCAGATGCGGCTCTCTCGATGAGGGCCCGCTTTTGAACGCCGTCGCCTACGATGGCGAATCGAATCGGCAAACCGCGTAGCTGCGCCGCCGCGTCGAGTACCGGTTGCATGTCCGCGTTGTGCGTGAGGCCTCCCGAGTACAACACCAGCAGTTCGCCATTGTGAGTCCCGGTCTCGCGTCGAAACGCGTTATCGGCCGGTCCGGGGACGATCTCGTCGGGGTCCGCCCAGTTGGGGACCACATCGATTTTCGCCGGCGCCACCCCTTTGCCCAGCAGATTCTGGCGGAACCCTTCGGAGATCACCACGATGCGTTCGGCCCGCCCATAGATCCAACGCTCCATACGCCTGAAAAAGGCCACCGCCGCGGGATTTCTAAGGTAGTTGAGAGCCACCGCGATATCGGGATAGATGTCCTGCACATCCACCACCAGCCGCGCGCCGGACCCCTTCGCAATAGCGCATGCGGCCACGCCCAACGGCAAAGGGGGCAGGATGGCATAGACCACATCCACCGGCCGCCGCCATCGCCAGTAGCCCGGCGCGGCTGAGAGGCAGAACGCCCCGAAGCTGACGATCCGCGGCCAAAAACTCTTGGATGGCGTGGCATAAGTGTACGTGCGGACCACCTCAATCCCGTCGATCGTCTCGCGCATCTGCCGCCGCCCGCGGTACTCCGGAAAAATCTCGCCGCCGGGATAACTCGGGAAAGAAGTCAGTACCGCTACGGCGTGTCCGCGGTCGCGCAATCCGGCCGCCAGCTCGCGCACCCAAATCCCTGCGCCGACGCTCTCCGGGTAATAGTAGTTGCTAACTATCAGCACTCTCATAATGAGGCCCGCACATTCCCCACAATCCTGCAGCTTGGAGGGCGGGCAATTTTGCCCTGGGGTCCCCCTATGGGGACGGCTTTCAGCCGGCTCTTCACCCGCCCGTAGACGCCACCGCCTCACAAAGTTCTCCCAGCCGTTGCGCGAATCGCTCCGCCGATAGTTCCTTCCTCACCCAGTCGCGCCCCCTCTTCCCGGCCGCGCCCAGCTCGTCCGGGTCGCTGCTGAGCACCCGCGCCAACGCCGCCCGCAGCGGTCCGCTTTGGTCGTCCGGGGCCACAAACGAGCAGTCTGCGGGCGCCAGGTCGCGCCACAAGTCCACGCCCCGGGACAGAAATACGGGTACCCCGAGTGCCAGCGCTTCGGCGGTGGCATGGCTGAAGTTTTCCTTGGCGGACAGCAGGATGAACAGTTCCGCCGCGCGAAAATGATCGATTAGGTTCTGTCCGTATGCCGGGCCCACCCAAATCGACCGCGGCCCCGGTTCCCGGCAAGCCGCTTCCACCGCCGCCACGGGCAATCGGTCCGTTGGCGGCCCGACCAGCAGCAGGGCCCAGTCACTTCCCGCCGTGGCTTTGAAATGTCGAATCGTCTCCAGCGGCCTCTTAATGGGATCCAGTCGCCCGCAAAATATCGCCACGCGGGTCTGTCGAGGCAAATCGTACTTCTCCAGCAACATAGCCCTGGCTCGGTATTTGTCGTAATCCGGGATATGCTCGACCGGCCATGGTATGATCCGCACTTTACTTCCCGACGTCCACTTAGCCGCTTTCTCCGCTTCCGTCCGTGTCGAAAACACAACTGCCGATGACTCGACTAGAAGTCTCTTGCGGTATATTCTGGTCCAGGCCTCTTTGCGTATCCACCTGTATGTGAACACCACCGGGTCCAGGGAACCGTGGCTCACCAGGATATAGGGTATTCCGCGCCTGCGGCAGTAGGCGGCCGCGGCGGCGGCCGTGTGATAGAACAGCCCATGTATGAACACTAAGTCGGGAGCGCCGATAACTTCCTGGGCCGCGCCCGTCCAAAAGCCGTGCCAGAAGAAATACTGCCTGAGCACCGGCAGCGGCGATGTCTTGATGAACGTCCAACTGCTGCCGAATTCGGAATGGCTCTCGGTTGACCGGCCGCAGTTCAGAACCCGTCCGCCATAGTCCAGCTCTTTGAACGCCCGCGCAAACGACGTGACCGTGTTATAGATGCCCCCGCGGCTCGGTATCAAATTGATGCCGACATTTACGACCTTCATGCGTTTAGCGCGGGCCCCAGCCGCGTGCCATTGCGGGCCATAGCGTCTTCGCCGCGAGCGCGAGATAGCACTTCCTCGTATAGAGCCGAATATTCCGCAACCATGGCATCCCGTGAAAAGCGCGCCGCGTTTTGGAATCCTCTTTGGATCAGCCCGTTTCGATACGTTTCGTCAGTCACGATCCGCAGAATTCCAGCCCGGATATCGTTACTGCTATGTGGGTCCACCAGGCAAGCTCCATCACCCGCTGTCTCGTTCATGGGTGTGATATCGCTGGTAATGACGGGCCGTCCAATAGACTGCGCTTCTACGATCGGCATCCCAAACCCTTCGCTCAGCGAGACAAACGTCAGTACGTCCGCGCGCTCGTACGCTCGGATCAGAGCCCCGTCGGTCAGGCCGGCGCTGTTTTCAAATTGAATATCAAGTCCCTGCAGAAGGCCACGCTGTTCCTCGCTGAGCGGCCCCACTACATGCAGCGTGCACCGTAAGCCTCGCAGTGCGCGTGCCACGGTCTCCAGGTTCTTGTTGGGTTTGGTGCCAATCTGTAGAACCCGGGGCCTCGCATTCGGCTTCTGTGGCATCGGGGCGAATCCCTCGGGCACACAGTCGGGTATGATTCTCGTTTTCCCGGCCGCCACCGGGAAGCGTTCCACCAGGCGGTCGCGCGTGGCGCTCGATATCGTCGTGACGAACCGGCAGCGCCGTAAGGGTAATGTGAAATACAGCAGGGCATACAGGCGCTTGCGCACGCCGTGCAGCTCATCCAGGCGGTTCAGATCGTGAACCGTCAGGATCGTACGGCCTCCTGGAAGTCCGAGAGCCACATAGTGAATGTCCCCGGCTATGTGATTCACATCGGCCCTTCGCGCGTGGGCTTTCGCCAGGCCTTCCAGCAGCCACCGGCGGGAATGGTACGGTGTCGGACAGTGCACCACGTCAATCTGGAACCGGGTTGACATGGCCCGGCGAAGTTCTCGAAATACGCGTTCGATGCTGTAAAACAGCCCCGGCACAGGCTGTCTTTCGAAATGGACGACTTGCATGGATTCCAGGTGGGGCGGACTCCCTCGTCCGCGCGCGACCCCCTGGTCGCGCTTCTTTAACGGTTGTCAACTCTTAAGCGGGACGTGCACGCTAGGCGTAAACCCTGGCGCCCATAGCCGCCGCTTTTCCCGCAAGCAATTTCCGGCGGAACCCCACCAGCAGACGCCAAATAATGCCCGCGGAAACGCACGTGGTCAGCAACGGCCCTGCAGCGGCCCCCGTGCCCAGCACAAACGACAACATCGCCCCCGTGTATGCGGTCATTTCAAAGAGGCCTTGGCGCGGGTCCGCTCCTGCGGCGCGCCACCACAGCCCCGCGACCGCGGCTCCCAGCAGATACATTCCCAGCAGCGCGCCCGGCCATCCGAAGTTCCAGTAGAGTTCGCCGGCTGCGGTCGTGCCCGTGCAAGTGTAGACCGAGCCGGACGCCGAAACCATGCCCAGCATGGTCGAAAATGTGACACCCGGGTTCACCGATGGCTTGCCTGGCCAAACGGCCCTGGGAATGAAGCTGAGCGGCACATAGTCGAGCCCGCTTCCGAACTGGAATCCGTCTCTCTCCGCCAGCGACGCGACCAGGCCCGCGGCTACCGGATCGCAAGTGCGCAGCATGGTAATGTCGAGCCAATTCCAGGCATATCGGCCCGGGCCGGCTGTCCAGTTCTCCCGCATCCCCGCGATAATCTGCTGCGTCGAACCGGCGTTGAGCACGCTTACACCGCCTGTGTCGTCGCGCGCGGACTTGTCGTTTCGGGTGGCGCTGACTAGCGGCGCAACCGCCAGCACGTAAAACGCGGCCAAGGCCGGGGCGGCCAGCAGCATCAAGCCCCGCTTTCTGCGGATGACGAGCCACCATACTAGCGGAAAGAACGACAGGATCAATTCCATCTTTGAGTCGCGCCTGGAGTTCAGCGCCATCAGCCCGAGCGATCCGAATAGCAGGATACAGAACCGCCGGTTGTCGGAATGCTCCCGCGCGGAGCGCGGCTTGAGTGCCACCAGGCAGAGCACCGCCGTTGGCAGTATGCTGAGTTGCGCCACCGTGCTGCCTACATACTGCGTAACGGCCTCCCGCGCTGCCAGGAACACGCTCCCAATGGCGGCGGCTGCTACCAGAAACAACGGCGATACCGGGCTGGGTCGAGCCAATCCGCGCGCCGTGCTGTGGGGAGCGAACTGCTTCATGCCAACGTAAAACGCCCAGGACCCTATCACCATCACCGCGTGGCCGTAGGCTACCCATTCGAGCGGCACATTCTGGTTGCCCAGGGGAATGGAGGCTCCCCCGAGATTCGTACCGGCGACGTATAGCGGCGCGACGCCCAACGTAGCCGCCTGCCAGAGTTGATAGAGCACCAGAGGGTTGAGCTTGAGTGGCGCCGAAATGGCTTCCATCTTCGTAAGCCACACGGCCCAAACTAAATACAGCAACGCCGCAAGAGCGAGACCTGCGCGGGCTGGCAGGCAAGTATCGAAAAAGGCGCAAATCAACGCCACGACCCCGAACAGGCCGCAGACGCGGAGCCTTTCCGATCTGCTCGAGCGCCTTTCCGCCCGAACGGGCCTTCTGACCATTTGACCTGCAAGTTCAACTTGTGGCATCGGTGTGGATTCTCCGGGCGAACAACTGCTTCAACTGTCGACTGCCGGATTCCGGAGCCGGTCTGCCCATGGCCAGGTAGACCCCTCGCACAAATCCCGCCACGGTGGCCCCGCAGTCCCGGCCCCGATAGATCCTGCTCGACCATGCCGAAGCATCCCGCAAGGCTTCGGGCCGGGCGGCCAGATGGCTGAGCAATCTGCCCAAGGACGCCCAGTCTCTCGCCGGACTGACCCAACCATTGCGCCCAGGCTGCACGTCGTCGTCGGCGCCCACCGATCCGACTCGATCCGTGGTAACCACCGGCAACCCGGCGCACACTGCTTCAGTTATGGCTAAGGGATGCGGATCGGCCAGCGAAGGATGTACGTACAGGTCGGCCGCCAGGTAATATTGGGGCAGTTCCGGTGGCCTCACGAATCCACCAAACACGATCTGCCTCAGTCCCGTTTCGCGTGCCAGGGAGCGCAGCGCATCCCGCTCCGGCCCGTCTCCGATCAGCAATAGCCATGGACCTTGTTCAGGGTCGCCGGTCGCAGCCGCGGCCGTGGCGCGAATCAGATCCTGTTGGCCCTTCGACGCGATATGCTTGCCTACGTTCAATATCACGAACGCCCTCTCTGGAATCCCCAACCGCAGTCTGGTGGCCCGGCGTTGCTCGCCACGCGCCTCAGCCGCCGCCCGAAAGGTGACTTCGTCGATGGGAAAGGGACAGCGCACCATCCGCGTTCGCGGAAAGCCGTAGTGCTCGTAGTACCTCTCGTTTTCGTCGCCGCATGTCAGTAGTACGTCTACCAGTCCCAACCACATGCGCACAACCACTGTTTTGAGAAGTTTTATCGTCAACCGCCGGTGAGCCAGCAGCTCGCTGTCGGTGATCGCCACAACTCGGCGGCCCGCCAGCTTGGCATAGATGGCTGCCGCGACTGAAACCACTTGCGTGTAGCTGTAGACCACCACCACATCCGGCTTTATCCGCCCCAACATCAACCAGGTGGCACGCACGCGGCGCCATGCGGATCTCAATCCTCCTGCATCGCGGCCGGCCAGGGCGTGCCATTCGAAGCCTTCCGTCACATCGGCGCCCCAATCCACCAATCTGCCGAATTTCGCGTCCCAGTAAGGTTCTGCGCCTTTGAGATTCCCGAACAAGACGGTTACCGCGGCCCGGCCATCTCTTGCCAGGGCGCGATACATCGGGCAGAAATGTTGTATCGGATGCGAGACCGCAATCGCTACTCTCAAAAGCTGGGTCGGCGCCGCGTTCTTGTTTTGGCCGCTCATGGATTCTCGAGACCGCGTGCGGACGGCTCCCTGTGCCCCAGCCCGGCCCGTAGTTGGCCGCCGATGTGCCGCAGCAGAAGAAACAGGCCCTTGATGTTTCCCGCTGCGATAGCCAGGCGCGTGAGTGACTCGGCGAGGAACAAAGAGTGGACCGAGCCGTCGTGGCCTAAGAGCCGTTTCAACCGGATGGCCCGCGCCAGGAGCGCCGCGATCGTACAGACCTGCGCTAACTCATAGAGTGCCTTAAGCGAGGTCCACACTATGGTATAGCTGACCGTTCGCCGCCGGATGAAGTACACCGTGGGAGCCAGGAACGTGCCCCGCCATACCAAGGCTTTCCAGTAAGTGCGCAGAGTGTCTGGAGCGACGTGTTCGATGGTGATGCTCGCGTCGAAAGCCCTCCGGAAACCGGCCGCGCGTAGCGCCGCCCCCAGAAGGTAGTCGCGGCAAAACGGTACGGGATAGTCGCCTGGAAAGTCTTGCAAGCCTGCGGCCGCGGCGGTTCTGCAGGAGAACCCCTCGCTCCATTCTTGCAGCGCGACGGAATAGTGATTCGTGCGTGCCTGGATGTAGCTGCCCCACATGTTCTCCCGGTTGCGCACGCGCGATCCGATCACCAGGAAATCCGCCCCATTCTCGTAATGCGGAATCATCCTCGTCAACAAATCGGGACTGGGCCTGGCGTCCGCATTCATCAGCACCGAGATCTCGCCGCGCGCCGTGCGCAGGCCCTCGCTCCGCGCCCCGCAGCAGCCATTCCGGTTAACGGGCCGATGCGCCAGAATCACTCTTTCGTCCGCAAACCCGCGAATAATCTCCGGCGTGTCGTCGTCCGAATCGTCCACCACGATAATCTCCTTCAGGGGACCATCCAGACGCAGGCATGTCTCGATGGTTTCCCGAATGTCTTGAGATTCGTTTTTGGTGGGGATGATGACGGAAACAGTGAGCATACGCCAGCCTCTTGCCGGTGGTGATCAGGATACTTCAGCAGCCAGTGTTGGCCGGGGCGCGGTTCGCAACGAGCGGAGCGCTGTTCGGGCGCGCTCCCACACGTGTGGCCCCGTGATCCGCAGGATAAACAAATACACGCCCAATCCGGCGCAGCCGCAGAAAATCAAATAGCCCGCGCGCAGTGCTGGCGCTGCCGGGTGGAACATCTGCAGGAGTCCCGAAGTGGCGCATAGCAGCGCGCCGCCGCCGATCAACGCCGGCAGCAGGTGCGCCAACTGCGCATGCAGGGAAATTCGCAGCACACGCGCGGTCACCGCCATGTTGAGCAAGGGAAGCGGAAGCGCCGCGACACACCGCGTAATAACGAACGCATGGGGACCGTATCGCGCCGCCACCACCAGGCAGGGCAACAGCACCCCCACGCTCGCCGCGCTGATCTTGGGCCAGAGATCGGGTCGCCCGATCGCCCGGTATCCATCCGCGTTGAGAGACCACACCGCGCACATGCCCGGAAGAATCGCCAGCCACTCGATGGTGAAGCCCAGATCGGCCCACGCCCTGCGAAATACCAGGGTAGCCAGAGGTTCAGCCAATGCGGCGGTGAGGCAGGCGATGGGCAGTACCAGGGTTGCCGTGACCGTCTGAATGTCCAGAAACGTGGACGGGACATCCGCGGGAGAGGCTCTATTAACCTGGCATAGCGCAGGGTAAGCTACCACGGAAACCACCGATGTCACAATGCCAGGCAGCATGTTGGCCAGGTTAAATCCCATTACGTACACGCCCAGCGCTCCCGTGCTAAAGGAGCGTGAAGCGATAGCGTTGTCGCCGTAGAGAAACAGCCACGTCTGGATTCCGCCCGCGATCACCCACAGGCTGAATCCGATCACCGGTCTGGCACTCCTGAAATCGCCGATTCTTGGCCGCCACCGCGCGTAGACAAAGGCGAGCGCCGCGGTAACCAGGGCGTTGGCTACCAGTCCCAGCACCAGGGCCCAGACCCCCGCGCCCCGCAGAGCCAGAACGATCGAGATCCCTGTGCCGGAAATCTGCGAGACCAGGCCAACCATCAGAAACTTCTTGAACTCCCCGCGGCGCTGCAGTAGTCCCAGCGGCACCGCGCTGGCGCTGTTCGCGACGATGCCCACCGCTGAAACGCGGATCAGCATCGATAGCTGCGGCATCCCGTAGTAGGTCCCCAGTGCCGGCGCCAAAAACCACAGTCCCAGGTAGATCGCTCCCGAGGCGCCCAGCGCTATCCACAGCGCCGCCGCGGCTACCTCCTCCACCGCCCCTCTCGACTGCACCAGTGCCGGAGTGAATGCCGCGCCGAACACCGATTGCGCCAGTGCCACCACCACGGTCACTATCGCCAGATAGCCAAAGTCCTTGGGCGCTAATATCGCCGCGAGAAGCAGCGTTCCCGACACCGAAATGGCGCGGCATCCAATATTAGAGAGGCCGGCCCACCACAGGGTGCGGCTGAACACGTTGCTTGCGCGGGAACCTTCACATGCGCCCGCGCGGATCGGCGTGTCGGTGTTGGCGAGTGTAACCATTTTAGAGAGGCCGGCGGACTCAGCGCTTCGCGGCGGCGAAGCGTGAAGCTTCTAACAGATCCCGGCGATTGATTCCCAGCCGCGCCTGCATCAGTCGTGAGGACCATGGAAACCCGGCGAAAAGAAGAACGCTCTTCCAAAAGCGCGCCGTGCCTACCACCTGCGCGTTCAGCGCAAACGCCCGCCGGAGGTAGTAAAGGCTCAAGCCGCGTCTTCCATAGGCGATCGCCACGGTTGCTCCGTTCAAGGCCGCCGCGCAGGTCGTGCCGGCCACGTGGCGCTCCACGTCTTTCACTCCCAGCGCGAGTGCCCCTTCTTTCGAAAGATACTGCCACGCTAACGAAAACTTCAGCAGGTCGGTTTCAATGAACTTCGTGTCTAGAAACTCGATGTTCCCGCTATTGGCCCCATGCCGCCGAAACGAGGTGTACACCGCTCCGGAATGATAAACTGCGAATCGGCTTCCGATTCTGACGTCAAACTCCACGTCGGGGCCATGCCAGATCTGTTCGTTAAAACTCCCCACTTCTTCCACGCACCGCTTGCTGAATACGATGCTGGAAACGTGCGGAAATCCCGTGGTTAGAAAAAACGATACCGCATCGTCTCCCGCCGCCCTGTAAGTTGGCGCGGTTGGATGCCCTGCATGTATGACCCGGCCCGCCCCATCGATATACCGGCACGACGCGGCCACCAGGCCCAACTCCGGATGACAATCGAACAGTGCGGACGCCTCTGCCAAATACGCTGGGTCGATAAGATCGTCCGATAGTAACAAATTAACGAGCGGCCCTTTTGCCATCGAGATACAACGGTTCCAGTTCTTAGTCAAACCTAGGTTGGTATCGTTCTTCACGTATTTCACCCTGCGGTCGTCCAGGTATGGCCGGACCACATCGTCTGTATCGTCCGAGGATGCGTCGTCGACTACCACGGCATCGAAGTCGTCAAAGGTCTGCGCGAGCGCGCTCTCAATCGTGGCTGGCAACAGGTGCGCCCGATTGAACGTAGGGATCATTACCGAGATATGCGGCATGGTCGGTCAGTTTGCATGTACTATGTGGGGCAGGATGGCATCCTGCGCGCCGATTGGCAATCGGCGCTCTACTCCCTCTTGCGGGCGGCGAAAATGAGATTGCGGGTGAAGATGCCGCTGCCGGTGCCGCCGGTTTCGATGAAATTCCATGCTTTCACCCCGCCCGCCAGCACTTTCCACGCCAGCGCTCGCGCTGCGCTGATCAATCCATGGGGGTATGGCTCCACCGGCCGGAAGCGCGTTTCCGTAAACCCGGCCTGCTTGAGTAAGGCGGATAGCGATTTCTGGGTAAAGGCGTTCGTATGGGTGAAATCGCCGTAGCGGATTTGCCCGAACATGGGAGACTCCCCGTTCACCGTCTGGCCAATGAACACGCCGTCGTCAGTCAGGTGTTTCTGCGCCTCCCTCAAAAGTGACATGACCGCATTGTTCGTAAGGTGCTCCAGCAGATCCACAGCCAGAATTAGGTCGAACCGCTCGCTTGAGTTGCTTAACCACTCGATGGCATCCGCCTGGTATACGGGGAGGTTCATCATTTGAGCGCAATGCACGCATTCCGCGCTGACGTCGACTCCCTTGATGTCCTCGCAGCCAAGTTCTCTGAGCATATACAACGCCTGGCCGCCGCCCGAGCCCAAGTCAAGGCACCTGTGCGCGCTCCCGCGTGGCAACCAATCTCGCATGCGCCACTTGGCGGCGGAAGACCACGCCGCGTAGGTCGCTGGATTCGGCCTGGGGTACTGGCCGGATTCAATGTACCTGTCGTACATCGAATCCGTTTCTGGCTCCGGCGGGAACTGGCGCATGATGTGTGAACCTGGTGTAGTGCGTAATGCAGAATAACGATTACTCTCTGGACCGTGGGGCGGGCTATACAGCCCGCGGACCCGATTTCCACCGGGTCCTGCCGCCTTGAAAAGGCGGCTGCGGGCAGAATTGCCCGCCCCACAGTGTCTCCTCCATAACGTTCGGGATTTGGGACGCGCTACACTAGCGCAGAAAATACTGAAGATTACGATATGAACGAAGGCCGAATCCGAACTCCTGCAGCGGCTTCGATACCGCTGCCAGGCACCCGGGACTGTGCGTCTCGATCACCACGCACCGCACCTGCCGTAGCCACTCCAGGGAACCCTTGGAGAAGATCTCGGCCTCGGCCCCCTCGATGTCGCACCTGAAGATGTCGACGGTTTGTATGTCCCACAGCCGCATCAATCCCGGCACGGTAAACGCCGGGACTGGCAGCTCCGTCCTGTTGGCGCTTACCTGGTGTCCGTCCGGTTGGCATGCCGTGGTAAGCCAGAGCGCTTCTTCCTTCCACCAAAGCGCGCCTTTGAGCAACACCGCGCGCGCTCCATACGGTGCGCAATTCCGCCGGCACAGTGCGCAGTTGCCGGTGTCGGGCTCTATGGAATAAACCCGGCTCTTCGGGAAGCGGCTCAGGTACCAGGCCGCCGTGTCGCCGATGTTGGCGCCCACGTCCAGGATCACGCGGATGTCTCCGTCGGGAAAGTACTGTCCGTAGCTTTCGCGGCCGATTGTGTAAATCACTTCGTCTACGTCGCTTGTTCCGCTCCGGAAAACGAACGGATGTTGCAAATTCCTTGGATGCACGGTTACCATATCCGCGCGCGCCGGTAACCTGCCCCTGATCACCCGCAGTGCCTCGTCGCGCCTGAGCACTCTCAGGATGGAAACCGCATCCAGCGTCCTGGCGCCGCATTTGTACACAGTGGAGGGCAAAGCTTTTCGTAGCGCCCGGCGCGCCCGCTCCGTAGATGTGGTTTCGGCGGCGTTCATACGCAGTGCGACGTCTCCCATGTTCGGGTAATCGCCCGGCGTGACAGATCGAACCGTCGGATCAATATGTTCTTCGACATTCGGCGGGCCCGCTTTGTCGTCAATTGCTGTCCTCTTGCTTGTAGTATCGGTAATACTTACCGTAATACCCGTAATAGCGATAGCTGTCGCTCATGTTACTGGTCACTGAGTTCAGCACCAGGCCGACCACATTCGCGCGCACGCGCTGCAGGGTGC
>OCTA010004775.1_pt1 | contig 11861 bp, 7 predicted proteins | sample 1538991 | NCBI WGS metagenome assembly OCTA01 (sample SAMEA3539302, study PRJEB22396) | soil metagenome | biome: tundra; feature: field; material: soil | place: USA | collected 2010-05 | depth 0.15 m | reverse complement strand
TGCTGGGCGAAGAGCTTGGCGCCATCTCGTCCAATATCTACAGCCACTTCACCGAGAACCTCAGCGGCGTTATTTACGACGGCATCTGGGTGGGGAAGAACTCGAAGGTCCCCAATATCGGCGGCATTCGGAGCGAGCTTGTCGAGCACATGCGCAAAATCAAACCTGCGGTCATTCGCTTTCCTGGGGGCTGCTTTGCCGACAGTTACGACTGGCGCGACGGTGTCGGGCCAGCGGAGAAGCGTCCGCGTCGAACCAACTTCTGGGATGGCGCCGAGGGCCCCCACTCGCCAGCCAATCATCGTTACGATCCCAACCAGTTCGGGACCGACGAGTTTATTCGTTTCTGCAGATTGACCGGGGGCCAACCTTATCTTGCAGCGAACGTGCGCGGCCTTCCCGCAGAGGAGTTCGACCGCTGGGTGGAGTACTGTAATTCGCCGGCCGGGAGCACTACGCTTGCGGATATGCGTGCGGCTGGAGGATCACCCGAGCCGTTCGACGTTCGCTATTGGGGAGTCGGGAATGAGTCGTGGGGCTGCGGCGGCAACTTCCTGCCCCAGGAGTACGCCATGGAGTTCCGTCGTTATGCCGCCTGGGTCCCCGGTTATGGCAAGCCCTTGTCGCTGATCGCTTCGGGGCCGAACTCCGACGACTTGGATTGGACCCGCGGCTTCTTCGAGGGGTTAGCGCGCAAGGGGAAAGAGCAGATCAATAGCGTTTATGGATTTGCCCTCCATCACTACGCCTGGAACCTGGCGCGAGGCAAAACGCAGGATTGGGACCAGGGCAAGGGCGATGCTCGGAAGTTCGAGGCGGTGGACTGGTACGAGCTGTTGCGGGAGGGCCAGAAGGTGCAAGACCTGATCGATGGACATTGGAAAGTGATGGGTGAAATTGACACCGATCATCACGTCAAGTTGGTGGTGGACGAGTGGGGGCCCTGGTACAAACCCGGTAGCGAACAGACTCCCGGCGATGCTCTGGAGCAGACACCAACCATGCGCGATGCCGTGTTCAGCGGTATGACCCTCGATATTTTCAATCGCAATCCGAAAAAAGTGGCTATGGCCAATTGCGCCCAGCTCATCAATTGCCTTAACAGCCTATACCTGGCACACGAAGACAAATTCGTGGTCACGCCTGTCGGACACATTTTCGAGATGTACGTTCCACACCAGGGAGGAAACGCTCTGAGATCCGAATTTTCTGCGCCGCCGATTCAATATGACCGCGACGGCAAGCCGGCGGAGTTCTGGGGACTGCAGGGTTCCGCATCGATCCGCGGGAAATCTCTCGTGCTGACCGTCGTCAATCCAAACGTCAGCGACGTTTGTGAGACTGAAATCTCCACTGGAGCAGCGAAGCTTAAATCCGGCGCGATCACGACGCTGTCCAATTCCGACATTCACGCTTACAACTCGTTCCAGCAACGCGACGTCGTCGTGCCCCGAACCAGCGAGTTGAAAATCGGCGGCTCGGCGCTAGTAGTGACATTCCCGCCCGCCTCGGTCACCACCGTGCAGATCGAATTGGGATAATTCGGGGAGTCTGACGAGTCGTGTCTCCGACCAAAAACAGCGGGTTCGCTGGGCGCGACCCGCTGTCTTCTGGAAAATGCTCGGAAGGACTTACAGCGCCTCGCTGGTCATGATGAATAGCGGCTTCATTTCGAAGCTCTTGTAATGCGGACGCAAGCGCTCGGTATTGTAGTGTTCCTTCACGTTTACAACCTTCTTGGTCGCGGTCACTGCATCGATTGGCATGTTGTCGTAGCGACCATTTTTCAAGACAACCAGGCGCCCGTGGATCCGGTTCAGCAACAGATCCAGCGCCAGGTTTCCATACGCCATGGGAGCGATGGAGTCGATCGCGTCCGGGTCTCCGCAACGAACCAGGTAGCCCAGCTTCTGATTAATCACGTCGATCGTCTTGCCATTGTTGTACTTGGGCGACAGTTCCTTGATTTTTTCCGAGACCAGGTCGCCGATGCCCCCAAGTTTCTTGTGGCCGAAGGCGTCGGCGGCATCTCGCGCAAAAACCATCTCGCCACCCTCAAACATAGCGCCTTCTGACACCAGCACGACAGAGTAGCGGCTGGGATTGCGGCGGCGGTCTTCGCTCAAGAGCTCGGTCAGCCGATCGATATCGAATTTGTGCTCGGGGATCACGCAACGGTTGGCTGCTCCCGCCATGGTCGGAAGCATCGCAGTGAAGCCTGCGTAACGACCGAATACTTCCAGCACCATGAAGCGCTCGTGCGATCCGGCCGAAGTCCGCAGACGGTTGGTCATCTCGATGGTTCGCGTAACGCAAGTGCTGAACCCGATGCAGTAATCGGTTCCCGGAACATCGTTATCCATGGTCTTCGGAATAGCCACGACTTTCACGCCTTCCTGGTACAGGCGGACGCCGTAGCTCAACGTGTCATCGCCGCCGATCGGGATCAGGTTCTCAATGCCGAGCCACTCCAGGTTCTTCAAAACCTCGGGAGTCAGGTCGTTCTTGTCGGCCGAGTACAAGTCCTGCAGGTGCTTCGGAACACTGGACTTGCTCACTTTGCTGGGATTGGTGCGGGAACTATGAAGGAAAGTACCGCCCGTGCGTCCGGCGCGATTGACCAGTTCCTCGGTAAGGATCTGGTAATTGTCGCTATTGTCGTATTCGGCATCACGGACCGTATCAACCAGGCTCGCCCAGCCCCGCCGAAGTCCGATAACGCTATAGCCCTCGCGGAGCGCTCGAATCGTCACAGCGCGAATCGCCGGGTTCAATCCGGGGACATCGCCGCCGCCCGTCAATATGCCGATAACTCCCTTTTTGCCGCTTGTAACCATGATGAGTACCTTCCTTCTGAGAGTGAATATTCAATTAAACACGAATCTCAAAGAGTGGCGCTGTGACATTTCGCACAGCAGGCCGGGTTGGATTCTGAACCTCGAAGGCCAGCCCGCTATGTTTTTCGATGAACACCAGTTTACCCGTTACGGGGACCAATTGGCGTGGCGGGAACTCCCCGCATCCAACCGCAAGTCCCGTGAAACTCGATATACTCGCAGAACGCCGGTGCCGCCGGCGGCTGAAAGCGAAATCGATGGCGACAGAACCGTCAACCCGGACCCTGAACGAACAGGACCTGCGAGACCTCGGATTTGGGGCGGTGGTGTCGCGCGAGAGCCAGCAACGCCTTTTGAACCGGGACGGCAGTTTTAATGTCGAGCGCGCCGGCCTGCGGTTCTGGTCGTCGTTCAGTGCCTACCACGCCATGCTCACCATTCAGTGGTGGCAGTTCTTTTTGGCGACCGCCGTCCTGTATCTGATCGTGAACGCCGCGTTTGCTGCCGCCTACCTCGCCTGCGGACCCGGGGCACTTGGTAGCGAGGCCGTCGGCATGGAACACCACACCTACCTGCGCGCGTTCTTCTTCAGTGTGCAGACGCTTTCCACCATCGGTTACGGTCAGGTCGTCCCAGTTGGGACCGCCGCCAATACGCTGGTGACCCTGGAGTCGCTGGTCGGGCTGCTGGGTTTTGCCATCGTTACCGGCCTCTTGTTTGCCAGGTTTTCGCGACCGACCGCCAAGATGCTGTTCAGCCGACACGCTTTGATCGCCCCATACCAAGACATCAAGGCAGTCGAATTCCGGGTTGCCAACGCACGCTCCAATGAACTCATCGAAGTTTCGGCCAAGGTGCTGCTCAGCCGGTTCGAAAAGGTTGATGGGATTCGAACCCGCCGCTATTACCAACTCGAACTGGAACGGAGCGCTGTCACGTTCCTTCCCTTAACGTGGACGGTGGTGCATCCCATCACTGAGCGCAGTCCGTTCTATCTCGAGACTCCGGAATCGCTGCGCAACTCGCAATCGGAGTTTCTGGTGCTTCTAAGCGGCTTCGACGAGACATTTTCCGCCACAGTCCACACCCGGACTTCGTATATTCCTGACGAAGTTTTGTGGGGCTATCGGTTCGCCAATGCCTTCGTGGTCGGCCGATCCACCAACAACAAAGTGACCGTGGACATGCGGCAGTTTGACAAGGTGGAACCTGCGCAACCCGCACTCAGCGGTTGATCGGGGAGAACGCGCCTGGGCGGATGAGGCGCCTCGATTTTGCGAATGCGTGCTTGACCCACGATCAACGATCCTGTCCAAATGTGCGCTTGGTGACGACTATCGCCAGACCTTGGCACCCTCAATCAATCCGTGGATGCCAGCCAAGCCAGCCTGAAATGATTGCATCCTCCAACTGGAGTTACAATCTAGTAGCTTTAACAAAACCGCTGTTTGTCACAAAGCCGTTGCAATCAGAGAAATCTATTGTTGCCACCGGGAACCGGAATCCTTATGCCTTATCGTGAGCGCTTACCAAACCACCAACGCGGGAGGATCAAGCCGGCCAGTGTCCTGTTGATGCTCCTCCTGGTTGGATTGACGATGCTGCTTGCCGCCTGCAGCCGGAGTACTGCCGAAGGCCCGCAGGGGCCGCCGACCATGCCCGTGAAAGTCCAGCGCATTGGATCGCAGGAGATCGGCAACAATTCGGAGTATGTGGCCACCATTAAGTCGCGCAACTCCGCAACTATCATGTCCGATGTCGAGGGCTGGATCGTGGCCATCAAAGTGAAGTCGGGCGAACAGGTAAAGAAGGGCCAGTCGCTGATGGAAATAGACCCGCGGCGGCAGGCCGCGACCGTCTCCAATTGGGAGTCGCAGCGGGCTTCTAAAGTGGCGAATCTGCAGTTGGCGAAGATCCAGCTCGAAAGAGCGAAAGGGCTGTTCTCGTCAGGCGTGATCAGCAAACAGGACCTTGATCAAGCGCAGTCTACCTACGACGCCGCGAATGCTGACGTGAAATCGCTCGACGCGCAAATCCATCAGCAGGAAGTGCAGTTGAAGTACTACAGCGTTTTCGCTCCAGTGGACGGCATCGTCGGCGACATCCCCGTCCATGTCGGCGACCGGGTCACCAACACCACCATGGTGACGACGCTCGATGAGCGGAGTGGCCTTGAGGTTTATCTGCCCGTTCCCTCGGACCGCGCAAGAGAACTCAAGATCGGCGCGCCGGTGCAGATACTGGATGCCAGCGGCGACGTTATCCTCAACACGCGGGTGAACTTCATCTCTCCACAGGTGGACACGGCTACTCAATCAGTTTTGGCCAAGGCCCCCGTGGACCAGGCGGCTGACAAACTGCGTTCACAACAACTGGTCCGGGCGCGTATCACTTGGAGTACACAGCCAGGTATCACCATTCCGGTAGTGGCGGTGTCTCGCGTGAGCGGCCAATATTTCGCCTTCGTGGCCGAGCAAAAGGACGGCAAAGACATTGCCCGCCAGCTTCCGCTTACGTTAGGAGAGATTTCCGGCAATGACTATGCCGTGCTGAGCGGACTAAAACCTGGGGACCAGGTCGTCGTTTCCGGCGGGCAGAACCTTGCCGACGGCATGTCAATCAAAATTCAGCAGTAGCTCTCGACTTCTGGGAAGAAGGGGCACTCGCCTTGTTTGCTGATTTCTTTATCAAGCGTCCGGTTTTCTCGACGGTGACATCGCTGTTCATAGTCATCGCCGGCGCGGTTTGTATTCCGTTTCTGCCAATCGCCCAGTTCCCGCAACTCGCCCCGCCACAAGTGTCGGTCAACTGCTTTTACACCGGCGCCAACGCGCAGACCGTCGAGTCGGCGGTCACGACACCCCTGGAGCAGGCGATCAACGGCGTGGAAGGCATGCGCTACATGACTTCCAGCAGCGGCAACGACGGCAGCAGTTCCATCACTGTTACCTTCGAGCTGACCCGTAGTCTCGACATTGCCGCGGTTGACATTCAGAACCGGGTCTCGGCCGTGAACGGGCGGCTTCCCAATGAGGTGAAGACGACCGGCGTGGTGATTACCAAGAATGCCAGCTCCTTCATCATGGCAGCCGGATTCTACACCACCGATAATCGCTATACGCAGCGCTTTATCAGCAATTATCTCGACATTTACGTGAAGGATGCTCTGAAGCGCATTAAGGGTGTGGCGGACGTCATCATCTTCGGCGAGCGAAAATATTCCATGCGCCTGTGGCTCGACCCGTCGCGCCTTGCGGCCCGCGGATTGACCGCGAGCGACGTGGTGACCGCACTGGCGCAGCAAAACGTACAGATTGCAGCCGGACAGGTGGGCCAGGCGCCCGCGCCAAAAGATCAGATGTTCCAGATCAGCGTCCGGGCCGTAGGACGTCTGACCGAGGCCTCTGAGTTCGAGAACATCATCCTCAAGCCGGGAATTAACGGCGCACTGGTTCGCCTGAAAGACGTCGGACGCGCTGAACTTGGCGCAGAGGACTACAGTTCGGTGCTGCGGTACAACGGCTACAGCGCCATTGGAATTGGCGTAAGCCAGTTGCCAACGGCGAACGCACTGGACGTTGACAAGGCGGTCAAAGCCGAATTGGTCAGGCTCTCGAAACGCTTTCCCCCCGGGTTGGAATACCAGGTCGCGTTCGACTCCACAACGTTCGTCGGCGACTCCATTCGCGAAGTGCTGCAGACGCTCGTGGAAGCCATCCTGTTTGTCATGCTGGTGATGTTCCTCTTCCTGCAAGACTGGCGAACTACCCTAATACCGGCGATAACGATTCCGGTTTCACTCATCGGCACATTCGCTTTCATCAAGCTGCTCGGGTTCTCCATCAACACGCTGACGCTGTTTGGCATCGTTTTGGCCACCGGCCTGGTAGTGGATGACGCAATCGTCGTCATTGAAAACATTCAGCGTCACATGGGGGAAGAGCACATCAACTCTCACGTGGCGGCGTCGGAAGCCATGGGCGAAGTCACTGGGGCGGTGATCGCGACCTCTCTGGTGCTGGTCGCGGTGTTCGTGCCAGTTGCGTTTTTCCCTGGCACGACGGGGTTGCTCTATCAGCAATTCTCTCTCACTATCGCGTTTTCCATCGCGATCTCGGCGTTTAATTCGCTGACGTTTACCCCATCGCTTTCCGCGCTGCTGCTCCGGCCCGAACGCGAGCAGAAGAACTTCATTTTCCGTGGCGTTGAGACTGCCATCCACCACACGACCACCTTGTATACCGCTACGGCCCGGAAGGCCATCAAGCTGCGTTATCTGGTTCTGGTCGTCTTCTTCCTGGGACTGACCGCGACCTACGTCGTCTATAAACGAGTTCCCACTGGCTTCGTTCCGGATGAAGACCAGGGGTGGTTCATCATCAACGTACAGGCCCCGCAAGGGGCCTCAGTGGAGTACACCTCTTTGGCCATGCGCCAGGTCGAGGCGGTGGTCAGTAAGGTGCCGGACGTGGTGGGAGCGTTCTCCGTCATGGGTTTCAGCTTCACCGGGAACGGTCCCAACAAGGGCATCATCTTTATCAATTTGCAGAATGCCGACAAGCGTAAGGGGAACGAACATTCTGCCAACAGCATTGTGAACTCGCTGCGGGGCCCGCTGAGTCAGATTACGGATGTTCAGGCGTTTCCATTTCTACCGCCCGCCATCTCAGGAATCGGGAACTTCGGCGGGTTTACGTTCGAGGTCCTCGACGAAGGCGGCCACACGCTGCAGGAGCTCTACAACACCGCGCAGGAAGCCGTGCGGCAGGGGAACGAGAGGCATGATCTTGCCGGACTGTTCAGTTCATTTACCGCCAACGACCCTCAGTTCGTGGTGACCATCGATCGCGAGAAGGCCCGCAGCCTGCAGGTGCAACTGCAACAGATTACGGACACGCTGCAGGTTTATATGGGCTCGGCTTACGTGAATGACTTCGATTTCAATAACCGTGCCTATCGGGTCTACGTGCAAGCGGACCAGCAGTTCCGTAGCCAGCCCAGGGACATTCAAAACTACTACGTGCGTTCTGACACCGGCACGATGATTCCACTGGACAACGTGGTGAAGGTTTCCGAAACGTCCGCTCCGCAGGTGATCGGCCATTACAACCTGTTCCGATCAGCCGAGATCAACGGTGCTGCGGCGCCAGGCTATAGCTCTGGACAGGCGATTACTGCGATGGACACGGTGGCGAAGAAAGTGCTTCCGGTGGGATTCAATTTCGAGTGGTCGGGTCTTTCACTAGAGGAAATCAAGTCGGGCAGCCAGTCCGCCCTGCTCTTTGGTCTTGGCTTGCTGCTGGTTTACCTGACGCTGTCCGCTCAGTACGAGAGTTTCATATTGCCATTCATCATCCTTCTCAGCGTGCCAATGGCGATGCTGGGCGCGTTGATTGCTCAGTCGGCACGCGGACTGCTGAATGACGTCTACTGCCAGATCGGGCTGGTGATGCTGATCGGCCTGTCCAGCAAGAATGGCATTCTGATTGTCGAGTTCGCCGAACAGCTCCGCGCCAAAGGGCTGTCGATCACGGACGCAGCCGTGCAGGCCGCACGTATCCGTTTGCGCCCCATCCTGATGACGTCGTTCGCTTTCATTCTGGGAGTCTTGCCGCTGGTGTTTGCCACCGGCGCCGGCGCTGCCAGCCGGAATTCCGTAGGTACGACTGTCTTTGGCGGGATGATCGTCTCCACGGGATTGAATTTGTTTTTCATTCCTGTGCTTTACGTGATCGTGAAGTCGCTCACGGAGCGTAACACGGAAGCCCCATCCTCATCGTCGTGATGAGGTTCATGTGGACACGGCCACGCGCGACATCGTTTGGGATGACGGATTCCAAACAATCGTCTTGTGCATGAGTCAGGCGTCACCGCGCCTATTGATCTACGTCACAGAATTCTTGTTCGTGGAGAGTTACAAGGGAAGTAGTAGATAGATGAATGGCATCGATCGCGCTTGCTCCATTCGCTTGTGCGTCTCTTCAACTTGACGTTCTGCCATTCCCTGAGTGCCCCCACCGCGTGGGGAGATTGGTCGCTTGCAATGGCAACCGCACCGCTCACCGCATCTGGCGTGGGCATCCATAACGTGCTCATTGCCACGGATTTCTCGCATCACTCTGTAGCCGCTCTCAACTACGGTCTCATCTTCGCTCATCGGTACAGCGCGCATTCCGAAATTGTCTATGTGCTGCCCGCGGACGAGTATGCGCTTGCCGGCCCTGAAGCGCTGACCGCCGCGAAGGACGCTGCGCGGCGTGATTTGCTGGAGTTGAAGGCCATGCTGCGCCACAGCCATGCGCTCGAAGAAGACGTGGACTATCGTGTCTGCATGCTCGAGGGCTCCGCGGCCGATTGCCTGTTGGAATGGGCGCGCGAGAAGAGAGTTGACCTGATCGTCGTCGGCACGCACGGCCGCAGTGGACTGGGCAAAATTATCCTCGGATCGGTGGCTGAGAAAGTGTTTCGGCATTCGCGCGTACCCGTGCTTACGATCGGCCCCCATATCCGTAGATCTGCGGAAACCGGCGGTGCCCATGGTATTCTCGCTCCCTGCGACCTGACTCCGAGGTCTCATCCTGCAGTCCGGTTTGCGTGCGCCCTAGCCAAAGAGCACAACTCACCACTCACGATCCTGCATGTGATCGGAGAATCCACTGAGGGCATGAAGTTGGACCCGGAGCGCGTAAAGCAAGGGATCACAGAGGAACTTGCCAAGATCGTTGGAAAGTACTCAGATGGCGTTGATGTCCGCTATCGAATTGAGTCCGGCAATGTCGCATCCACCATTCTGGATGCGGCTGCCGAGATTAATTCGGATCTTATCGTCTTAGGAGTGCGCCCATCATCAGGATTGCTCGACCGATTCATGTGGCCGATCGCTTATGAGTTGGTGCGTGAAGCTGCGTGTCCGGTCTTGACTATTCGTGGAGGAGTTGCAACCCGTTGACTTATTCGTCCGTTCGCCCCGAAGATCGGCTGCGTGAATGGCGACGGTTCACGCCCGCCTCATTGTCGATCACTGCGGCATTGCATTTTTCTCAACCCTGTTGAACGTCGGTTTAGCCGTTTGGCAGCTCTGCATAAATGATATACAGTTCACGGGCAGCAGGAGGAAAGATGCGGCGAATCGTCCGTAATACGCTTGGGTACGCGCTGGTACTGGTGTTTCCAGCACGATTCTGCGTAGCACAGGCAGTTACGACCACGCAGCAGTCTGCACCGGCGCAATCGCAGAGCAGCGGAGCCCAAGCGGCTGCACCTACCGGGACCCTGAGCCCCGAAAGCTCTCAGAAGCTGGCCAACAAGGTCCGCCACGAACTGGTGATGCTTCCTTACTACGACGTGTATGACAACCTGTATTTCCGCATGGATGGTCGGACTGTGACGTTGCTGGGCCAGACGCCGAATGCGAGCACCAAATCAAGTGCAGGAAATGTGGTGAAACACATTGAAGGCGTCGACACGGTCATCAACAACATCGAAGTGCTGCCTCCAAGTTCCGCCGACCAACGCATTCGGAGAGCAACCTACAATGCGATTTATAGCTATGGCCCGTTATTCAAGTACTCGCACGGCACGGTGCCGCCAATTCACATCATCGTGAAGAACGGTCGCATTACGCTGGAAGGCATCGTAGATAACGAATCCGACAAGCAGATGGCAGGGATGCGAGCCAATGAAGTCCCCGGAACTTTTCAACTCACCAACAACCTGCGGGTCATCAATCCCAGCAGCGACGAGAAGAAAAAAAAGAAGTGACCGGTCAGGCCCCCCGCGCAGCCATTAAGCTCGCGCGGCAATCCCTGGTGCAGAGCTTCCATCCCTGAAGCGCGCTGTTCCGGGGTTGCCGAACACCGCGATCAGTTTGTCGCGCAGGCTGGCAGACCGGTGCAGGTCCTTCCAGATATCGATCCACTCGTGAAACGCTATCTGAAACGGATTGTGGGTATTAATGTTCGTGGTCAGGCCATAGACGCAGGGTTCCTGCTCCGGCTCGAAACTTTCAAACCACCTGTCCCAAATGATCAGTATTCCCGCATGATTGCGGTCGATGTACTGCGGATTGGTCGCGTGATGAACGCGGTGGTGGGAAGGTGTGTTCAGCACCGACTCCAACACACCCATTCGCTTGATCAGCTCGGTATGAATCCAGAACTGATAGAGCAGGCTGATGGCCTGCATCGTGAAGATCATGATGGGTTGGAAGCCCACCAGCGGCATCCATAGCCAGAATACGAAGGAAAAGAATCCGCCCGTCCAGGTCTGCCGTAATGCCGTACCCAGGTTGTAGCGCTGCGACGAATGGTGGACCACATGTGATGCCCAGAAGAAGCGGCATTCGTGGCTGGTTCGATGAAACCAGTAATAGCTGAAATCGTCGGCAAAGAACACCAGCACCCAGGCCCACCACCGGTACCCGATCGGGAAGAACGCGAAGCGGTGTACCCAGGTGAAGATGGCGAACACCAGACCTTTTGAAACCAGGCTGACAAGCACGTTTCCGATGCCCATCGTCAGGCTGGCCGCGGTGTCCTTGCCGTTGTAGAGATCGCGGTGCATGACCGCGCCGGCTATGGCTTCGGCCAAAACCAGCAGGATGAACGCGGGAATCGCAAGATGAATGAGGTCGGGCATTAAGACTGAACTCGCGCTGTTGCTGCATTTTACTGAAGTCCAGTGGCAAACGAAAGCCACCTCATCGTCTTGAATTCCGCTCTCAGTCCTTATGGAATCTTTATGAACTCCTTAGGCACGATTTATGGACAGAGTGATCGAATGAAGTGGGCGGAGATCCGCAGGGTGCGGAACTCGACGAGGTCGGTAAATGAACATCCTGTTTCTTTTGGTGTGCGGCATGAGCCTGGTGTTCTTCGGGGTTTTCTTTGTGGCGTGCCATAGAGATGGCTCCCGGAAGCGACCTCGCACGTCTTCAGTAGTCAAGATATCGCCTGAAATTGACGCCGTCAGCTCGAACGCAGGACGACAGTCTCTTGTTGATCTTGAGAAACAGATGGAGGATTT
>OCTA010004774.1_pt1 | contig 11863 bp, 8 predicted proteins | sample 1538991 | NCBI WGS metagenome assembly OCTA01 (sample SAMEA3539302, study PRJEB22396) | soil metagenome | biome: tundra; feature: field; material: soil | place: USA | collected 2010-05 | depth 0.15 m | reverse complement strand
CTTTCATCCGCCAGCTAACGTGGCCAAGATGCGGGCGGGCATTCCGTTGGAGGATACGGACCGCGCTCCGTGGCTTGCCTCCCTTCAGCACGCCATTGCTGGCTGGCTGGAGGCACGAAGCAACGTGGTGCTGGCATGTTCCGCGCTGAAGCAGTCGTATCGCGATCAGTTGCTGGTGAGTCCGGATGTCAAGCTGGTCTATCTGCGCGGCGGCCGCGAGTTGATCGCTGATCGACTCACGCAACGTCAGGGTCACTACATGGATCCCAACCTCTTAGCCAGCCAGTTTGCCACGCTGGAAGAGCCCCAGGATGCTGTCGTGGTGGGTGTCGAAGCAGACGTACCCGAGATCGTCGCTCTAATTCGCAAGGCGCTGGGCGTTTAGTTGTCTAGCCCGGCACGCAACTCGTCAGCCATCATTCTGGATAGACTAAACCTGTAGCCCTCCTGATCGAGGAATGTTCGTTCCAGGGGGAAGGCACAATCAGGAGACGTTCTAACGATGCCGTTCCGACGACGCAGCAGTATCCTGCTGTGGTCCTTGACAACGATCTTGCTGCTGACCGCGGTAGTGTTTCTTGTACTGCTCTCAGTCCCAGCGCCGGTTGAACACTGGTTGCAAACCCGAGTATTGCTGGCTCTGCAGCAGCACTACCAGCGCGATGTTCAGTTGGAAAACCTGCACGTCTCCCTGGTGCCCGTCTTTCGTGTGACCGCCGACAATTTCATATTGCCCAACCGCGACGGAGAAGGGCTCCCGCCTTTTGCTACGGTCAAACACTTGACGGCGCAGGCGCTGCCGCTACAGTTGCTACGGCGGCCCGTGCATTTGTCGTGGGTGAAACTCGACGGCCTGGTAATCAACGTGCCTCCTAAACGCGAGAAGCTGGCGGGCGAGCCAGCCCAGCCTAAACGGCGAACTCGGCTGGCCAACTTCGAGATCGACCGAGTCGATGCGGACGGCACTGAGCTCTACGTCCTGCCGAAACAGGCTGGGCGCGAACCCATGGAGTGGAAGCTTCGCGCCTTGACCCTGCACAGCGCCGGCATCGGGCAGCCCATGAGTTACAAGGCTGAGCTTACGAACCCCAAGCCGCCCGGCATCGTTCGAACCACCGGTAAGTTCGGGCCCTGGAACCTTGCCGATCCTTCTGATACCGCGGTTGCAGGCCATTACACTTTTGAAAACGCCGATCTCTCAATTTTCAACGGCATCTCCGGGATTCTGTCGTCCGTGGGCGACTTCGGCGGAGTGTTGCGCAAAATCGTGGCCGACGGCACCACCGATGTCCCCGACTTCAAACTGGACAGCGCATCGAAGTCCGTACATCTCATCACGCAGTTCCACGCTTTGATCGACGGCACCAACGGGAATACCTACCTGCAACCGGTCAACGCGCATTTCCTCAACTCCCATGTGGTGGCTGCGGGTGAAGTTACGGGGAAAGCCGGGCAAAAAGGCAAGACGATTTCTCTCGATGTTGACATTCGCGATTCGAGGGTGCAGGACTTGCTGGACTTGGCGGTCGATTCAGCCCATCCAATGCTGACCGGATCGATCGTGACGCACGCCAAGCTGGTCATCCCGCCCGGCAAGCAGAAGGTCATCGACAAGATCCAGTTGTCAGGGAGTTTCCGCATCGACCATGCGTGGTTCACCAACGAGAAGGTCAACGATGCGATCGATGGGCTCAGCCGGAGGGCCCAAGGCAAGCCCGGCGATCAGAGCATTCAGGATGTGCCGGCTGTGCTAATGGGAACGTTTAGTTTGGGGGATGCCAAACTCAGCTTCAGCAACCTGCAATTCGAGGTGCCGGGAGCTGTCGCCCAAGTGAAGGGCTCCTACGGTTTGGCCAGCGACCAAATCAACTTCACGGGTGACGTGCGGCTGCAAGCGCATGTGTCCGAAACCATGTCGGGAGCGAAACGAGTGCTTCTCAAGCCCGTCGATCCCATCTTTGCCAGGCACCACGCGGGCACCTATTTACCGGTGAATGTCACCGGGGACAAGGACCATCCGCAAATCAAGCTCGACATGAAGAAAGTTTTTTAGGGACGACTTTGATCGCTTGATACAACGTCCTGGGCGCGGCCCTTCCATTCCCCACCACGGCCTGACCAGAACTTGAACGCGGAATGCAGCGTGGCCGCCATGTAGAAGCTGGCGCTAAACGGCAGGGTCAGCGCCCATGCGGGGTTCAGGCCGTAGAAGCGAACCATGGGAAGAAAAGCGGCGGACATGAGAAGCCAGTTTGCCGCCCCGACAAGAGCCAGCATCCCGGTCCCGCTCAGAAGCAGGGCCAGAGGAAGCAGATACGTGATCGTAAGCCCGGCCAGTGCGCCCAGCAGCATCCAAGCCGAATGTTGCAACTGACTAAAGGCGGTGCGAGCAATCATTCGCTCGATCTCTCTGAAGGTCCCATACACGCGTGTGCTGCAGGCATCAGGGGTAACACCGAGCCAGACTTTCCCACCGGATTGCTTAACAGCCCGCGCCAGCGCGCAGTCATCGATGATCTGGTGGCGAATGGCAGCGATGCCACCCCCGCTATCCAATGCTTCCGGACGGATCAACATGCAGCCTCCTGCGGCTCCGGCTGTCTTGCGGCGAGGGTCGCGAATCCACGCGGGCGGATACAGCAGGAAGAAAAAGAAAACGAAGGGAGGAATCAGGAACCGCTCCGCGAGTGTCTGGCAATGCAGTTTGACCATGAACGACGCGAGGTCGTAGTTCCCTGCTTCGGCAATCGCGACCAGTTTCGCGACGTTGTCCGGCGAGTGTTGAATGTCGGCGTCGGTCAACAGCAGGAACTTCGGATGCAACTGCAGTGCGCGCTGAATTCCCTGCTCCAGCGCCCAGAGTTTTCCAGTCCATCCGGGCGGCAGAGAGCTGCCCGTGATCACGTCCAACGCCTCAGATCGTCCGCAATTGCGGGCAGCTTCCCGCGTAGCCTCGGAAGTTCCGTCGGAACTGTGATCATCCACCACGAAGATGTGAATCACCTGCGTGCAGGTCTGGCGCAACAAAGACTCAACTGTCGAACCAATGACGGCGGCCTCGTCGCGCGCGGGAATGACCGCCGCGATCGTGCCTTCCATCGCGGCTACCGGCTGCACGTTCGAGCGGAGACTCGCCACGCGCCAGAAATTGCCGTGCGCAGTAAGCAGGTATACCCAGATGGCAACGCAGAGCAATCCGGCGCTGAGTGCGAAGAGATGCATTCCGTCTCAGTCTATCTGGAGCGGAGTTTCGGTTGCGATCCAATAAGTCGGCCCAAGATCAGTTCCAACCTCACCCCCGATCCAAGACGGCATCACGAAATCCCTATGTTGCAGTCCGCCCACAACCTGTTACACTCTCCCGCGGCTCCCTATGACGCTCCGCATGGCTCCACTTCGCACCGAACTCTACGCTAACCCCGGAGGCAAGTTCGTCCACAATGTAGTTCTCGACTCGTGTCGACAACATGGCGAGAAAGTCGCCATCGTGGACATGTCCTGCACGCCACCTCGCCGCATCAGCTTTGCCGAGTATGCCGACCTCGTTGAGCGCACCGCCCACGGGTTCGTCTCGGCCGGAATACGTCCAGGCGACATGATTGGCATCTACCTGCCGAATTGCTGGGAATTCGGCGTGGCATTTCACGCGGCCACTCTGGCAGGCGCGATTCCGACAACCATGAATCCGACCTACCGTGACCGCGAAGTGCATCACCAGATGGAGACGTCCGATGCTGTCGCTCTGATTAGCGATGGTCCGCTGCTCGAGGGCATCAACCTGTCGGGGCTTCCTGCGCTGCGAAACGTATTCACCATCCGCACCGCCGGATCAGGCGGCAGCGAGCCGTTCAGCAAACTCTACTCGTCAACGGCACAAGTCATCTTGCCGGAGCCGCAGCATGATTCACGCTTGACGATCGCGACCCTGCCCTTCTCCAGCGGCACCACAGGATTGCCCAAGGGCGTGATGCTGTCGCACCACAATCTGGTCGCCAATGTGTTCCAGACTCTGACATCGGGTGAAACCGGGTCGATTGGCGAAAACGCAGTGGTGTTGTGTTTTCTGCCCATGTACCACATCTACGGAATGACGGTTGGAATGAATCTCTGCCTGATGCGCGGCTGCACCGTCGTTTTGATGCCCCGCTTCGATTGTGAGGCTTCTTTAAGAACCATTGTTGATGAAGGCGTGACCATGGCGCTGTGTGTCCCGCCGGCGTTGTTGGCCTACTGCCACGCTTGCGATGCGGGAAAGTTTCCGCGCGAGCACAGTCTGCGCTGGGTGAAGTGTGGCGCGGCCCCGCTGGCGCCGGATCTGGCGCGCCGCTTTACCACTTCCACGGGCATACCCATACGCCAGGGATACGGCATGACCGAAGCTTCGCCGGTCACCCACATGGGCTATCTCGATCCCGAGTTCTATGACGGCAGTTCGATCGGCGGTCCGGTAGCTCAAACCGATTGCCGGGTGCTCGATGAAAATGGCAACGATGTTCCGCAGGGCGAACTGGGCGAGCTGGTCATGCGTGGCCCTCAATTCATGCTGGGATATTGGAAGTCGCCCGATGCCACGGCCGCGGTGATGCGCGACGGCTGGTACTGGTCGGGAGACATCGTGCGCGTGGATGAGCGAGGCCTCTACTTCGTGGTCGATCGCCGCAAGGAGATGATGAAGTATAAGGGCTTCTCGATCGCTCCGGCAGAGGTCGAAGGCGTGCTGCTGGAGCATCCTGCGGTGCGCGACTGCGGCGTGGTTTCGCGACTGGACGAGGCGGAGGAGGAGATTCCCTGCGCGTTTGTCGTTCTACGTGAAGGCCACCTCGAAACGGAAGCAACCATGGCCAGCATTCGTGAATTCGTGGCCGAACGCCTCACGAATTACAAGATGCCGCGCGAAATTTACTTCGTGCAGAGCATTCCCCGGACTGCTTCGGGAAAGATTTTGCGGCGCGATTTGAAGAAATTGTTTTGATTTTCGGGGCTAGGGCAAATTCAATCTAGGGGTATCGGGTGGAGCACCCCTCCAGCGGTGCAATATGGTCAAATCGGCATGCGTGAAGTCGTCCTGCCACCCGTCCCGTTTTGGGACAATTGCGTTACTTTCGTCATATACGCCTGCCGATTTCCGTTGGCCCCTCCACGCCCGCTGCGGTATTTCTGAACCTGGCTGGCCTTGCACACCCCAAAGGGAGGCTCCTCCTCAGCGGAGGGACCTGTCAGCTAAGTTCTTTGATAACAAGACTTTGCGTATAACTCCTTTATTTGTGCGACTTTGCGGGGAATCGTCTAAAACAGCCCAATTCTGCTGCCAAAACCCCTAAAGCATCGACATAACTCATTTGTTTGTAATCACGTACATATAACTCCATTGTTTGTGCTACTTTGCACCGAATTGATTTCCTAAGTCATTGATTCTGCATGGTTGAGTGGGGGGGGGCTCCGATGTTCAGCGCACGCTGACTGACTTGCCATCGGCGGGCGTGTATTGCTCGATCTGCAGGGGGGGACTTTTTCCGCAGCCTCTGCGGGCATGCTCCACCCATTGCCAATACACCCAGATTGAAACTGCTCTAGCGGCGATTGTCCGTTTGCGGCTCGGGATGAATCAGCACGCGGAACAGGTCCGGCACCTCCTGCCGGAACCTGCTCTCCAGCGCGGTCTGAATGTCGTGCACCCGCGCCAGCGGAAGATCGTCTTTCATGGTGCAATGCAGCGACAAATAGAGCCGTCCGGCCACCCGCTTAAACATCAGGTCATGGGCGTCAACCACCTCGGGGAAATCCTCGGCGACTGACTGGATCTGGCGTTCGAAGCTGGGCGCATCCACCACGCCGTCACTGGTTTCGATGGTCGCCGGCTCGCTCTCGATATGGGTCAGGATGCTTGAGATTTCCGCGACGTCGTGGCGCATCTCGGTTTCCAGCCGCGTGACCCGGTCATGGGCTTCCTTCAAGGGCATGCGTTCGTCGAGCTCGACATGCTGCTCGACATGCAGCGCGCCATGGATGTCCTGCACACTGATGTCGTGGACGTTGAGATTGTTCCTGGTGGCCACGGCGCGAATGCGATCGAACAGGCTTTCGCCGCGGCTGGCGCGGGCGACGGCGTTCACCATCACGTCAGCTCCCGGCAAGAGCTCTCGAATTGCCGCGGAAACTTCGTTGGCTACCTGCTCCGATTTCTGAAATGTAACATTGCGCGACATGGCGATGGATACATCGGCGAAATACTTGCTGCCGCCACGCCGAATGCGAACGCGATCGATCTCCAGCACTCCGTCGATGCGGGAAACCGAGTCGATGATTTTGGAGCGCACGCCAGCCGGAGCGCCGTCCAGAAGCGCGTCGATGGTCTGCCGCGCCAGGCGCCAACTGACATACACCACGATGCAGGCAACCACCAGGGCCGCGATGGGATCGGCTTTCACCAGCCACGGGACTGAGTAGGTCCGCCCCGCCATCACCAAGGCCAGTCCAAGAATTACTACCGCGCTGGACCAGATGTCGGTGCTGAAATGAAGCGCATCGGCCAGCAGCGCCTGGCTGTCGTACTTGTCGGCAATTCGCTTCAGGCGACGAGAGCGCCAGAAGTCAACCACAATGGAGATGCCCATCACGACAAATGCCCAGGCGCTGGGCTCGATTTCGATGGAGTGGAAGAACAGCCGCTTGGTGGCCTCGTAAACGATCCAGACGCAGGTCAGCAGCAAGAGGCCGGTTTCGATGAAAGCCGAGAAATTCTCAACCTTCCCGTGGCCATATTGATGATCGGCGTCGGCTGGCTTGTCGGATACCCGCACGGATAGGTAGGTGATCGCCGCGGCAACGAGGTCGAGCCCCGAGTGTGCAGCCTCTGACAAGATCCCCAAGCTGCCGGTGGAAATTCCCACGACGATCTTGAGACTCGTGATCGCAACCGCGGCAAAGACGGAGTTCAACGCGACTGCCTGCTTCTCTGACGCTCGTGCCCCGATGCTGGAAGGTTCAGGCATACATGTCTCAATGACTAACGCTGGACTGCCCCTCGTCTGCTATGAGGGTTGCCCTCCTATGATACGATTTTGTGTAATTGCCACGGCGCTACAGGCGACCCTTTCCCGGAGGAAGACCCTTCATGCAACGTCAGATCATAACGGTTCTTACGCTTTCGTGTGTTCTCAGCTTGGCTGGTTATTCCCAGACCGCCAGTCCAGGCCCCGCGCCGGTGCCTCGCATGCGCGGTTCCGAGAAACAGGCGTCACTGGCGGCTGCCAATGGCCCGAATGCAACGACCGCAGCCAACCCCAGCACAGTTGGCCTGGACCAGCCCGTCATTACCTTAAAGGGAGGCTGCGAGCCGATCGGCGACATTACCCCCTCCAAGGATTGCGTCAGCAGCGTCACCCGCGCCCAATTCGAGAAGATCATCAATGCCCTGCAGCCGGACATGGCAACCGATGCTAAGCGCGGATTTGCAACCAACTATGGTCGATTGCTGATATTTTTCGATGCCGCTCGTGCCCTTCATCTGGAGAACGATCCCAATGTGCAGCAGATTATTCAGTTCGTAAATCAGCAAGTGATGGCTGAGGGGCTGAAGCGCCATTACACGGACCAGTTCTCGCATCCGACTGATCAGCAGATTCAGGACTACTACAACCAGAACAGCGCCAAGTACCTCGAAATCACTTTTCAGCGGATCATCATCCCGAATAACCCAGGAACCGGAGACAAGCCCGCGGCCGGCGATGCCGAAGCCGCCGCGGTGGCCGAAAAAGTCCGGCAGCGCTGGGTTGCCGGCGAAGATCCGTTAAAGCTGCAGCAATCGGTCTTCGAAGCAGCCGGCGTCACCGGAGCTTCTACGCCCGAGATCAATCTGGGAGCAAAGCGCCCGGGCAGTCTGCCCGTAAATCACGAAGGGGTATTTCAACTGAAAGCAGGCGAGGTTTCGCAACCCTATCGTGACCCGGCGGCTTCTTTTATTTACAAGGCTGTATCGGTCCGGCAAGTCCCTCTGAGCGAAGTCAAGGACTCGATCATTAAGACTCTGCAGCAGCAACTGTTGCAGGACAAGTTGGAATCGATTGGAAAATCTGCCACGCCAGTGTTGAACGACGAGTATTTCGGGCCTCCGCCGGCCGCGGGTGCTCCGGCCATGGGCGGCCGTCCGGGCCCGGCTGGTCCGCCGCAGTCCGGAAATCCGCCAAAGTAATGCTAATGACGCAGCCGACGGCAACTGTCCTGGTGACGGGGATCTCGGGAAACCTGGGAACGAGGCTGCTGCCCATGTTGTCGGAGTTCCGCGTGGTAGGAGTGGATCTGCGCCCGCCCGAATCGACGTCGCCCATTGAATTCCACGCCATGAATCTGGGGCATGAATCGTCATGCCGCGAACTCACGCAACTGTTGCGCCACACCGGCGCCCGTTCCGTCCTGCATCTCGCGTTTGACCGAAATCCGCTGCGCGCTGGGCTGGACGATGTCGAACGCATGTGGCAGACCAACGTCGCCGGGACGGCCAGGGTCATGGAAGCCATCAGCGTCGTCAACCGCACCGGCGGGCACGTCCGCCAATTCATGTTCCCCAGCAGCGTCGCCGCTTACGGCCCTGAAACTCCGGGGCCGGTAAGGGAGGACTTCCCTCTCCGGGCGCACACGCTTCCCTACGCGATGCACCAGCGCGAGAGTGACGAAGTGGTGCGCTATCGCGCCGAGAGCATGGGGGACTGCCGCACCTATCTTCTCAGGCCACACATTTTCACCGGCCCGACCCTGCAGAACGACATCGTGGGTGCACTGCGTGGGATCCCGTTGGGCCAGAGCCCGCGGGCCGCGCGCATGCGGGCGGAAGGCAAGCGCCTGCCGATTCTGCTGCCCCGCGGCAAGAAATTCGCTGACCGGCGCTTTCAGTTCGTACACGTGGACGATGTGGCACGGTTGCTGGTCTATCTCCTTCACCGGTCGCACAACGATCCGGCGGTGACTATCCTGAACGTTGCCGCACAGGGGGAGCCTATCTCGATTGAAACCTGTGCGGAAATTGCGCAGGCCAAGATTACGCGGGTCCCGGGCCGTGCCGCTTACCAGTTGATTTCGCGCATGTTGTGGAAGTGGGGAATTTCGTCGATACCGCCCGAGGCATTGCCGTACATGACTGGGTCCAACACGGTGGACACTACCCGCCTTCAGCAGTTCCTCGGTCCGGACTACTCGCGGGTCATGCGCTACGCGGTCGAAGACGCGCTGCGCGACAGCTTTGTGCGCCACTAGAACCCGCCGCTCTTCAAATCAACATCGCTCAGTCTGAGCTATTTCTTGCCCCGGTACAAACCCGCAATTCCGAAGGTGTAGGGAGTCCACGATACGTCGCGGAAGCCAACGACCCGCATGCGCTCCAACATTTCTTCTGGAGCGGGAAAGCGTTGCACCGATCTCGGCAAGTAGGCGTAAGGGCCGCGCACACCTGAGATCATGGTGCCGATTGCAGGAAGCACATGCCGGAAGTAAACGCGGTACACCGCGCCGATGAACCCCTGTGGCTCGCCAAAGTCGAGGATGCCGATCTCACCCCCGGCGCCAAGCACGCGATAGATCTCCGTCAGACCGCGATCGTAGTTGACCAGGTTGCGGAACCCAAACGCCGCCGTCACCAGGTGAAACTGCGCTGCAGGAAACGGTAGATTCAAGGCGTCCGCTTCCACCCATCGAATATGCCGCTGGCCTGTCTTCTCGCTTGCGCGGACCAACATGGGATGCGAAAAATCAGCGCCTATCAACCCTGACGACGCGCCCTTCATGCGCCGATACAACGCGAACGTCATGTCGCCGGTTCCACAACAAAGATCGAGCACCTGGGCATCAGGTCGGGAAAGGATCGAATCAAATATCCGCGCGGTGCGGTTCCACCACAAGCGGTCAACGTTCATCGACAGCGCATGGTTCAGAAAATCGTACTTGGGCGCGATGGAACTGAACATATCGCGCACGGCCACGGCCGCCGACGCTTCATCGCTGGCGCCAACCGGCGCTGCGCCCACTACCCGGCCCTCGGCAGTGCCGGACGTTGGCTGGCGCACGTCTTCCGGTTTCAGTGGATTCATCATGCCTTCGACAGCCCGTTGATTTCTTCGACGGCTTCGATCACCGCGCTTCCTGGGACAGTGTTGACCACTTCCACCTGGCCTATCGTGGTCGGCAGAACGAAGTGGGGCACCCCGCCCATCGTCTTCTTGTCAGACTGGAGCAACTTGAGGATGCGCTTGCCGTCCACATCCACAACGGGTAGCGATCCATACGCGAGCACCATTGCGATGATGCGCTGTGCCGTGTCTGTGTCGGTGATGTTAAGGCCCTTACCAATCTGAGTAGCCGCTATCATTCCCCAACCAACCGCTTCTCCGTGCAGGAAGTGCTTATACCTGGTGGCCGATTCCAGGGCGTGTCCAATGGTATGTCCGAAGTTCAGGATGCGGCGCTCGCCGCCTTCCCGCTCATCAGCGCTGACCACGTCGGCCTTCACCTGCACACATTCGACGATCAACTGCTGCAGCAGTTCTCCATCCCGGCGCAGCAAAGCCTCGCGGTGGTTTTCCATCAATTCGAAAATCCGTGGGTTGCGGATCACGCCGTACTTCATTGCTTCAAACAATCCGGAACGGTATTCGCGTTCAGGCAGCGTCGAAAGCACGTCGGGATCAGCCAGCACCGCCAGGGGCTGATGAAAGGTCCCGATCAGGTTTTTGCCGGACACCAGGTTCACGCCTGTCTTGCCGCCGATGGCCGAATCTACTTGCGCCACCAGCGTGGTTGGGACCTGAACGACGGGGACGCCGCGCATAAAGATCGAGGCGAGAAACCCGGCCACATCGCCGACCACGCCTCCGCCCAGGGCAATCACGACCGACCGGCGGTCTGCCCCCAGGCGCACCATCTTCCCGGCTAATTTCTCGACCGCGATCAGCCGCTTCGACGTCTCGCCATCGGTCATTTCAAGCACGGCGAGCGGGCGTCCGGCCTCCGCAAAGCACTCGATCAGCGGAGCGCCCCAAAGTTTCAGGATTGGTTCCGAGGATACGAGAAAGCTCTTTGCGTGCGATGGAATTACTTCCTGCAGGCAGGCTGAGGCTGAGCGCAGCAGGCCGCGCTCCACCATTACTTCATACGATCGCGATGCGGTACGAATGGGTATGCGAGTCAATGTACTAGTGTAAAGGATGCGTCATTCACTCGCATAAAACGTTGCGCTAATACGTTTTCCCATTGCGAGAATCGGGGCGTTTCTATTGAATCAGCGGGCTCTGGTGCGTGTTACCATCAGCATTGGAAAGGCTGATTCTGGGACATTCTGTAGCGCTGAACGAACTCCTATGAAAGCACTACGGGGCGAAACCGATTTCATCGTTGTAGGTGCAGGCATCGCGGGCCTGCGCGCTTCGGTCGAACTCGCGTCGGCAGGGCGCGTGCTGTGTCTCGCCAAGCGTGAAGTCACCGAATCCAACACTCAATATGCGCAGGGTGGCATTGCCGCTGCGCTCAGCGACGATGACGAAGTCAGTCTGCATCTCGACGATACCCTCAAGGCCGGCGACGGACTCTGTAACCCGGAAGCAGCCCGCATCCTCGTGGAAGAAGGGCCGGCGCGCATCGAAGAGTTGATCGAATGGGGCACCGAGTTCGATCGCACCGGCACAAAGATCGCGTTTACCCGGGAAGGCGCCCATAGTCGCAACCGCGTTCTGCATGCCCAGGGAGATTCAACTGGCAGGGAAATCGGGCGCGCACTCTACCTGAAGGCCAAGGCGCTCAAGCCCATCGAGTTTCGCGAATTCGAGTTCACTACGGAAATCGTGCTGCGCGACGGACGCGCTATCGGCGTGCGCGTGCT
>OCTA010004772.1_pt1 | contig 11866 bp, 8 predicted proteins | sample 1538991 | NCBI WGS metagenome assembly OCTA01 (sample SAMEA3539302, study PRJEB22396) | soil metagenome | biome: tundra; feature: field; material: soil | place: USA | collected 2010-05 | depth 0.15 m | reverse complement strand
GCGCGAAGCTTTGAAACACAATTGAAACATTCTCACAAGGGCCGCCCACTTCATGCCCATGATGGATGACTTCGCCGGCGGAGGGCCGCGCCAGACCCGTCAAGATGCGCAGCAGCGTGGATTTACCGCTGCCCGAGGGCCCCAGCACGGCCAGGATTTCGCCCGGATAAATGGCCAGATCCATGGGTGCGATGACTTGAATCAGGCCTTCGCCTTCCGCGCCGTAGGATTTCTCGACTTTGCGGGCTTCGATGATGGCGTGCATGGTGGGGTCTCAACGACTCTACCACAGATAGTGGGGCAGGCCCTCGGCCTGCGGCGGCCTCCCAGGCCGCCCGCTGGGTTGCACCTTGAATCGAAGATAATGATTGATACCGATGCGCCTGTTCACCAGTTCTATTCTCTCCCTAGCCTTCGCCGTGAGCGCCTGCGGCCAGCCCTACCAGGTGACCATTCACGCGGGCGTCGCCGTTGCCATGCGGGACGGCGTCAAGCTGGTGGCCGACATTTACCAGCCCGAGGCGGAGGGCAAGTTTCCCGTGCTGCTCGAACGCACGCCATACAACCGCGCGGGCGGCGCGGGCTCCGCGTCGGCCATGGCCGCGCATGGGTATGTGGTGATTATCCAGGATACGCGCGGACGCTTCGACTCGCAGGGCGAGTTTTATCCTTTCCGCTACGAAAGCCAGGACGGCTACGATACCATCGAGTGGGCCGCCATGCTGCCCCATGCCAACGGCAAAGTGGGCATGTTCGGCGGCTCTTACGTGGGCGCGACACAGATGCTGGCGGCTATGGCTTTCCCGCCGCACTTGGTGGCTATTCAACCCTACGTGACGGCGTCGGAGTACTACGATGGCTGGACTTATCAGAGCGGCGCGCTCATGCAATGGTTCGCCAGCTCGTGGTCGAGCGGTTTGGCGGTGGATACTTTGCGCCGCAAAGCGGCCGGGCTGGAAGATCCCAAATCGTGGGTGGGGCAAGTGCCCGTGGATAGCTATCGCATGCTGGAACTGCCTCCCGTTTCCGCGCTGGCGCATTACTTTCGCGACTGGGTGGCGCACGAACGCGATGACGACTACTGGCGGCTGTGGAAAATTTCAAATCACTACGGGGAGATGAACGTCAAGGCGCTGCACTCGGGTGGCTGGCATGACATCTTCCTGAAAGGCACCATTCAGAACTACGTGGGGATGCGCCGCGCTTCGCTCGCGCGCGCCGATCAGCGTCTGCTGCTGGGCCCTTGGGCGCATGCCGAAACTTCGCCCGAAGGTAAGGTTGGCGACGTCACCTTCGGCAAGAACGCGGTGCTGGATTCGGACGCCACCATCCTGCGCTGGTACGATTACGCGCTGAAGGGCGTGCGCAACGAGTACGCCACGGGCGCGCCCGTGCGCCTCTTCATCATGGGCGAAAACGCGTGGCGAGACGAGCGGGAGTTCCCGCTGGCGCGCACCCACTACACGAACTATTACCTGCGGAAGGGCGCGCTAACGGCCGAGGCGCCGGGCGCCGAACCACCGGAGCAGTATGAATACGACCCGGCGAACCCCGTCCCCACCATCGGCGGGCGGCTGTGCTGCGGCAACAATCAGCTTCCGCCCGGCCCCGCCGATCAGCGGCCCAACGAAGGCCGTCCGGACGTGCTGATCTTTTCCACGCCGCCGCTGGCCCAGGACGTGGAGGCGACCGGCTGGGTGAAAGCCGCCATCTATGCGTCGAGTTCGGCGGCGGATACCGATTTCACGGCCCTACTGGCGGACGTGGAGCCGTCGGGCTATGCGCGATTCCTGACCGACGGCATCGTCCGCGCGCGGTATCGCAATTCGACCGAGCGGGCCGAGCCGATTGAGCCGGGCAAGATCTATGAATACTCGATCGACCTGTGGGCGACCAGCAACTTGTTCAAGGCCGGCCACCGCATCCGGCTATATGTATCGAGCAGCAACTTTCCGCGGTTCAACCGGAATCTGAATACGGGCGAACCGATCACAGGTTCCGCGCGGATGACGAAGGCCAGCCAGCGGATATACCACGACGCGCAGCACCGGTCCGCGTTAGTGCTGCCGGTGATCCCGCGATAGGGCAGCTACCGCAACAGGTTGCGCGTAGCCTTATGCGGACATTATAGCGGACATACTGGCGGCCTTACACTGCCTTGCTTGCAGCGTATGTTTATGATAAAAGATTAGTTGCATCGTATTCCTACGCGGTCATGAAAGCGGACATCAAACCGGCGGATCGAGGCGAGCTTGTGGCCGCCATGGAACCCCTGCTCATCGGGGACGGTTCGCGCCACAGGGGAGCGCTCACCGATCTGGCGCTTGACCTCGCGCAGAAATCCGCCGGCTTCCCGTAGCCTGCCGCCGTCTCTGCTGACCTCGCTCGCCGACTTGGTGCGGGCGATGAACTGCTATTACTCCAACCTGATTGAAGGGCACGATACGCACCCCGTGAATATCGAGCGGGCGCTGAAGAACGATTACAGCCAGGATATGCGCAAGCGCGGTCTGCAGCTCGAAGCCAAGGCACACATCGCCGTGCAGAAATGGATCGATGGCGGGGGCCTCCAAGGCGGCCTTGCTGTCCAAGCCGACGGAATCTGTGAGATTCACCGGCGCTTTTGCGAGCTCCTACCCGAGGATCTTCGGTGGGTCGAAGACCCGGCCACCCACGAAAAAGTCCAATTGACGCCGGGGGAGTTGCGCAAGCGCGACGTGCGGGTCGGAACGCACGTCGCCGTCAGCCCGGGCGCCGTGCCCCGCTTCCTGGAACGCTTCGCGCAGGTTTACGGGAATGCAGGCAAGACAGAGTCCATCATCTCCACCGCCGCGGCCCACCATCGCCTGGTGTGGATACATCCATTCATGGACCGCAACGGCCGCATAGCACGGCTGATGTCGCACGCCATGATGCTGGACATGCTCGATACCGGCGCGGTGTGGTCCGTTGCGCGCGGCCTCGCCCGCAGCGTCCAGGAGTACAAAAGGCTGCTCTCCAACTGCGATGCGCCACGCCGCAACGATCTGGACGGACGCGGCGCCTTAAGCGAGGAAGCGCTTGCCGAATTCACACATTTCTTCCTTTCATGGAGAGTCTGGTGCAGCCCGATCGCCTGCGTGCTCGCATTCTGCTGTGGGCGGAGGAGGAAATCCGGCTCGGCCAGTTGCCCCCCAGGTCGGGCAGCATTCTCGAAGCCGTGCTTTACCGGGGAGAACTGCCACGCGGCGATGCCGACGCCGTGGTGGGCACCGGCGAACGGCAGGCACGCCGCATCGTCTCGGCACTCCTCGAAAAGCAAGTGCTGGTATCCGTGAGCCCCCGCGCGCCGCTTCGCCTCGCCTTCCCGGCCGCTTTGGCCACGCGCTGGATGCCGGGGTTGTTCCCTGAAAAACTCCCGTAGAACCCCGGCGCCCCTACTGCACGGTGACGGTTACCCTCGCGATCTTCCTCCCGTACTGGTTCGTCGAGTACAGACCATACGTGGTCGTCGCAGTAGGAGTCACCACCACATTCGTTCCACGAACCGGCCCAACCTGCGGGCTGACGATAGTGTAAATCGCTCCCGTCACGTTCCAACTTAATGTGACGGGCTGGCCCGCGCTCACCGTCATCGGATTGGCGGTGAAGCTCGCGACCACGGGCGATGGCCCGGTAGGCACGTTCGACGGCGTGTACACCGGGCCCATCAGGACCACGTCAAAACTGGACGCCGTGATGCCCTTGAGCGCGTCGAGGTCATTGTTGTTCCAATGATTGTTGGGCGTGCCGCTGATGAAGATGGCGCTGCCGTTGTCGGCCAGAATCATGCCGTACTTCTTGAGCGCCGTCAGAATAACCCGATTGGCAGGCGAAAAGCCCGAGATATCGAAGCTGGCTTTGAGCCGCATCCGCATGCCCATGGGCGGCGCGTTCGGGTCGGTCACGCTGGACGCCCAATGCGAAGCCGGCGGCGTGAAAGCCTCCTGCGTGGTGGGGACGGTGAAGCGCACGGCATGGTTGATGGCGCCGGCGGCCACCTCGTCGTAGCGCACCAGCCCGGCGAAAACGGGCAAGCCGGCCGCATCTGCCGAAGTCCAGGTGTAGGGGCGCTGCTCGTTGATGGTCATGTCCCAGATGGCCGACGAGCCGGCGTACCAGATGCCGTTCCGGATGCCCGCATAGTACAGCTCGTAAAGCCAGCAACCACCTTGGTCGAGGACCAGCACGTGGCGGTCGCCATTGCCCGGGGCCGGGTAGCCCTCGATTAGCGCATTGGAGGGGATCGGCATGGGGCCCGGGTCGCTGTTATCGGGGTACTCGGTGATCTTGACCGGGACCTTTGCCTGAGTGCCGGCCTCGATCTGATAGGGAATGCCCATGCTTTGCCCCCCGTACAGGCCGGCCCCGAAATCGGGGTGCAGTGTTACGTTGGCGCCGATGTAGTCGATCAGGTTCGCGGAGTTGGGATCCACTGGCGCGTTCGAGATGTCGGTGTTCCACAAGTTGCTGGACGGGAACGGCACGAAGCCGTTCAACGAAGCCAGCGGACCAAGGCTCATGCCGGCACAGGTACCGGCTTGGGCGAAGGCAGCGGTTGAGATGCAGAGGGTGAGTACTGCTAGAACTGTTGTCCTCATGCGACCATTGTACATGGGCGCAAAGCAGGACCCGGAATCCCACACCCGCTTGTGATATCTTATGACCAACTCCCCCATGCGCGAGTCGATTGCCGATCTCGGTTACGCCGCGCGCGCGTTGCGCAAGAATCCAGGCTTCGCCGCGGTTGCCATTCTGCTGTTGGCCCTGGGGATTGGCGCCAATGCGCTGATCTTCAGCCTGGTGGACGGCATCCTGCTGCGCCCGCTGCCCTTCCGCGATCCGGCGCGCTTGGCGGCTATCTGGGAGACCACCCGCAACTGGGATCCCAAGGTGTTCTCCAGCTATCGCGATGTGGAGGTCTTCGACCGTCAGAGCCGCTCGTTCGATGGCATCGCCGGATGGCAGTGGCTGGAGCATACGCTCACGGCGCGTGGCGACCCGCGCCGCACGCTGGGCGAAACCGTCACGCCGCGCTTCTTTGAAATCCTTGGCGTGCCCGCCGCGCAAGGCCGCACGTTTGGTCCGGCCGACCTGAACCGAGGGCCGTCCGTGGTGCTGAGCGATGCCGGATGGAAGGCTCTTTTCGGCGGCGCGCCAGGCGCCATCGGGCAGGCGCTCACACTCGACGGGAGGGCTTACACTGTGCTCGGCATCATGCCGCGCGGTTTCGAATTCTATCCCAGGCAAGTTCTCTTTTGGACGCTGCTCACGCCCGCCGACGTGGCGCGCCAGGCCAGCGCCAAATTCCATGGGATGGGTGTTGTGGGCCGGTTGCGCCCCGGAGTCTCGATGGCATCGGCTGAAGCGGAGATCGCCGCTCTGCGCGCCGCGCTGGAGCAGACCGACCCCGACGAGATCCTGCATGCGGGCGCCATGGTGCGCAGCCTACAGGAGGAATTCACGTGGCTGGCGGGCAGAGGTCTGCGCTCCGGGCTGCTGCTGCTGTTCGCGGCCGTCGCGTTCGTGCTGCTCATCGCCTGCGCCAATGTCGCCAATCTGCTGGCCGGCCGCGCCCTGGAGCGCCGCCGCGAAATCGCCATTCGCACGGCGCTGGGCGCGGGACGCGGACGGCTGATCCGCCAGATCCTGACGGAGAACCTGCTGCTCTGCGCGCTGGGAGCGGCCGCGGGCGTGCTGCTTGCATATGGCGGGCTGCGCTACTTTCTCGCCGTGCAACCCGTAGAACTGCCCATCGGCGTCACGTCCGGAAGCGTTTCGCTGGATTGGCGCGTGCTCGCCTTCGCCGCGGCCCTGGCCGTGCCGACCGCGGTCCTATCCGGACTGCTGCCCGCTTTGCAGGCATCCCGCTTCCGGCTGCACGATTTGCTGAAGCAGGGCGGGCGCGGCGGGTCGGCGGGACGGGCCGAGCGGCGTTCGCGCAGCCTGCTGGTGGTGCTCGAGGTCGCCCTGTCGTTGACCTTGCTCACCGGCGCAGCTCTGCTGATCGAAAGCCTGTTCCGGTTGCGCGCCGAACCGCTGGGCTACCGCATGGATGGCCTATTGATTGCTCAGCTCGATCTGCCGAAGGCCGCCTATCCGGCGCTGGCGGACCGGCTGCTGTTTTGCGATCGCCTAGCGCAATCGCTGGCCCGCATGCCTGCGCTCGAAGCGTCGGTGCGATCGGGCAAGGAGGTACATGCGGAGGCCGCCGGGGGCCGCGCGGCGCGTGAGACTGGCTTCATCGAACGTGCCCTCATCCTTCCGAAATATTTCCGCGTGGCGGGCCTGCCTCTCTACGCCGGACGCGAGTTCGGACCCCTGGATACAGGGCAAAGCGAGCCAGTGGCCCTCGTGGACCGGGAATTCGCGCGCCGCTATTTTGCGGGTCGGGACCCGTTGGGCAAGCACATCAGGCTCGGCGAGCTCGGCAGCGACTCGCCCTGGCGGACCGTGGTCGGCCTGATCGGCAATATCAAGCAGACCAACCCGTTCGATGAAATGCACTGGAAAGTGCAGCCGCACGTCTACATGCCCTTCGCGCAGAGCGAGCCGAACGGCGGGCGCCAGTTGGTGGTGATGATGCGCGCGGGCGGGCGCTGGCTGGGCGCGGACGATCGGCCGCTCGACACGCTGGTGGCGGCGCTACGCCGCGCGGTCGGCCAAGTCGATCCCACGCTGCCGCTTTCCGAGGTCACCAGCCTGCGGCAGTTCCTGAACGAACAAGCGTTTTCGAAGCCTGGTTTCCGCGCGGCGCTGCTGGGCGTGTTCGCCGGGTTGGCGCTGCTGATGGCCGCCATAGGGCTGTACGGCGTGCTGTCGCAACTGGTAACCGAGCGGCGGCGTGAAGTGGGCGTGCGCATGGCCCTGGGCGCCTCGCCGGGCGATGTGGTCGGGCTGGTGGTGCGGCGCAGCCTGCTGCTGACGGCCACCGGCATAGTAGTGGGAGCGGTGACGGCGATGGCGGGCATGCGGCTGTTGCGGAGTTTCCTGCTTACGGGTCCGGGCCGCCCGCTGGTGCTCGCGGGAGTCGCCGCGCTGATGCTGGCGATCGCGTTGGTGGCCGGAGCCGCGCCGGCTTGGCGGGCGGGGCGCATCGATCCGGCGGTGGCGTTGCGGGAGGAGTGAGGTCCCCAAATTCGATTGAGCGATGAATCCTTCGTTCTGTAAACTTCAGACTTGTTTCCGTACCCGTCTACATACGGAGTGTAGACATCGTTCAGGGAAATCGCCTTAACTCCCAACGCCGGAAGAGAGAACAGTTCGTTGGGTTGCGAGATGCCGTCGTGGTTGAGATCCTGCCATAGCGGGAGTTTGGAAAACACGCCGTCTTGGGCATCGATTATCCCGTCGCCGTTGCCGCCATTCTCGGGCTTGTCATATTCCGCCAAGGCCAACCAACCGTTGCGGCCACCGGCACACGGAGGCTGAGGAGTAACGTTGCCGAATCGCTCGAGGCCGTTGTCAATCGCGCCGTTGCCCTTCCGGTCGAGCGCCAGGAAAGCGTTGGTCGATCCTGCGGCAGTCCACGACATTTGAATTGAATCTTCTTACCGTTGCCGAAGAAATCGAACAGCACCCCGCCCTACGTGTTGGTCAGGTCGTAGCCGTGTCCGTCAATGTCCAGAATGATAGGACTGACGTTCAGACATTGCCACTGACATGAGTGGTTGCGGCTGGGCCAATCAGGCTAACCAGACCTGAACCACCGCATAACCAAAATCCAAAACCGCAGACCCCTCGGGCAGACCCGGTCGCGGCGTGGCCTTTCCCGGCCCGGAAACCGGCCTTCCTTCCGCTAATCAGGTTCGAAACGGCTAAAAAAGCCCAGATCGCCCATAAAAACGACCCGTTTCACGACCCGTCCTGCATGTCAAGAGTCGCCTTGGTGGAGTTTCTGCAAGTCGGTCACAGATCGAGCGGGAACTTTTTCGGCTTGTTTTCAATACCTTGGGACGAATGCCTCCAGTATTCTGTACGCTTCCGGCTTAACGTGAAGGCGAAAGAGAGAGTTCGGTCCGCCTGTTTTCCTGCCAGGACGACCAAACCATCCAGCCTACAAATCCTCGCGCTCCTTCGTGGAGCGTTACTGCTTCAATCGCCGGGCTCTCTCTTCTCTTACACCACCAGCTTCCAAGGCGCACGGTATTCCCTCGTCAGGAAGCCGCGCGCGGCCGCCTGGGCCACGGTCAATTCGCGGTCGTCCCAATCCAGGCGCATCCGGCTGCGCAGCGCGACGTTGCCGAGCAGGCACGTGGAGGTCGAGCGAAAGCACTTCTCGATGTCACTGGCCGGCGGCTGGCGGGTGCGCACGCATTCCAGAAAGTTGGACCAGTGGTTCGCGTTGCCGCTCGAACTGGACCTCACTTCCGCCGGCCGGCCGCCTTTGCCCTCGGGTATCACGCGGTAACCGTCGCGATCCACGCACAGAGTCGCCTCGCTGCCATGAAACAGAATGCCGCCGCCCTTGTTGAACATCGATTGCCGGTTGGCGTTGCGGTTCTCGTAAGTGGCCACGAAACCCGGATACTCGTAGGTCACCTGCAACGTATCGGGCGTCTCCCGGTTATCGCTGAACCACAGCTTGCCACCCATGCTCGCGATGGAGCGCGGCATGGCCTCGTCGAATGCCATCTGCACGATGTCCAGCCAATGCACGCCCCAGTCCGTCATCATGCCGCCGGCGTAATCCCAGAACCAGCGGAAATTCGAAAATTCTTTGGGGTCCACGCCGAAGCGGTTGCGGTTGAAAGGCCGCATGGGCGCGGGGCCCAGCCACATATCCCAATCGAGCGAGGGCGGCGGATCGCTATCCGGCGGGTTGCCGATGCCTTCCGCGGGCAAATTACCGTAGTTCCACGTGCGCACAAAGGTGACCTTGCCCAATCCGCCGCGCCGCACGATGTCGCAGGCCTGCTGGAAGTGGACCGCCGAACGCTGCATGGTTCCGGCCTGCACCACGCGGTTGTACTTGCGGGCGGCCTCGACCATCATCCGGCCTTCTTCGACCACCAGACACACGGGCTTTTCCACGTATACGTCCTTGCCCGCCTTGCATGCCTCCACGGTCATGTAGGCGTGCCAGTGATCCGGCGTCGAGATATTCACGATATCGATGGACTTGTCCGCCAGGATCTCTCGAAAATCGTGGACCGCACGGGGACTGTGCCCCTTTGCGCCGGCCTTGGCCATGGCATCGTCCAGGTTCGGCTGGTAGACGTCGCAGACGGCCACCACCTGCAGGTTGGGCTGCCGCATGGCGTAATCCAGGTTGCCGGTGCCCATGCGCCCCATGCCGATAAACGCGGCGGCCACCCGATCGTTCGCGCCCCTGACGTTGCCGGTGAAAAGGGAAGTGGTCAGCGCCACCCCTGCCGATTTGAGAAATTGCCTGCGGGCTGTGTTCGGATCTTCCATGCGGTGGATTCTACCACCCCGCGGAGCGCTCGAACTGTGGAGTTTTTCGACAAAACTGATGCGCCATAATATTTTCGAAAAATCTTTCAAAAAACACTGGACAACCAGATCTGAATAGGTTACATTGGACCCATACAGACAGCATCCCTGGCGGCGAGTCCCCTCCCGCCGCCAACCCTCTGAGTGCAAGGCCCCGGATACCCAGCCGGGGCCTTTAAATTTTGAGGCCAAGAAAAATCACAAAATAGTTTACGAGATACTAGACAAACAGATCTGAAAGTGATACATTGAAGTCAATACAGACAGCATCCCTGGCGGCGAGTCCCCTCCCGCCGCCAACCCTCTGAGTGCATGGCCCCGGCTTCCCAGCCGGGGCCTTTAATTTTGGGCCGCCTTTATCTTGTAGATTCCCGACCCGTGCGGCCTGACGCGGAACGTGTACCCGCCGGGAATCGTACCGATATCCTTCCGCTCCCACAAATCCCGCAGCACGCACCTCTCCGGCAGCTTGAGAGCGGCCCAATCGACGCGAATGTCGATAGGCCCCGCCTCGCCCACATTGAACACCGCCACGTACTTCTCGTCCGCGCCCACGCTGTCGGCTGTCCAGACAACGCTGTCGCCGCCCTCGGCAAACGCGCCGCCATGCGCACCGTGCTGATCGGCCGCCAACACCTCATCATTGCTAACCAGCGATAGCGTGAAATCGTCGTTGCTGGGCAGGTCGCCGCCGAACATCAGCGGCGCCTGGGCGATCGACCACAGGCTCATCAGCGTGCGCTGCTCGTCGCGCGTGAATCGCGTCATGCGGTTTTCGCCGCGCTCCGCGCGAATGCCGATGCGGCCCAGCGGCAGCATATCCGCGTCGGGCCATGCGCCCGGCCGTCCCATGCCGCTCCAGATCGACATCAGGATGAAATTCAGCCGCAGCGCCTTCCAGTCGTCCCAGAAATCGTCCGAGATGCGCCACATGTTGGCGTTGTCCTGCAGGAACGCCACGTCCTTGATCATGGCCGGCCCCGGCGACAGGCTCAACACGATGGGACGCCCCGTCTTCACGATCGCCCGATGCAATGCGGCGATCTCCTCACGGTGCGCGGGCCGCGCGATGTCGTCGGCCTTGATGTAGTCCACGCCCCAATCGGCATACAGCTTCAAAATCGAATCGTAGTAATCCTGCGCGCCGGGACGGCTCAGATCGACGCCGTACATATCGCTGTTCCACGGGCAGACCGAAGCGGTGTCTGCGATGTCGGCGGCCCGCGCCTGGCTCCCGGACACCGGCAGATTTGCCTTCACCGCCTGCCTGGGTATGCCGCGCATAATATGGATGCCGAACCGCAGTCCAAGCCCGTGGATGTAGTCCGCCAATGGCCGGAAGCCATGGCCGTCCGCTGAGGACGGGAACCGGTTGACGGCTGGAATGAGCCGGCCGTACTGGTCCATGGAGAGCTGCGCGCCGGGGCGGTACCCGTGCGCCTGGGCATTCGGCTCGGACCACTGGATGTCGACGACCACGTACTGCCAGCCGTGCTGCTTCAGGTGCTGGGCCATGTAATCGGCGTTGGCCTTCACTTCGGCCTCGGTCACCGTGGTGCCGTAGCAGTCCCAACTGTTCCAGCCCATCGGCGGAGTGGCCGCCACGGCGTCGGTAGCCCAAGCGGACGGCATTGAAGCGACAAGCAGGGCGAAAAATATGGTGGAGTATCTCATCCAGTCTCCTCGCGTCAACGTTAACACCGTGTACTGCCTGTCAGAATTGAGGGGGACGATATGAAAGTATTCATCTCATACGGCGATGCCGCCGATCAGGTCACGGCTCTTCGTCTCCAAGCTTTGGGAGCCGTAAATGGCCTCACGGTTTACGTGCCGCCGGCATATACTCGCCAAGGTCTCGCAACTCTTCTCGATCCGGACGCCGCTCAAAAGCTGAATGAGGCTGAGGTCGTTTTGGGCGTCGTCGGGGCAGGCCTGACTGAAGCATGCCGCCAGGAATTCAACGCCGGCATGCTCCTCCACAAGCACATGATCGTAATGTCGTACCCGGCATTTGTACCGTTACTTCAACCATCTTTTGGACCAAACCTTGTCGTGATTGACCCGGACAAGCCGGACCAAGCGGAGAGCGGGATCATGCAGTATCTCAAAACCATCAATGCCCAGCAGAATGCCAAGAAGGCACTTTTGTTTTTGGGGACGCTTGCGCTAGGCCTCTTCATCATGGCACCCTCCGATTGAAAACTCATTCGAATGCGGGCGCTCCGCTGTACTATCGACAGTTCGTGTGTCATTGCGCTCGACCACCTGGACCTTGTGCCCCAATTGAGCCTCCTCTTTTCAGTCGTACTCGTGCCGAAAGCCGTCCAGGAAGAACTCTTCAACCTAAAAACGGCAGTTAGGCGGGGGCATCGGCGAGCCGGCCAGGGCTTCC
>OCTA010004771.1_pt1 | contig 11867 bp, 8 predicted proteins | sample 1538991 | NCBI WGS metagenome assembly OCTA01 (sample SAMEA3539302, study PRJEB22396) | soil metagenome | biome: tundra; feature: field; material: soil | place: USA | collected 2010-05 | depth 0.15 m | reverse complement strand
ACCCATTCGCCCCGATGACAAGAGGCTCAAAGCATTATTCCACTTTTGTTCGCACAGACCTGTCCACTTTTGTTCGCACCACGACAGGTTGCAATGTCCGTGGCGGCGAACGTGAGTTCGCGGCAATCTAAAAACAGCCATGTTCTCACGAACGCGGCCACAAAATTTATTTTGAACGCAACTCCGTCCGCGTTTGCCTGTTTAATGTCAGCAGACCGAAGTTTTTGTTCGCCGCAGCGGGGCTTTCCCGGCTAAACTGGCAAAGATTATTTACGGTTCACGAAGCGATGATTGAAGTTTCCAATTTGACGAAGCGCTATGCGGGACGCACGGCAGTGGACGACATTTCGTTCACGGTCGCGCGCGGCGAAATCGTCGGCCTGCTCGGCCCGAACGGCGCGGGCAAAAGCACGACGATGCGCGTGCTCTCCGGCTTCATGCCGGCGACGAGCGGCACGGTGCGCGTGGCGGGCTTCGATGTGTTTCACGATTCCGACGAGGTGCGGCGGCGCATCGGCTACATGCCGGAAAACAATCCGTTGTATCCCGAAATGCGGGTGCGCGAATATCTGAAATTTCGCGCGCGGCTGAAGGGTCTCGGCTGGAAAAAATCGCGCGGGCGCGTGACGACGGTGATGGAGCAATGCGGTTTGACCCACGTGGGCCGCCGCGTTATCGGGCAGCTTTCCAAAGGCTACAAACAGCGCGTCGGCCTGGCGGACGCGCTGGTGCATGAGCCGGAGCTGATTATTTTGGACGAGCCGACCATCGGCCTCGATCCGCACCAAATCCGCGCCGTCCGGGCGTTGATCAAAAGTCTCGCCGGCAAGCACACGGTCTTGATCTCGACGCATATTTTGCCGGAGGTGGAAATGATGTGCGGGCGCGTGCTGATCATGTTCGACGGGCGCGTGCTGGCGTCGGACACGCCGGAGAATTTGCAGCGGCGGATGGCCGGCGGCAGCCAGATCATCGCGGAAATCGCCGCGCCGGCGGAGGCGTTGCGCGCGGCCTTTGAAAATCTGCTGGCGGTGGAGCAGTTCGACATCTCGGCGATCGACGGGGAATTTTTCCGCTGCGCACTGACGCCGCGCGATGGCTGTGATTTGCGCCCGGCGGTTTTTTCACTGGCACGCGAGAACGGCTGGACGCTGCGGGAACTGACGCGCAGCCGCCATTCGCTGGAGGACATTTATGTGCAGGTGACGAAGCCGAAAACGGAGGAGCAGGAATGAGGATTTTCTGGGCCTTGCTGCGGCGCGAATTGTCGTCCTTTTTCTTTTCGCTGACGGGCTATGTCATCATCGCCGCCATCACGTTTTTGACCGGTGAAAGTTTTGTGCAGTTGATTGACGCGCTCGGCGGCGATCCCTGGCCGATGCCCGTGACGCAGATGTTTTTCGGCTCGTTTTATTTCTGGATGATCGTGCTGCTGACGGCGCCGGTGATCACCATGCGGCTGTTCGCGCTGGAAAAAGCCAGCGGCACGTTTGAAACCCTGATGACCACGCCGGTCGGCGATTTGCAGGTGGTGGCGGCGAAGTTCACGGCGGCGTTTTTTTTCTACGTCGTGATGTGGCTGCCTTTGCTGGTGTGCCTGCTCATCGTCGGTCGTTTCACCAATCAGGCCAGCGCGCTGGACTACGGCACCGTCGGCGGCATGTATCTGGGTATTTTCATGGCCGGCGGCTTTTTCCTGTCGTTCGGCTGCCTGGCCTCGTCGCTGACGCGCAGCCAGATGGCGGCGGCGATGATTTCGCTCGCGTTCGGTGTCAGCCAGTTTGCGCTGGCTTGGTGGGCCAAAAACAATCCGGTTTCCGATCAGTGGCAGTCGCAGCTTTGGTCGTGCCTCAACCTCTTCGACCAGATGAACGACCTGGCGCGCGGCGCGGTGGACACGCGCGCGGTGATTTTTTATGTGAGCGCGACGTTTCTGTTTTTGTTCCTGACCTTGCGCGTGGTGGAAAGCCGCCGCTGGAAATAACATGAGCGACCATCCAAAGTCCAAACCCAGCTTCTCGGTCGCCAGCCGGTGGCGCATCGGCTTTGACGTGGTGCTGCGCACGGTCCTGGTGCTGGCGGTGGTGGTGATGGCGAATTATCTCGGCGCGAAATTTTTCCACCGGTTTTATTTAAGTTCGCAGACGCAGGTGCAATTGTCCTCGCGCACGCTGGCGGTGCTGCGCTCGCTGACCAACCGTGTGGACGTGACGCTTTACTACGACCGCAAGGCGGATTTTTATCCGACCATCGTGGCGTTGCTGAACGAATACAGCGCGGCGAACCCGAAAATTTTCGTGCGCACGGTGGATTATGTCCGCGACGCCGGAGCGGCGGAAATGGTCAAGGAAAAATACCGGCAGTTTTTCAATTCCCAGTCCGACAAGGACCTCGTGATCTTCGACTGCGCCGGCCGGGTGAAGATTTTTCCCGGAGCCGCGCTCACGAAATACCAGACCAGGCAGGTGCCGGCGAAAGACCCGCAGCAGAAGGAACTGGAATTCGAGCGGCATCCCGTCGCGTTCAACGGCGAACTGGCGTTCACCTCGATGCTGCTGGCGCTGGCCAATCCCCAGCCGCTCATGGCCTATTTCTTGCAGGAACATGGTGAGCCGTCGCTGGCCGATTTCAAAACCGATGATGGGTATCAAAAATTCGCGTCTGTGCTTCAGCAAAATTATATCACCGTCACGAATCTCAACTGGGTGGGCAACGCGGGCGTGCCGCTGGATTGCAACCTGCTCGTCATCGCCGGGCCGGATCATGCCTTGCTCGAACCCGAGCTGCAAAAGATTGACCAGTATTTGCGCGAAGGCGGACGGCTGCTGATTTTGCTGGGATACGCCTCGCAGCTGCATCCGACGGGGCTGGAACCGATTTTGCAAACCTGGGGTGTCACTGTCTTGAATGATATTGCCGTGGACGCCGAACACACCAAGTTCAAAGGATATGACGTTGTCGTGGATCAGTTCGGCAAACATCCGGTGGTGAATTCCCTGTCGGCACAACTGCAGGTTTATCTGCCGCGCCCGATTTTGAAAAACCCAAACCTGCCCGCCAATGCGCCGGAGGTGGACGAACTGTTTGCGACCAGCGCAGGCGCAACACTATTGGCCAATCGCTCCGAGCCGCCGCACACTTATCCACTGGCGTGTGCCATCGAACAGAAACCTGTCGCCGGCAACACCAACCCGCGCGGCAACACCCGCATCATTGTCGTCGGCGACTCGAAATTCCTTGGCAATACATGGATCGAATCCGGCGGCAACCGCGATTTTCTCAACGCTTCCGTCAACTGGCTGTGTGACCGTCCGTTTTTGCTCGAAGGCATCGGGCCGCGCCCCGTCACGGAATTTCGCCTGCTGATCACCCATCACCAAAAGCGGCAGCTTGGCTGGCTGCTGCTCGGCGCGCTGCCCGGCGGCGTCCTCGTGCTCGGCTGGCTCGTCTGGCTCGTGCGCAGAAAATGAAATCCAAAACCACCGCCCTCTGGTTCGTGCTCGCCGCCACCCTCGCGACCGCCATCTGGTTTTTGGAAAATCATCTCCCGCCCGCCGCGCCTGCCGAAAATGTTTTGTTCGCCGGCCTGCGCGCCAACCAGGTGACGGGCATCAAGATCATTCCCGCCGGGGCGCGCGAAATCAACGCCAGCCGCACCAATAAAACGTGGTTGCTGGAAAAACCGTTCGCCTATCCGGCCCAGGCCGCAGCCATCGAGAGCCTGCTCGGCGCGCTCGAAAAATTGACGCCGGTCCTGGCCATCAGCGCCGCCGAAATGAGCGGACGCAAGGACGCCGACGCGGAATTTGGTTTTGATAATCCGCAGTTCACGCTCGACCTCGCGGCCGGCGAACAAAGCTGGCACCTGCGCGTGGGCAACAAGACCGCGCCCGGTGACGGCGTCTATGTCCGCGTGGTCGGGGCCACCGGCGCGGCGGTGACGGACGCCGGCTGGCTGCAATTTCTGCCGCGCGATGCCGCCGGCTGGCGCGACACGACGCTCGTTGACACGCCGGACACGGTGGACTGGATTGTCATCACCAACGGCGCGAAGGCCATCGAACTCCGGCGCGACGTGACGAATCGTCTTTGGCGCATGATCCGTCCACAGCCCGCCCGCGCCGACAGCCTGCGCATCGTCACCGCGTTGCAGCAGTTGCGCACCGCCCAAGTTTCGCAATTTGTCAGCGATGAGCCGAAAGCCGACCTGACGACCTTTGGCCTGGAGCCGGCCGCGCTCGATGTCTGGCTGGGCCACGGAACCAATTTGCTGACCGCCATTCATGCCGGAAAAGATGTCACCGGCAATCCCGGGCAAATGTTCGCGCGACGTGAAGGCTTGAACGCCATCGTGGCCACGGCGAAAGAACCCCTCGCACCGTGGCGCGGCTCGGTGATTGATTTTCGCGATCCGCATCTGCTGGAGCTGACCGCGCCCGTCGCGGAAATCGAGGTGCATGGGGAAAATAATTTCACTTTGCAGCAGCGCGGCTCAAACGTCTGGACGGTGGCCGGCGAAAAATTCCCCACCGATGCCGAAAATATCCAGGCCTTCATCCGGCAGCTCGCCAATTTGCGCGTCACGGATTTTGTGCAGGATGTCGTCACGGGGCCGGGCCTGCAACTTTTTGGCCTCACCAATCCGCCGTCGCGCCAGATCACGCTGCGCGCCGCCGTCGGCGACACGAACAGTGTCATCGCGCAACTGCTGTTCGGCGCGACCACCACCAACCAGATTTATGTGAAACGTGCCGATGAGGCTTTTGTCTATGCGCTGGCGCTGGATGATTTGACCCGGCTGCCGGAAGGCGGCTGGCAATTCCGCGACCGCCGCATCTGGAATTTTTCCGAGACCAACGTTGCGCAGATCACGTTGCATCAGGATGGAAAAACCCTGCAGCTCATCCGCGAAGGCGCGAATGCGTGGTCGCTGGCGCCCGGATCGCAGGGCATCATCAATCCGCCCGCCGTCGAGGAAACCGTCCACCGGCTCGGTGACTTGACGGCTTACGCGTGGTTCCGGCGCAATTATCCAACGCCCGAAAAAGACGGATTCAGCACGAACAACCTGCAGCTTGTGACCGAACTGAAAACCGGCGACAAGTTCACCCTTGATTTTGGCGCGGAATCGCCGCAGTCCGGCACCGCCGTCGCCGACGTGACGCTGGACGGCGAGCGTTGGGAAATGGTGCTTGAGCCGGCGCTTTATCAATTGATCCGGAGCTACCTGACTTTCCCAACCAACGCCCCGTGATATGCCCGGATTCTGGCGCAAATGCCGCATCACTTTCCGCTGGCTCCGCTTCACGGTCTGGGCCGTCGTCCTGCTGGCGCTGGCCGCGTTCGCGTGGTTCAACCTCGTCGGCCTGCCTGGTTTCCTGAAGACGCGCCTCGTCACCGCGCTGCATGAGCGCGGCGTGCAACTTGAATTCTCCCGGATGCGCCTGCGCATCATCCACGGCCTGATTTGCGACAACGTCCGCTTCGGCTGGGTGGAAAATTCCGCCGGCCCCGTGCTGACGGCCCGCGAGGTGCAACTGCGCGTCAACTTTCCCGCCTTGCTGCGCCTGCATTGGCAGGTGGACGGCCTGGTGTTGCGCAACGGGAATTTCACGCTGCCCCTGTCGCCGACCAATTCCCTCACGCTCACCAACCTCCAGAGCCAACTGCGGTTTGGGGCGGACGACACCTGGGCGCTTGACCAGTTCCGCGCGGAACTGGCCGGCGCCAGCATTTCGCTGGGCGCGGAAATCGCCCATGCGCCGGAAATGCGCCACTGGAAAATGTTCTCCGGCGCCACCACTGGCGACCACGGCAGCGTGCAGGCTTCCGCGAAAAATTTTTCCGACACGCTTCGGAAAATCCATTTTCAAGGCCGGCCGGAGTTGAACGCGCGGCTGAACGGCGATGCGCGCGACGTCCATTCCTTCACGCTGAACCTCAATGCCCGCACGCCCGGCGTGCAGACGCCGTGGTTCGCCGTGCAGGATTTGCAGTTCGCCGCGCGCCTGTCCGCGCCCGCCGACGCGCCGACGAATGCCGACCCGGCGTGGAGTTTCTGGACCAACCTGCAGCCATTCCGGCTCGCCTGGACGGCGCGCGGCACGGATTTGCGGTCGGCCATCCTGGATGCCGGCGCGGTGGAATGCGACGGCCTCTGGAGCGCGCCGGAACTGGCGGTCACAACTTTATCGGCCCAGCTCGGCGACGGCCGGCTGGAGGCCGCCGCGAAACTGAACGTGGCGACGCGCGAGTTGAGCTTCACGAACAATTCCAGTTTTGACCTGCACGCGGTCGGCAGGCTGCTGACGGAAAAAACGCGCGCACGGCTGGCGGAAATTTCCTGGAAGCAGCCGCCGCTGCTGCGTGCGAGCGGCGCGCTGGTGCTGCCCGCGTGGACCAACGGCGCATCGGACTGGCGCGACGACATCGAACCCAGCGTGCGGCTGCGCGGCGAGCTGGCCTTCACCAATGCGCTGGTGGACGGCGTCGCGCCGCTCGACTCCGCGTGGACGCATTTCAGCTACGGCAATTTGATCTGGAGCCTGCCGGACTTGGAACTGGCGCAGGGACGGACGACACTGGATTTGAACATCGAAGAAAGCGAGGCCACGAAAAATTTTCACTGCCTGCTCGGCGGCAAACTGGACGGCGAAATCGTCCGCCCGTTTTTGACCACGAGCAACGCCGTGCGCGGTTTCGGATATCTCACCCTCAACCAGCCGCTGGCACTGGTGCTGGACGTGCGCGGCAACCTGCGCGACTTCGCCACGTTGTCGGCCACCGGGCGCGTGGTGGCAACGGATTTTGCGATTCGCGGGCAGACGGTGGACAGCGTGACCGCAACACTGGCCTACACTAATTTGACGGCGGAATTTTTTCATCCGCAGCTTTCGCGGGCGGACGGCGCGCAGAAATTCACGGCGGAAAAAGCGACGCTGGACCTCGCGGGCGAAAGATTATTCATCACCGGCGGTGAAGGCTATGTGGAACCGATGGTGGTGGGCCGGGCCATCGGGCCGAAAACGGCGCTGGCGATGCAGCCGTATCAATTTCTCGCCATCCCGAACGTGCGGGTGAATGGCTGCATTCCCTTGAAACATCGGGATGGCGAAGTGGTGACGGACGACGCGGACGCGCGGTTCGACATCGTGGGCGACGTTCCGTTCCGCTGGCGCAGATTCGAGACGCCGCGCATCACCGGCACCATCCACTGGCTGGCCAACCATTTGATTTTGACGAACGTGGTTTCGGAATGTTACGGCGGCGAGGCGCACGGCTGGGGCAGTTTTGACGTGCAGACGCCGGGCGACGGCACGGATTTCCTGTTTTTCCTGGACGGCACCAACGTGGATTTCCACGCGATGGGCACGGCGCTGTGGTCGCCCACCAACCAGTTGAAGGGCGACTTGTCCGGCACGGTGATGGTGACGTATGCGAATTCCTCCGACTGGCGGACGTGGAACGGCTACGGCCAGGCGCAACTGCACAACGGCCTGCTCTGGGACGCGCCGATTTTCGGGCTGATGTCGCCGGTGCTGAACACGCTCACGCCGGGGCTGGCCGTGGGCAGCAGCCGCGCGACGGACGGCACCGGCCGCTTCGCCATGACCAACGGCGTGATCTTCACCGACTCGCTGGACATCCGTTCGCTGACCATGCGGATGGAATATGTCGGGACCGTGGACTTGCAGCAGAACGTGGCCGCGCGGGTCAAGGCGCAACTGCTCCGCAACACGCCGCTGTTCGGCTCGCTGTTCAGCACGGTCCTGTGGCCGGTCAGCAAGGCGTTTGAATGCGACGTCACCGGCACGCTGGAGACGCCCAAGGTCACGCCGGTCTATGTGCCGGGCATTCTGCTCGCGCCGCTGCACCCCATCCGCACCGTCGAGAAAATTTTTGCTTCGCCGCCCACCAACGCGCCGCCGGCAAAATAAAAAAGCGACTGGCCCAGAGTTGGGTGGCCTTGGTCGTGGCACGTCTTTCGGCCCCGCGAACGATTCCGTCGCCTGACGCTGCGCCCGGCGACGGCTTTGGCCGCCGCGCGACGAGTTCCACCACACGCTCAAAACATAAGGCCCGTCGAGGATTCCTTCACCTCGGAATTTCTCAAAAAAGGCTCGCCCGGTGCGCCGCGATTTCCCACGATTCCGGCCCATGAGTTTGGATGCAAGCCAGCCCGCGCCCGTCAGGGAAAAGTCCGCCGATGATTTTGAGCTGCCCGTCGAGGGCTTCACCGGCACGCCCGAACAAATCGAGCGGCAATGGTTTGAAAAAATTTATCGCGGGCGCGGCGACTCGATGAAGCAGCTCACCTGGCGCGCGGTGCTGATGGGTTCGGTGCTCGGCGCGATCCTTTCGCTCACCAATCTTTACATCGGCTTGAAATCCGGCTGGGGCATGGGCGTGGCCATCACGGCGTGCATTTTATCTTACGCCATCTGGACCACCTTCGTGAAAATCGGCCTGGCCAAAGTGCCGATGACCATCCTCGAAAACAACTGCATGCAATCCTGCGCCAGCTCGGCGGGCTACTCGACCGGCGGCACGCTCATCTCCGCGTTCGCCGCGTTCATCATGTTGAACGGCCACGCGCTTTCGCTGCCGTTGACGTTCGCGTGGGTTTTCTTTCTGGCGATTCTCGGCGTGACGATGGCCGTGCCGATGAAGAAACAGATGATCAACATTGAGCAACTGCGTTTTCCCAGCGGTGTGGCGGCGGCGGAAACATTGCGCGCGTTGCACTCGCACGGCACGAAAGGAATGCGCGCCGCGAAAGCGCTCGGCCTCGCGGGCGTCCTCGCGGCGATTGACAATTTCTGGCACGACGGTTTTGTGGCCATTCCCAAACTCGCGGCGTTTTCCAGCGACACGCTTTGCACAAAGTTAAATGGAATCATCTTCGGCCCGGCGTGGGTGGGCCGCACCGTGATGTTCAGTTGGGAACCAATTTTCATCGCGTCCGGCGCGATCATGGGGATGCGTGTGTGCATCAGCATTCTCATCGGCAGCTTTGTTTGCTGGATGGCTTATGTGCCGTTTTTGCAGCACGCCGGACTCATCACGCACGCCGGTTTCCGCGACTGCGTGCAATGGACGCTCTGGCCGGGCGTGTCATGCATGGTGTTTGCCAGCCTGCTGAACCTGATTTTGCAATGGCGCATTTCGCTGCGCGCCTTCACCGATCTCGGCAAAATGTTTTCGCCCAAATCAAAAACGCCGAATGAGATGGACGCCATCGAGACGCCGATGTCCTGGTTCGCCGCCGGGCAGTTGGTTTCGCTCATCGCGATTGCGTTGCTGGCGCATGCGTCGTTCGGGATGCCGTATTGGCAGAGCGCCGTCGCGGTCGTGATGTCCTTCGCGCTCGCGCTCGTCGCGTGCCGCGTCACCGGCGAGACGGACACCACGCCCATCGGGCCGATGGGCAAGGTGACGCAACTGACTTTCGGCGCGCTCAATCCCGGCAACATGAACGTGAACCTGATGAGCGCGAACATCACCGCCGGCGCCGCCGGTTCCGCCGCCGATCTCCTGACCGATTTGAAAAGCGGCTATCTGCTCGGCGCGCATCCGCGCAAACAGTTCATCGCGCAATTCAGCGGCATTTTCATCGGCACGGTCGTCAGCGTTTTTGCGTTCACGCTCATCGTCAACAAACCCGAAGTGCTCGGCTCGGACCAGTTTCCCGCGCCCGCCGCGCAGACCTGGGCCGCCGTCGCGCAGGCCTTGAGCAAAGGTTTCGAGGCGCTCGCCCCGGCGAAAATCTGGAGCATCGTCATCGGCGGCGTGGTGGGCATGGTGTTCACGATATTGCCGGTAATGTTTCCGAAGCAGGAAAAATATCTGCCGTCCGCGTCCGGGTTTGGGCTGGCGTGGATATTTCAATGGTATTACGGCGTGCTGTTTTTCATGGGCGCGGTCATCGCGTGGGGGTTCGCGAAAAAGTCGCCGGCCCAGGCGGAGGAATTTACTTTCCCCGTGGCGTCCGGCGTGATGGCCGGCGGCGCGCTGATGGGCGTGGCGATTATTTTCTGGCAGAACGGCCCCGAGATGCTGAAGAAATTTCTCGGCCACTGAAACCTCAAATCCGTCCAATTATGAAAACCGCCATCCATTCCTTGCTGCTCGTCCTTTTGATCACGCTGACCGGGTGCGCCAGCGCCGCCCCTACGCCACGGTCGGCGCGCCTGACGCGTGAGGCCATCGTGAGCCACGAAGGTCTGGTCTTGCGGGAGGCTGACCGGCTCAGCACGCCGGGCACTTTCAAGCCGCCGGTGGAGATAAAGATCGTGGCCAAGACCGACTCCACCGATCTCCGGATTGGCTACACCGCTGACCAGGTGATTTTCAACTGGGAGCTGGATCAGGAACAACTGCGCGTGGATGGCGGTCCCGCCAACGGCCTGCACAAACCCGGCGCGGGCGGCATTCCGCGCGGAAAGTTTGTCACCATCCGCTGGAGCGTCACCCCCGGGCATGAAGCCATTTACGTGGATGATGAACTTCGCTTCGAGCATGACGGCGATTATTCCGGCATCAACAAATGCGTCACCGTCTTTCCCGCCGCCGGCTCGCAAGTCACCGTCAAATCCATCAAGGTAAAGCAACTCGCCAGCATTCCACAGTGACCCGCACTGAATTGAGGCTCGAGATGCGGGCGGGATGAAAACAGGATCGCAGACGTGAAACCATGCGCGCCACGGGTCATGCGGAATCAGGGTTCGGGCGTGGCACAAATGCGTCTGGAAAAGCGGCGGAGGGCCGCCGCAGTCCAGGACGCTGGCGCGCGGAACGATGCTCCCCAGAATGCGCAAAGCGTCTTGGACTGCGCCAGCCCTCTGGCGCTTTGGGACGCGGGGCATGGCCCAAAATTCCGGCTCGACACGGGGGCGGGGCGGAAATAGCGTCGGGGACGTGAAACCAGAGTGGACACAAAGGAATGCCCCCCCACGGTGGTAGAAAGAGTAAAAATATGACTGAATTTGAGCAATATGTTGACCTTATAGACACAACACACGACATGAAATTCTCTTCGGTATCCAATTTGCGTTGGACACCTTGGGTAGGTAAGCGGTTTCAAAAGAAGACCAGTCCCAAATTATTGATCGTCGGAGAATCGCACTATGCAAAAGCGCGTAAAAACGAAACCATCGAAGAAGTTCAAGAAAAGGAGGAAAGGAATAGGGAATTAACCAGAGAGGTAGTATGGGAATGCCCGGTATCCAAGGATTGGAAGAATTCCACGTTAGACAAAATTGGGCCTATCTTTGTGGGCGATGAAAACTATAAACGCAGAGATTTCTGGCAAGATTTCGCGTTTTATAATTTCGTTCAAAGAATGGTTCGTTACATTCAGCCGCCAGAACGACCGAGCGACAGTGATTTTGCATCGGGCTGGGTTGTTTTTCATGAGGTTCTTAAAATAGTTAAGCCTGACTATTGTGTTTTCCTCGGCTCGCAGGCACGTCACACTTTCTGGTCTTCGATGAAAAACATTGGGGCAGAATTTTCAAACCAAGAGAGAAGTGAGCAAGTCGGTCGTTGCTGGTCTTATCGCGCAGAGGTTAGGTTAGATGGAAAGAGTGTTCCGATTGTGTTTATTCAGCATCCTGGAAAGTATTTTAGCCCACCTGCGTGGCACGATTATCTTTTGAGGCAATATGCAAGTGAGATCACAGAGTTAAAAAATGAATACAAAGGTTAGCGTTGAGATAGGCTGCAAATTCGCTCCCCCAATTTCGCACGAAAAAACGCCCCGCGATGGCTCGCGGGGCGTTTCGTGTTTGCGGATTTATTTCACGCGCCGACGCTGGCGAGTTCTTCGTTGGTGTCCACGTTCACAATCTTGAACTGTTCGGCGTGCA
>OCTA010004770.1_pt1 | contig 11868 bp, 11 predicted proteins | sample 1538991 | NCBI WGS metagenome assembly OCTA01 (sample SAMEA3539302, study PRJEB22396) | soil metagenome | biome: tundra; feature: field; material: soil | place: USA | collected 2010-05 | depth 0.15 m | reverse complement strand
CGGAGCCGCGAACGTCAGAGAGCGGATGCGCAATTACTTATGACGTTCTGTTTAGCCTAGTGGGGTAGGCCTCCCGGCCTGCCTTCGCGCCGAAGGCGCGCTCCGCCCGCTGGGCAGGCCAGGAGGCCTACCCCACTGGCGCTGGATTGGCCTCCGGACCCGCCGCCGATTCCCGAAGCAAGCGCTCGTATACTTCCCGCGCGGCTCTCTGCGCGGCGACTTTCTTGGTGCGCCCCTCGGCTTGGCCGGTCCACTCCTTACCGGCGCGCACTTCCACGGTGAACGTCTTGGAATGCTCCGGCCCCCGCTCCCGCACGATGGTGTACCGCGGCTGCGGCAGCTTACGGGATTGAGCGAGTTCCTGAAGCGCGCTCTTGAAATCGGCGATGGCCGGCTGAACGTCCGTGCCGGCTTCCGCGCCGGCGGAGACCGGCGCGTCCAGCACGTGCGCGGCAACGAAACGCCGCACCGGCTCCGGGCCGGCGTCCAGATAGAGCGCGGCGATGACCGCCTCCAGGGCGTCCACCAGCAGAGTTTTCTTGGCGCGCCCGCCGCTCATTTCCTCGCTGCGGCCCAATTCCAGATAGCCGCCCAGTTCCATGCGGCGCGCCACGCCGTGCAGGTGGGCCGCGCTGACCAGGTGGGCCTTCAGGCGCGAGAGTTCCCCTTCGCGAAAACCGGGATTGCGGAGCACCAGGGCCTCCGAAACCAGGAACCCCAGGATGGAATCGCCGAGGAATTCGAGCTGTTCGTTGTCGTCGGAGGGGGAGCCGGGACCGGCGCGGGTCTCGTTGGCCAACGAACTGTGGGTCAGCGCGCGGCGCAGCAACTCCGGATCGGAGAACCGGTGGCCGATCCTCAATTCCAGGGATGCCAGCTCCGCGCGCATGCGACCGGACGATTACTTCGCGGGCGGCGCGGCGGCGGCGCGCAGGTTAGTAACGTACGTCTTGATGGCCGGATTGAGATTGGGCAAGGCCAGTATCTTATCGCATAGCGCGATGGATTCGCTGTTCCTGCCGGCGGATAGAAGCACCGCGGCCAGGCGAGCCTGATAGGCCGTTTGTTCCGGGTCTTCGCCGGCCGCGATCTGAAACTCGCCGATGGGCTTGTCGTACTTCTTGGGGTCGGCGTCCTTGTTCACCATGGCGCGGGTGAGCGCGACCATTCCCAAACCATAGTGAGCCTCGGCGTCGCTCTGCTTCTTCACCTGTTCCCAGACCTGATCGGAGGCCTGCGGATTCGTTTTTTGGGCGGTCTTCAAGGTATCGATCGCGGTGTTGAGGTACTTCTCGGCCTTGGCGAGCTGATCGTCCCGATCCAAGTCCTTGTCCTTGGTTTGCTTCGCGATGAGGCCCCCAAGCTTCAGGTTGCCTTGAATGCTCTGGGGATTCACCTCCATCACGCGCCCCCAGGCGACCTGTTCATTCGTGGGATCCGACTTCATGTTGTAGGCCGTAGCCTCCAGGGTCAGCGCCATTTCCTTGAATTGCGTGTCGGCGAACTTCGCCAGCAGGTCTTCGGCGGCCTTGATGACTGCATCGCTGTCGTTGGTGTTCTGGGCGGCGACCAGGGCCTTCAGCGCAGTCAGTTCTTCCTGCGACTTTGCCCGCGGTCCGGCGGGTGCGGCCGGCGCCGGTTGAGCGGACTGCCCCGGTTGGGCTGCCGGCGCCGTTTGACCCGCCGGCGCCGGCTGACCCTGCTGCGCCATGAGGACGGCAACAGCGGCCGCCAGCGCCAGGATGCCGGTAAGAATCGTTCGTTTCATCTTAGGAACTCCTTCGATATTTGCGTTACTGCTTCGGATTAACTTGAAGGCCTTCCGTGGCCGCCTTGCGCGCCGTTTCGGACGCCCCATCCACTTTCAGAGATTCTTGAAAATACTGGACTGCCTGGTCGCGGTCGCTCGCGGCCAGGGACAGCCTGCCCAGATATACCAACGCCCAGGCCTTCACTTGCGGCTCGGGCTGCAATTCCAGCGTCTTCTGAAAGAACTGCTCGGCCGTTTCGGGGTCCTTTTGCAGCGCCGCGATGCGCGCCAGGCCGTAATAGGCGGCGGCGTGCAGGGGCGGCTCGGCGGTCTGCGTCAAGATGTCGAGATACAGTTTCTTGGCCTTCTCCAGGTTCGTCGCGTCCTCGTTGCGCGCCCCCCACAGCCGCTCGGCGTCATCCAGCGTCTTGGCCGCGCCGGTGAGAGGCATGGGAGGCGGAGGAGAAGGCGGCGCCGGGGATTTCACCAGCGCGGACACCGCCGCCTGCTTGTCGAACTCCACGTCCGCAAGCCGCTTTTCTTCCTTCATCAAGTCGATGGCCATCACCATGTCCGGGTAATAGGACTTCATCGGCTGTTCCTGTTTCTCATAGGCCGGCAAGGCTTCCGCGAAATAGGGCGTCAGAATATACCCTTGCCGCAGCGCTTGCTGGATGCCTTCGGGCCTGCGGTCCATGCGCGCCTCGATCGCCTTGATCAGGGACTCGGTGGTGAGCAAGAGGAAATCCTCCTTGAAGGATTCGTCCAGCGCCGGGGCCCGATGGGCCTCCTCGGCGAGGATCTTCTTGCGATCCAGAACCTCCTGCTGAAGCGTCGAAAGCGGATCGAGCAGATAATGCAGATATTCGTGGCGGATGTCGAAAGCGCGCGGCTGGGGCGCGGGAGTGGCCACGACCGTGAACTCGTACCCATAGCTGCGCGCCTGGACCTGGTTGGGCGCGGCCAGCGGCTCGACGTAGATCTGAAAGTGGCTGCGATCGATCCCGGAGGCCACGTGCCGCAAATACGCGTTCACGTGGAGCACGGCGTCGGCTACCGGATCGTGAAGCCGCTCGATCTCCCGGTCGATGGCGGGCTGTGCGCGCTGCCAGATGTCCTGGATATTGGCTTCCCTGTAGAACCGCGCCAGCAACGGCGAGAGGCTCTTGATCGGGACCACGTCCGGCGGGATGTCCACATCGCGCTGCGTGAAAACGAAGTCCGGCGGTCCCTTCACGCTGAGCGCGTAGGAAATGTACTGGCTAAGCTCGGCGGTGTCCGCGCCCGCGCCACGCTTGCGGTGGTTTTCGAAGAACTCTTTCAACGCCGGCAGGCTGGGCGGATTCTTCCTGAGGATTTCCGCGCGGACCTGATCCCGCAAAGGGCTGTTGTTGGGCGAGGAAAGATCGGCGGAGTACCCGGCGGCGTTGATCGCGGCCATCACCGCGAACAAAGTCGGATTACCGTCGAGTTGCCCCTGTTCGGGGGGCGCCGCCATGGCTGAAAAGGCAATCGCCAATATGGCTGAAAGGACAAATCTCTTCAAGGATCTCCGCCTAGGATACCGATTAGTCTAGCGTACTTGCGGCGAGCGTGGCGGAATGCTGCCAACGGGCGGAAATGGCGTGGCGCCGTGGGGGTCGGGCATGCCCGACCCCTACCCGTGCGGCCGCTCGGCTGCGTACAAGACCCGCTCCAGATCGGGCTCCTGTACCGGCTTGGGCAGGACGAAACGGGTGGGGCCTTCGAAGTCGGCGCTTAGCTCGGCGTCGTAGCGGTCGGAGAGGAGAGCGAAACCTCCGACCCGCGGCTGCATCCGCTCGGAGAGCTCCACCCAGTTCAGGCCGGGAGCGTGAACCGAGCAGAACGCCAGGTCGAAACGCATCCTTTGCGCCAGTTCCAGACCGGCGTCGGCGTTGTCGAGCGGGATTACCCGGCAGCCTTGCGCGGTCAGCAGGCCCAACAACTGACGCTGGGCGGCCTCGTCGGGTTCGATCACCATGGCGGTGATCCGTCGCGATGGGTCGCGGGCGGGACCGGCGGCAACGGTCACGCGCTCCTGCGCTACCGGGAATTCCACTTCGAAACAGGGATCTTCGCCGTTCTTCAGGACCAGACGCGCCTCTCCGCCGTGCCCGGCGATGACGCTGCGGATCACGCCCAGCAGCGACGCCGTCTCCTCGGCCCTGTGCGACTCTGGCGGGGCGGTAAAAGCGATGTCCACCACCAGCCGCTTGTTCAGCACAATGGTGCGGATCGAAATCGCTTTTCCGGCGGCCTCCGCCAGCGACTGTTCCGCGTGAACCAGGAGGTTCAGAAAAACCTGCTCCAACTGGCCTTGCGAACCCAGCACGAACAGCGGCTCGGGCGAGATCAGGTCGACAATGCGTATCCCCGAGGCCTTCCAATCGCCTTCGCGGAACTCGATCAGGGAGCGCAGCAAGGTCGAAACGCAGACCGGACGAGCCTCCACGAGTTCGCTCCCGCCGAAGGCTACCAGCCGGGCCACCATGCCCGCGGCCTTCCGCACTTCCGAGGCGATGGCCGATACCTCGCGACCGGCCACGCCGGCTTCCGCCTTCCCCAGCGCCTTTGCCGCCAATTCCGAAATCGAGGACAGCGGCGTCTGCAATTCGTTGGCGATCGCGGAGATCAGTCGGCCCACGGCCGCAAGCTTCTCGGTGCGGAAGAGTTGTTCCTGCACGGATCGCTGGTCCTGCAGCCGAATGGCCACGCCGATCTGGTTCCCCAGGTGCTGCGCCAAAGCCTGCTCGTCCGGCGTGAAGTCGCGGGAGCGGTCGTCCTGGTCCAGTTCGAGCACGCCCACCAGCTCGCCTTGCGCCAGCATGGGGACGAAGAGGAGGGATCTCGGGGCCCGTGCGCCGTCGTCTCTCGCGATCGGGAAAGGGCTGCGGTCGATATCGGGAATCGCCAACAGCGTACGGTAGGAGAAGCACGCCACCGCGCCGGCTTGAGTTCCGGCGGGAGGCGAAGTGAGCGAAATGGAAACCGGCGCGCCGCTCTCTTCCGGCGCCGCGTCCAGCGTCTTGGCGGCGCGATTGTAGACGTACAACTGAACCCGGGTGACGCCGAGGATGCCGGGCAGAACCGCGGAAATTCGCTTCAGAATGGCGCCCGCCGACGGGGCGCTCAGAATTTCTTCGCCGAGCTGGTACGTCTTCCGCAGCCGTTCCCGCTGCTTGCGGAGCCGGCGTTCGCGGCTCCACAGGAAAAAGGAGACGAGCAGCACGAGGACAAGCCCCGCCGCCAGCCCCAGCGGGGGCAGCGCCAGCGAGGGCCACGCCATCTCTTTGGGGGTGACCTTGATTCCAGCGGGATTCGCGACCAGCAGTTCGAAAAAACGGTTGTACGGAGGCAGCGGACAGAATTGCAGCGCCACCCCCGTGGCCGATGCCATCCTGCCTAGTTCGAATGCGCTCACGTCCGGCTGGCCGGAGGCGCTGGGGACGAACAACTTGAACGGTTCCGCCGTCCTCCCCACGAAGACTTGGCCGCCGGCGGTTGTGTCGGACGCTTCGGTGATCGGCCCTGCCACGCGGACAAGCCGCCCGAGAAAGCGGACGTTATCGGGGAAACTTAGGATATCTTCAAGGGGCACGTCGATCGGGGCTGGCGGTTCCGCCCGGCCGGGCACGCCGATCCGTTCGGCCGCGAGTGCGGGCATTCCAGCCAGCACCACGACCACGCCTTCGGCTTCGACCTCATCGCCCGGAACGAAGGCGTCCAGCTTGGAATCGCCTTTGCCGGCTCGCAGCACCCCGCCTCGCTCCGCTGCCTGGATAGCCAGCAGCGTGTAGTCGGGAAAGTGGAAGGCCGGCGCCGAAACCACCCCGCGAACCACAACCCTCTCGCCGTTGTGCTCGGGCAGGTAATCCGGCTGCGGTCCCCGCGCGCCCAGGTCCGCGAGCGAGAGTCTGGTTTGGGAAAACGCCGGCAAACACGCCAGGGCGGCGAGCGCAGCCCACATGCGCCGGCGTCTCAAACAGCGCGGCATTGAGCTTCCAGCCATGTTTCCAATTCCCGGCCCAGAAAGCTACCGACAGTGAGGGCGGCGCCCGGCAGATCCGGATGAGTGGAGCCGATACCGATCACCCGCATCCCCGCGGCCAGCGCCGCTTCCACGCCGGAATACGAGTCCTCGAACACGATGCAATCGGCCGGCGGCGTTTCCAGCAACTCAGCCGCGCGCCGGTAGATATCGGGAAACGGCTTGGGCCGTTGGACCTGGTGTCCGTCCACCACCGCGCGAAAGTACTGCGCCAGCTTCGCCTCTTCCAGGACGAACCAGACGTTCTCCGGTTCCGCGTTGCTGGCGACCGCCATGGGGGCGCCGCGATGCCGTTCCAGAAACTCCCGCAATCCCGGCGTTAGGAACTCCTCCACCCTACCCGCGATGGTTTCGCGAAACAGCCGTTCCTTAGCCGCCCCCCGCGCGGCGACTTCCGCCACCGGCAAATCCTCGCCGAAGAAGCCGCGGACGATCTCGTCGTTGCGTCTGCCGTACATGAACTGAAGCATGGCCTCGGTAGTTTCCAACCCGAACTGCCGGTTGAACACGGTCCAGGTCTCCCGATGGATGCCATTGGAATCCACCATCACCCCGTCCATATCGAAAATCAACGCGAGACCTGGCGCCAGTCGAGTGTCCAACCCCGATTGTAACGAATCGCACGCTAGTCCTGGACGTCCTGGGAACGCAAATTCGCGCCGAGCCAATTCAAGTAGTTCGCCGCGCCGTCGACGATCGGAATCGCCAGCGCCTCCGGCACTTCGTAGGAGTGCGCTTTTTCGAGTACGGCGGTCAGGGAAGCGAACAGATCGCGCGAGGACTTTACGATGAGCAGGCACTCGCTGGCGGCTTCCACCGCGCCTTTCCAGCGGTAGTAGCTGCGTATCCCCGGAATCACGTTCACGCAAGCGGCAAGCCGCTGGTCCACCAACAGGCGCGCGAGTCTTTCCGCTTCCTCCTCGTTGGCGCAGGTGCTCAATACAACGATCTTATCGGTCATGATGAAAACTTCTCGGAACCAATCGCCAAAGCAATGCTATTATTATCTTCCAGGCCACCGCTGCATGAGAGTACAGCTTGCCAGATTCGCTTACGCGGTTGCATTCCTGCTGGTCGCGACTTATGCAGTTGTGACCTTGACGGGTCCCAAAGGCCTCGCCGCTCTGTTCGAGAAAGAGCGCCAGATCCAGGCCGCGGAACAGCGCAACGCCGATCTGACGAAGGATGTCGAACGGGCGCAGGAGCGTATCCAGCGGCTAGGCGCCGACCAGACCGAGCAGGAACGGGTTGTGGAGGAGCGGCTCAATCTGGTTCACCCCGGCGACAAGGTGTTCATGCTGCCGGATTCCGGGAAAAAATAAAATGAAGCTGTCGGCTCTCAGCCGTCAGCTATCAGCTTTCGGAGCGCCGGCCTTCGGCTGGCGGTTAAAGCGCTGAAAGCTGATGGCTGAAGGCTGACAGCTTGTTCCTACTAACAGATCCGCGGCAGTTGCTCGCCGAACGGGAGATCCACCACCCGCGTGCCGCCGATCTCGGTTCTCAGCAGCACCATCCCGGGGTGAGACTCCACAGCCTCGCCGATGATGACCGCGTCGCGGCCGAGAGGGTTTGCGCGCATGGCTTCCAGCACGCGTCCGGCGCTCTCCGCCGCCACAAAGGCCGCCAATTTGCCTTCGTTCGCCACGAACAGCGGGTCCAATCCCAGCAGCTCGCACGCCGCACGGACCGGTTCGCGCACGGGAATGGCGGCGGACTCGGCTTCCACTCCGATGCCGGCGGTGGTGGCGATCTCCACCAGCGTGGCGCCTAAACCGCCGCGCGTGGGGTCCCGCAAGGCGTGAATTTCGCCGGCCGCGATCATCTCCGCTACCAGCCGATGCAGCGCGGCGGTATCGGATTCGATGGCCCCCTCGAATTCCAGGCCCTCGCGCTTCGACATGACCGCCATGCCATGGTCCGCTATGGTTCCACTCAGCAAGATCTTGTCGCCGGGGCGCGCCAACCGCGCGGAGATGTTCACGCCCGGAGCCACCAGCCCCACGCCGGAGGTAGTGATGAACATGCCGTCGGCCGCGCCGCGCGGGACCACCTTGGTATCGCCGGTGGCGATGGGTACGCCGGCGGCGCGCGCGGCTTCGGCCATGGAAGCCACGATGCGGGCCAGCTCCTCCATGGGGAAGCCTTCCTCGAGGATGAACGCGGCGCTCAGCGCCAGCGGGGTCGCGCCGCTCATGGCGATGTCGTTGATGGTCCCGTGGACCGCCAGCTTCCCGATATCGCCGCCGGGAAAGAACAGCGGCGTGACCACGAACGAATCCGTGGTGAAAGCGATGCGCGCCGAGCCGGCTTCGAGCACCGCCTGGTCGTCCAGCAGGTTCAGCAGCGGATTGTCGAACGCGGGGAGAAACATCTCGCGAATGAGTTGCGCGCTGAGCTTGCCGCCGCTGCCGTGCCCCAACACGATGGTCTTGCGCTGCGTGATGGGCAGCGGGCAGGAGAGAGAGAAATCGGTCATCGCCGCCGTCCGTAATTGTAGTACGCGGCGCAGGCGCCTTCGGCGGAGACCATGGTCGCTCCGAGCGGCGTTTCGGGCGTGCATTGAGTCCCGAAGGCGGGACAATCCAGCGGGCGGCGGGCGCCCTGCAACACCAGGCCGCTAATGCACGTCTCCGGCTCATGGGAGACGATGCCCTCCAGGTCGAAAACCCGGGTGGCGTCGAAGGCCGCAAACTCCTCCCGCAGCCGATAGCCGCTGCCGGGAATCACGCCCATCCCGCGCCACGCCCGGTCGCAGGGTTCGAACACCCGGGCGATCATTCGGCGCGCTTCCGGGTTACCCTCCCGAACTACGGCGCGGGCATACTGGTTTTCCACCTCATGCCGGCCGCTTTCCAGTTGGCGCACCGCCATGAGGATGCCCTCCAGCAGATCCAGCGGCTCGAAACCGGTGACTACAATCGGCACGCGGTATCGCGCGGCCAGCGGCTCGTATTCCTCCCACCCCATCACCGCGCACACATGACCCGCGCCCAGGAATGCCTGCACCCGGTTGCCAGGAGACTCCAAAATAGCGGTCATGGCTGGCGGCACGGTCACGTGCGAAACCAGGACGGAGTAATTGACCATGCCCTCCGCGCGTGCCTGCCACACTGACATCGCGTTGGCCGGAGCGGTGGTTTCGAACCCGATGGCGAAAAACACCACGTGCTTTCCAGGGTTTGCCCGGGCCACTTTAAGACAATCGAGCGGCGAATAAACCACCCGCACGTCGCCGCCCTGGGCCTTGATCTGGAACAGGTCCCCGTCGGAACCAGGCACGCGCAGCATGTCGCCGAACGAGCAGAAGACCACGTCCGGCCGGCGCGCCAGCGCGTGGGCGCGGTCGATGGATTCCAACGCAGTGACGCACACCGGGCAGCCCGGCCCATGCACCAGTTCGATTTCCGGGGGCAGGAGATCGTCGAGGCCGTACTTCACGATGGAGTGCGTCTGGCCGCCGCAGACTTCCATGACCACCCAAGGGCGCGTGACCGTACGGCGGATCTCGGCAAGGAGTTTCTGCGCCAGCGCGTGATTCCTAAACTCGTCTACGTACTTCATTCGCCGGCTGAAAGTTCACCTAATACTTGAAGATCCGCGAGGGTTCGCTGGGCTTCTTCTTCGTCCACTTTGGTGATGGCGAAACCGGCGTGTACCAGCACGTATTCACCCAGGCGCGCCTCCGGGAGGTAGACCATGCAGGCCTCTCGCACGATGCCGCCGAAATCCACGCGCGCCATGGACACGCCGCCCGCTTCATAGAGTTCAGCCACTTTTCCAGGGATTGCCAGACACATGAGCTTACCCCATGGTAACAGGAAGTCCTCGCTTGTCCTGACCCGCTCACCTCAGTATAGTGATAGGAAGCATGATCCGCTCGCCCGGCCAGACCAACCAGGATGTACGCTCCCTCGCGGATGTGCATTCCAGCGTGGGGACCTCTCAGGTCACGTTCTGGCGGCGCATGTTCGCCTTCGCCGGCCCGGCCTATCTGGTGAGCGTGGGCTACATGGACCCCGGCAACTGGGCGACGGACCTGGAGGGCGGGGCGCGCTTCGGCTACCAGTTGCTTTGGGTGTTGGTCATGTCGAACGCCATGGCCATCCTGCTGCAAACTCTGAGCGCGCGGCTAGGCATCGTCAGCGGGCGCGACTTGGCGCAGGCCTGCCGTGAGACATACCCGCGGCGCGTCACGCTGGCGCTCTGGGGATTGTGCGAAATCGCCATCGCAGCCTGCGATCTGGCTGAAGTATTAGGTGCTGCAATCGCACTTAACTTATTGTTCCACATACCTTTGTTGATCGGCGTCTTGCTCACCGCCGCGGACACTCTGCTACTGCTCTGGTTTCAGAGCTTTGGCATCCGGACCATCGAGGCTTTCGTGCTGTCGCTGATCGCGGTGATCGGCTGCTGCTTCTTCATCGAGGTCGTCTGGGCGAAACCGTCGATGGTGGAGATGCTAGGCGGGCTGACGTTCCAACTCCACCGTCAGAGCCTGTACGTAGCGATCGGAATCCTGGGCGCCACGGTGATGCCGCACAATCTCTATCTGCATTCGGCCTTGGTGCAGACCCGGCATATCAGCCGCACGGAACAGGCGAAACGCACTGCCTGCCGCTACAACCTGATCGATTCCGTGGTGGCGCTGAACGGGGCCATGTTCGTCAATCTGGCAATCCTGGTGCTGGCGGCGGCGGTCTTCTTCAAACACGGAATCGTCGTGACGGAGATTCAGCAGGCGCACGAACTGCTGGCCCCGTTGTTGGGAACCAGCGCGGCCAGTGTGATATTCGCCGTGGCGCTGCTCTGTTCCGGACAGTCGTCCACACTCACGGGAACCATGGCTGGTCAGATAGTTATGGAAGGTTTCCTCAACTTCCGGATGAGGCCTTGGCTGCGCCGCCTGGTCACCCGGGCACTGGCGATTATACCCGCCGCTCTCACCATTTATATCGTCGGGGACAAAGCCACGTTCGGCCTGCTCATCCTCAGCCAGGTGATCCTCAGCATGCAGTTGCCGTTTGCGGTGATTCCGCTGATTCATTTCACCAGCGACCGCTCCCGAATGGGTTCGTTCTCGAATAAGTTGTGGGTGCGGGTGCTGGCGTGGACCACGGCCGCCGTCATCGTTGGGTTGAACGTTCGGCTGGCCGGGATGGCCCTGGTGGATTGGGCAAACGGCGCTGGCGCCTGGCGTCCGCTGGTCCTGCTGGTGACCGTTCCGATTGCCGGCCTGCTCCTGGTGCTGCTCGGCTGGGTCGCGATCGAGCCGGCGATCACTCGCTACCGGCGCCTCGGCAGCGCGCCGGTGACTCTGCCGGAATTGGCTGGGGCCGAATCCGAAGCGGCGCCGATCTACCACCGCATCCTGCTTCCGCTCGACCATACTCCCCTGGACCGCCTAGCCGTGAGCCATGCCGCCGCCATGGCGAGGCTGCACGGCGCTAAGGTATTCCTGCTGCATGTGGAGGAAGGGGTTACCAGCCAGATTTACGGGAAGGATTCGTCCACCGCGGAAGTGGAGGCTGGCGAACAGTACTTGGAACGCATTGCGCAATCGCTTCGGGAGCAAGGTATTGCCGTGGAAACGGAAATCTCGCACTCGTCCTCCCCCAGGAAAGAGATCGTGCGGTACGCCCACGAAATCCAGCCGGATCTGGTGATCATGGGCGCGCATGGGCACGGCGGCCTGAAGGATCTGATCTTCGGCACGACCATCAGTCCGGTGCGGCACAAGCTGGACGCGCCCATGCTAATCGTGCGGCCCGGTAAGCGGTAGCACGGTAGCGCCTGGGAGCGGTGGCCAGGCCCGGCTCTGGGACGATTTTGTCCCAACCGCGTGTCCGGGGAACCCATGCAAGGGCGTCGGGGCGTTCCTAAGCCGTTTGTCTGGAACAGGCTTCACTGGCAGGACAATTGCACATTCTACGGACCGTGAGGCTCGGTCTCCTATTCGCGCTATCGTTGGTTTTCTGCGCCGCACCGCTCCGGTGCGCGACTTTGGAGCAGCTCTCGCTGGACGACATGATCGCCAAGTCTACGGCGATCG
>OCTA010004769.1_pt1 | contig 11869 bp, 8 predicted proteins | sample 1538991 | NCBI WGS metagenome assembly OCTA01 (sample SAMEA3539302, study PRJEB22396) | soil metagenome | biome: tundra; feature: field; material: soil | place: USA | collected 2010-05 | depth 0.15 m | reverse complement strand
TCGGCGTGATCCGTACCCAGGCGATGGACAAAGAATGTAGCCTGCTCCACGCCGCCCGGAGCAGGTCCCCGCTTGAGATTGTGCTGGTAGTGAGCTTGCGCCGGCGGTTGCGCCGCGACGGTGACTGCGAAGATCGCTGCCGCAAAAGCAAAGCACGCCGCGGAAAAGGTCATACGGAAAAAAGATTGGCGCATAGAGTCCCATTCCATCCGTTGGTTTCGTTCCCGCGCCATTCTCAAGTACCGGGGCCGGCACCTGCAAGGCAAATCAAGGGCCGGCGTCGCAGATTGTGAACGCACCAGGAGGTTCTGAGTGAGGCAGGTTGTGAACAGTACGGGCCTCAAGCCCGTGCTATTGGGGCACCGTTGCGGCATGACTGAAGTCTGTCTTCTTGAGAATACGGATCGGTGGTTATTTACTGCCTTCCTTCGCATCGATCTTGGCGGTTGCCGCCTGGTTATTTGCATCCACCGTGAGCAGCAATGGTGCCGATGGGTGCATTGTGGGTGAATTCGACTCGACCAGCCCGACCACATAAATGGGCTGTCTTACTGGCTTGGCCCAATCTTCAGCCTTGAGCGTGAACGTCCGGCTCGATTGTGCTTCAGTCACCAGTACGCCATTGAGACCAACGTTGACCACACGCACACCAGGAGGAAGATTCTCAACTGAGCATGGGACCCTTCCTTTGAAGCCATTGCGGCGCTCGATGTGCAGGGTGACTGTCACCTCTTTCCCCGGCTCCAGCGCGACGTCTTTCGCTTCGGTTGTCACAATCACATCGGGGGAAGGGGAAATCGACGCGAGCTGCAGAGGCTGATCAGCGTTCGCATCGTTGTTTGCTTCACGATCGACATCGTGGCCATTGACAACGGCGTGGCCCACGAACTTGATAGGCGTGGGTTCGGTGTCGAGAGCCGCGTCGGGAGCTGCGGAGAGCAGCAGCATAGTCGACATTTGGCCGGGAAGTATCGACGCAGGACTCGCGGAGACTCCACTCGGCAGACCGTTCACTGCGATCGCAATCGCGCCATCAAATCCTCGAACGGAATCCAACGAGACAGTCACTGGCACGGACCCTCCCCGCGGGATGTTTGGGTTATCGGGTTCAGCTCGAAGCCGGAAATCAGGGGCTTCGTCGCGCAGGGTAAGCCGATAAGCGAAATCCGGGCCTTCCATTCCGCGCACGTCTTTCAGATGCAGGAAATAATCGCCATCTGCCGGTGCAACAAAGTCGAGCATTGAGTCTGCGCCGTAGCCTGGGCCACCATCGTCATTGCGCCATTCCAGATGAAAGATCGGCAGGCCGTTTGACGGAAAATCCGCATCCGGAGGAAGAATCTGCGCCCTATAAACTGGCGTATTCACTGCATGCACATCGGGCGAGGTGCCAAGGAAAGCCGCCCGAACCCCGCCCATGCCCTTCAGAATGGTATCTGCGTCCGGCTGGTCGGGGATGAAATCGATACGATTCAACTCATCACCCACCATCACGTATTCTTCTTCGCGCAGGCTTGCGGTGGAGACAAGTCGGATTCCGGTTGTTCTCGAGTCTCGATCAGCAAGTGTCGTCGTGGTCTCATTCAAACAGCGAATCGTTGCCCGTGGAATTGAGTTTCCTTGCCCGTCCAACACCTCAATCACAGAGTCCAAAGGCGATCCAAAACGCGCAGCGGCGACATCGATGTTCAGCCTCTCACCTTTGCGCGCATGGAATCGGAAATAATCCTCGTCCGGAGTCCCCCCTTGTTTCGTTTCGGAGTCAATGTGGCCGTTTATGGTTACGGGAAGTGACACTGCCTGGGCGCTGGCGATTGTGTCGTCGGGTTCTTGTTCCTGGATTTCTGGTTCATTTCCGACGGCGAGCTTGACTTCATTGATCGGACGCACTTTGCCTACGACTCCAAGAGGCGTCGTGCTCCATCCTTCAGCGTTTGCCGGCGCGGCTACTGTGGCCTGCTGAAGTCCGCCGAGATTCACTCCTCGTATGGACACATGCGTGGCTTTGCCCGCCGGTATTCCAAGCGGGAAAATGCTCGTGACATAGGGTAGGTCGCCCGCTTCCATTCGATAAAAGTAATCGGCCCCGCCGCCAAGATCGCGATCCGTAATCGACACCCTGTATTGCCCGGTACGAGGCAGCTTGAAATTCAATTCCGCCTCCCCCCCGTTCGCATCCTCGGCCGACGTTTCAAGCGTGTGCCCCGCGTCATCGCTCAGAGTGATCATGGCCGCAAGCTTCGAGCCCAGTTCCGAGGCCATGACCCTAAAGACGATGTCCTCTCCGGCTTTCCCATCGAATTGAAACGTATCCTTTGCACCATTGGTCGGGATCGTGCCAATCAACGTGGCCGGCAGTTCAACTGCTCTTGGAGTCGCACCCGATTCCATTGCGGACGGCTCTGCTTGCTTGGTCTCCGGCAGGGTGCCTACGGCAAACACAACCATGTTCGAAGTTCCAAGGGGCGTTTTCACGCGGAAGCGATGGATCCCCGGCGCGGCATCCGGTGCGGCGGTGATCTCGAGTTGGGCTGTCTGTTTCTTCCCTAATGGAACCTGTGCTTCAAGGTCTTCTCCGGCGCGCGGTCCTGTAATCTTCTCCGGCACATCGGTTATCCCGGTCACCTTGCCGCTCAGTCCCGGCCCGTCAAAAATCACTCTGCTTGCATCTGTCAGGCTTCGTCCCTCAATGGTGAAAGAGACAGTAGTCCCTCGCTTCATTCCCACAGGAGAAATTTTTGCAACACTCGGAGGAATCATCGGTTCCTCAGCGCGCAGAGGTAAGCAGAGAGCCAAACCAAGCGCCGATACCAGCACAGAACACAAGATCCGGATTTTCATCGAACCTCCCTCGTTGCACTCGCACAACGTTTGCTTGCGATGCAAGTCAAATCAGCTCATTCGCGTTTGCAGTCCTGCTGGAGCGCTTCACCGACTAGCTGTCTGGTGGCCTTTGTCTCCATTCGATGGGTCCAGCGCATTAAAGACATTCGCCACACCGTGCGTCTCCTTGTAGGTGTGAGCGTTATACACGCTGAGCGTACCGTTGTAACGACCCGCAGCGAGCCAATTGCCATCAGGGCTTATTGCCAAAGCTTCTACCCAGTCGGGCTGTCGATCGATCAGGCCAAGCAAGTCAAGCTTGGTATTTCGGAATCGAATCGACCCGTCGGATGAGGCGGTCACGATGGTTTTACCGTCGGATGCCCAGACCAACGCGAGCAGACTGTCCTGGTCAGCGATCAACGATTGGACGAGATGGTCCTCCGCGTCCCCCAATTCCCAAACATAGATCGTCTTGTCGTAACCGCCGGCTGCGATCCGATCGCCCGCAGGGGAAAATGCGACGCTCGTCAGGCCGTCGGAGGCATCGCTCAGCGTGTAGAGGCGCTTTCCGGTAGCAACCTCCCATATCTTCACCGTCCGATCCTGAGAGGCCGAGGCGATTCGCTTTCCGTCCGGACTAAAGGCCACTGCAAAGACCGCGTCGATATGATCCTGCAGATTACGGAGTTCCTTTCCGCTAGACGCTTCCCACAACTTCACCGTTCTGTCATAGCTTCCCGAGGCGATGAACTTCCCATCGGGACTCCAGGCAACGGAGTAGATGCAATCCTTGTGACCGCGCAGAGTCTTGAGCAGTTGATGCGACTGAAGGTCCCAAATCTTGATCTCACCTTCGATCTGCGGCGCTCCACCTGCCGCAGCCATCATTTTTCCATCTGGGCTGAAGGCGATCGAACGTACATAATCCGCGTGCCCTGCAAATGTGCCGAAGACTTTGTCCGTCATTGGATCTAGAAGGCGAACTTCGCGGAATCCACCAACCGCAAGCTCCTTTCCGTCCGGCGAGAATTGCAAAGATGCCACCGGGGATACGACTGAAACCTCAGGTCGAATCTCCGGCGCTGTCAGAGTTGGAGCGGAGTGCGCAGTCTCGTTCGACCCAGGACCGGGCGCGCCCGCATTGATCCATGCCTTGATCTTCGCGATATCTGAATCCGAAAGAGGGTCATCGCCGGCAGGCATCTGCGGATTGATCTTGCCCTCGAGCATTTCGATGATGCGGCTCGAGGGAGCGTTATTCGGCACGACGACCCGCCCGTGCTTCCCGCCCTTCATCAGGTCCGCATAGCTTTCAAGAATCAGACCGCTTTTGTGTACATTGCTGGAGTGACAGGCCAGACAGTTTTTTTGCAAAATCGGCGCAACGTCCGAAACGAAGTTCGGTGTGGACGCGGCCATTACCTTGCGCTCCGGTGCGACACCGATCCTTGCAAGCGCGACTGCGCCGGCAACCAACCCGCAGGTGATCACGGCCCCTTTGCACCTGCTTACGACGCGCAATGTGCCTGATGAACTCGGCATTCGTAAAGTCAAATTCCTATCCAATTTCAACAAGACAGCCTAATGCATGTTGCGCTGACTCCGGTCAGCAGGCAGATCAGTGGTTGAACATAAACTCCTCGCCCGTTAACACAGCCCAGGACATATCTATAAGAGCAGCCCGTCGCGGATCTTCGACTCCGGCAATCCTCTCGCTCTCGGCCGACGCAAGATCATGCAGTAGCGTCGAACGCTCGCCATCCGTTGGGTGGCGGCTCAACGAAGCCAGATAGAGATAATCCACGATCTGTTCATCGGAGAAGCCGAGTCGGACTAGCATATCGATGGCGTTGCCCGGAGCGCGCAACTTGTTGTTCAACGTCTCTCCATTGATGATGTGGAGAGCCTGCGTAACGGTAGGCACGGCGGTCCGTTCACTCTCGCGCGTTTGCTGCCGCACGGGCCGACCGAATGCAGTAAGGAAGTAGGATTTCACCGCGGTATCGGGCAACTGCATCCCTCTCATACCCACGGGATAGCCATCAAACTTCTCAGGAACCTGGGCCACCTGCGAATAAGCATCGAGAAGCACTTCTGCCGGTAGGCGCCGAATGACGAAATGCGATCCGTACTTGTCGTCATCGACATTTTCTTTGAGAGGTCTGGACGATGTCTGATAGGTGGCCGATCGCATGATGGTTCCGATCAGGTAGTCCACATCGTAGTTGTGCGCAACAAAATCCTTCACCAAAGCATTCAGCAACTCATCGTTGGTCGCCGGATTTGTATCGCGCAAGTCGTCCACTGGCTCGATGAGTCCACGACCCATAAAATTCCGCCAGATCCGGTTCACAATATTGCGAGCAAAGAATGGGTTCTCCGTGGATGTCAGCCACTTGGCAAAATATTGACGCGTATCCCCGGGAATCTCGCTTGATAGTGCTGCTCCGTCCAGAGGTTTCGGAGGCAGCGGGATCATCAGCCGATCATCCATGAATTCGCCCGTGGGCGCAGAGTAGACCGTCACATCGTTGAAAAGTGGGCCAACTCCAGGACGAAAGCCGGATGGAGCGAACGTCTTCAACCGCACCCGGGCAAAGAGGTTTGCCATCCCGTAATAATCCTTCTGTGTCCACTTCGCAAGAGGATGGTTATGGCAATGTGCGCAGCTGATGTTGATGCCGAGAAACGCCTGCGCCATGTTCTCCGATGTGTCCAGAGGATCGCGGTGGATCACCCAATAGTTCGCAGCGCCGTTCTTGAGCGTATTGCCGTTGGCCGTAATAATTTGTGTGGCAAATTCGTTCCAAGGCTTATCCGCCGCAACGCTCTCGCGAATCCACTTGTAATAGCTCCACATCTCTTCGTTGGAGAGGTGGTTGCTTGAGACCAGCATCAAATCTGACCATTTGTAAGCCCAGTAATCCACAAATTCCGGTCGTTTGATCAGTTCTTCGATCAAATGATTTCGCTTTTCAGGCGAGGGGTCCTTGAGAAACTTGTCAACCTCGGACGGGCTGGGCAGAATTCCCGTCGCATCCAAATATGCACGGCGTATGAAAACTGTGTCACTTGCTTGCGGAGATGGTGGAATGTGCAACGTCTTCAGATGATTCAGAATCGCGTCGTCAATATAGTTATGCCGCAAAGCCCTACTGAATACGGCATCGTCGAGCTTGGTGGGGAAAGGAATGCGCAGTCGCGAAAACGCGACGTGGCTTTGATACCAAACGGTCACCGGAGCCTCGCCGTAACCGTGCATCGTCACGTGGCCGGCGTTGTCGACGCTCGCAACGCCCTCATCACCACTGTCGTACTTTGCCCACCGCGTAACGTCTGCCGTATGCCCATCGGAAAAAATCGCAGTCACGATCAACTGCTGCTCCACACCGGGCGTCAAAGATGCTTCGCGCGGCAGCACCTCAATATCCTTGACCGTGGCGTCTGATTCCTCGGGCGCGGGCATTCCTTGCGCAAGCCAACCGGCCATGACCTTGTATTCGGGAGAGCCAACATCAAAGCGCTTTCCGCCTCCGTGAGAAATAGCGAGGGTCGGCTTTAGCAGGATCAGGCTCCGCGCAGGTTCGAGCCGATCCGTTCGCCGCGCCAGGGCCTGGTGCGTAAGAGTGTAGTAATCCGTGATCGGATCGTAGCCTCGCAGCGAAAGCTTGAAGCCGTTCTTCCCCGCTGCAGCCCCATGACATGGGCCGGAATTGCAGCCCATCTTCGTCATCACGGGCAATACATCGTTACGAAAACTCCAGTTGGTTGCGGTCGAATAATCCCGAATGATCAACGGAGCAGCTGCTCTCAAACCTCGAATCGTTGCTGTGATCGTCGCGCGGCCGTCGTGAAGTGGGAAAACAACGCCCCCGGCGTCAACTTTGGCAACTGAGACATCTGAGACAGCGACCGCCGCTCTCGAGGTCAACTCCTCCTCGTGCCCATCGGCAAAGGTGCCCTCCACAACCATCCGTTGGCTGTTGTGTGGACCGACAAAGTCCAGCGAGGGAGGAAAGATTGCAATCTTCTTGAGCGAGACGAGAGAAGACATCCGCGCTTTTGTAGCCGCGGCGGACTTTGCCATACCGGCCGCGCCCGTAGGCGCCATCCCTTCATTCAAGTGATAAGTCGCATCATTGGTCTGGCGTTCACCCTGTCGTGAAGGCGCCTGCCCATTAGGCATCGACAGAACTGCGCACGGAATCGCGAAGCCGATGGCCAATGTCCAGACCAGCAGAGTTTTACGAGGCGCCATAAGCTCTCCGTAACGGGACAGGGGCGTGCATGCTGCGTTCCTCCATGAATAGATGTTTCAGCTTCACTCGCAATCCGTCCCTAGACCAGCAGTTCATCAATCGGATCGAATCCGGCATCCACAAGTCGCACCTCGCGTCCTTGCGGAGTCTTCAAAACCGTATCGACCGGAATGCCGAGGCACTTGTAGACTGTTGCCGCAACGTGAGCAGGAGTCACAGGTCGGTTCTGCGGCGCTGCGCCGATCGCGTCCGACGCGCCCACCACCTGCCCGCCCTTCACTCCTCCTCCTGCCATCACCACGGTCCAGCACTGCGGCCAGTGATCACGTCCTCCTGCAGGATTGATGCGCGGCGTGCGACCAAACTCGCCCGTCGCCAACACCAGCGTGCTGTCCAGCAACCCAATCCGGCTCAGGTCTTCGAGCAGCGAACTGTATGCGTTATCTCCTTTTCTGTTGTGAAGGCGTGTTGATGTTTTGGCTGAATCAGGACCAATCCGCAGTGGCAATGGATTGAGATGTCAACCTAAGACGTACTGCACCATGGGTGTGCTCAGAGGGCCGAGGCGCCAGCTTCCGCGACGGCATGATCCTGCCCGCCGCTGCCGCCTGAAATACCGATGGCACCGACGATCTTGCCATCTTTCTTTAGAGGAATTCCGCCGGCAAAGATCATGACCTTGCCGTTGTTTGAGGCGTGAATTCCGAAGAATTGGTCCCCAGACTGGGAGTTTGCGCCAAGGTCTTTGGTGGTGATATCGAAGGCCCGAGCGGTCCAGGCCTTTTTCTGGGCGATGTCGATGGATCCGAGCCAGGCATTTGCCATTCGCTCGAAGGCTATGAGGTTGCCACCTTCATCGACCACAGCGACGTTCATGGGCTGACCTATCTCTTCTGCCTTCTTCTCAGCGGCGGCGATGATACGCCGCGCATCCGCAAGTTGAATCATGGTTCCATTTCCTCTCAGCGTGCTTGGGCGCCACGCACACTTTTTGGATGCTTGAATGAAGTATTTGATGCACGGCAGGGTGAAGACTTATAGAGCGTCCTCGCCTCGGATACATGGTCAGTGGCCATACGCGGAGTCTCGTTTTGCACGAATTCCCTCAACGCGATCCTTGCGCGCAAAAGCCTTGACTTGACCGCCGGCTCCGAAATGCCCAGGGATTGTGCAATCTCTTTGGTCGATAGCTCGCCAGCCTGTTGGAGCTCAAGTACCCTCCGCGATTCGGGTCTGAGTCGCAGCATTGCTCCACTGAGCATACTCGCCCTCTGCTGTCGCACGTAGTGCTGCTCCGGATTGTCTCGATGATCTCTGAGTTCCCACTTCTCAGATTGAGCAATATCGTCAAAGGTGCTATCGATCGCCAATCTCAGAGTTCCCTTCTTTTTCCGCAATAGCATGAGGGCCGTATTGATTGCAATCCTCGTAAGCCATGTCGAAAAGCTCGCTCTACATTCGAAGGTGTGAAGGTGAACAAAGGCCCTCATCAAGGATTCCTGGAGCACGTCTTCTGCATCTTGCCAATTGTTTGTCATTCGGTAAATCTTAAGCAACACGCGCCTGGAATGGCGCTTGCTCAGTTCAACAAAGGCAGAGGAGTCCCCGGACCGTGCCACAGTAACCAACATCGCATCGTCTACGGAAGCCTTCCTTTGGGTGGCAGTATTGAGTTCTGATACAAATGAATTCACTGTGATAACTCCTTTCGTGTAGCGGTTCCCGCTTGATTCTTCGCGATGCTGAGAATGAAAGATTGTCGACGTTTAATACCATCGAACACTGGTCAGCGGTGGATGTATCGGTTCCCCGGGCAAGGGCTTGATTGCATCCTTGATAGTTGCGTGGCGAACTCCTGCAATCTTCATTTCGAGTCAAATGGCGATGAGATGGGTTGTAGTGGGCCTACACCTTTGCCTAATTACCAGATAGCCGTAAACCCCGAAATAGAGAATGTGGACTTTCGAGAACCGCTGGAACATTCAGGCGTTTGGATTGGTTTGTAATCGCCACCGGCGGTCTGCTGCGACGCGTCGGGAGATTTGCGGCAATTGGAACGGCATCTCCCTGTGCGATTGGGTTAGCCCAACCGAAGCGTATTAGTATTTCATTTGTTGTGTCCTGGATGCGGGTTCCAGGCTTATGAAATCCGCGCGTCGCCTTCGCAAGAGTGTTGGCAAGGAGAAAGCGATTTGAGACTTGCTTCGTAGCACCAAAAACCAGATCCGAACGCATTGAGCCTCCAAGAGAACTGAAGATTTGTCTTCGCCCTTGATAGGCATTCAGCATTTTTCGTGCCAAATAAAGATGTAGCGGACTATCTGGAAATCTATCCGCAATTATGGGCTTCATTCGTGCAGTCTGTCTTAGGTGGCCTTCAAATTTCACCCGGAATGCGAGTCGAACTCTCGATGCTAAAGCGCAAGTTCACGTTACATAGAGCATCGCCGGGGCATTATTCATCTATCCGTTTTCCAATCTGGATGCGTGGCGACCGCTTCGGCTGTCGGGGCTAAGACATGTGGGTACTTGTATGACATAGCTAGTGTCGGCAGGCCGACAGGTGCACGAATGGAAGTCCTTACAGACTCGCAAGAGTCTACCGTTGTCGTCGGTCCAATTGCCATGCGAACTTCATCCCACTGATGTAATAGCCGCCCTTGTCCTCAGTAAAAGTAACGGTGAAGTCGGGAGCACTCTTCTCCACGCTCGAAATCAGGTCCCTTGTATTGCAACAGGGTCTGCGCAGTGCAGCGCAAGCCCGGTCCGGTGTCAATCGCTTCCACTCGATCCGTGGAAGCATAAGGATGTGATCTACAAGCGTGTTGCGGCGGACGAGTCGTGAAAGGCCAGCGGCATTCCGTCCAATGAAACTGGCTCGCAATTGTAGCGAGTAGAGATTGGCGCCACGGCTGAACTTCCCCACCGAGGCAACGGTGTTTTGTCGTGAGCGCGTTCATCGATAGACGCTATGCGGATTTTTGTCGCCCACGATTCAAGTGCCGGATAGGTCCGAATGATGCCACTATCCCTTCCATTGCGAACCGCGGATGACAGAGCAGAAATTTATGCGCTTGAACTTTGCATCCTTGTCCGCCAGTACATCTGCCTTCACGTTGCCGAATGTCGTCTCAGGCTTGTGCTTGATGCCGTCGTAGAAGGCCTGGATGATGTCTTCTTTAAAGTGCTCAGTACGCGGATACGCGACGACGATCGCTTCGCGATCAGCGTCGGAAAATCCCGAGTAGGCGATTCCGAGCACGTCCATCTCGACACCGTTGGTCAATAGCGCAACCACCGGATGCATATACTGGGGGACACCAGGTGTGGTGTGAAGGGCAATCGAGGTCCACACCGTGTCGATGTCTTGTTGGGGGATGTTGTGTTGACGAAGAAACTCGCGAGCGGTATTGGCTCCGTCTACTTCAAATCGATCTGTAGCGCTGCTGTGTTTCGGGGTTAGACCCATATCGTGAAACATTGCACTCACATACAGCAGTTCAGGATCGAAGGCGAGACCTTTCCGTTTGCCGGTTGCAGCGGAAAAGTAGTAGACGCGGCTTGAATGGTTGAACAGCAGCGAGTTCTCTGTATCGCGAACCAATTCGGTGACTTCGCGAGCCATTTGGCTGTCGGGGATGGTAACGCCAGACGCAAGAGTGAGTGACGGCGCTGGGACGATTGACATGGAGTGCATTGCAGTTCCTCCTATGTGATTTTGATTTCAACATCTTCATGACACTACGTTGCCAGGCTGTGCGTCATGTCCTGCAAAAAGGAAGCAGAGGCATTTCAGGGAGCGGCGGCCGGGCCGCCAGCATAATCAAATGGTTTTTTTCGAATACCTGGCCTAGGTTCTGAAATTTGATCCCTTCCCCTCGGTATGAGGGACACCGGCATCGATTTTCATCCAGCCGAACTTCGATGAAACTGGTAGTGGCAGCAGACGTGATGGCGGTTCGAAGCAAGTCGAGCATTTTCCGAGTCATACGCGAATCGGAGTTTCTGCGATGGATGCAGCGAGTCAGCCCCTATCTCCGATCACAAGGCCGCTTCACTCGCGACGGGCCGGCAGATCCCGAACCGCGCCATCTTGTAGAGCAGCGTGGTGCGCGGCAAACCAAGCTTTGCAGCCGCACCTTCCACACCGCCCACCACCCAACCACGGTCTTCAAGTGCACTCAGGATCGCAGTGCGTTCGACCTCCTTTAGAGTAGTTGGAAATGGACAGAGGTTGACAGCTTGAAACTCTGGCGTCGGCAAGGGATTGAAAAGCACTCCATCTTTTGAAAGAATCACGGCGCGCTCGACCCGATTTTGCAACTCGCGTATATTGCCCGGCCAGTCGTAAGTGCAAAGCGCAAACATCGTTTCCCGCGGAATGTGGTCGATTTGCTTTTTCATCCGGCGGCCGACAATCTCGACAAAATGAGCCACCAGCGCCGGAATGTCCTCGCGGCGCGCACGCAACGGTGGCAGCAGGATCGGAAATACATCCAGGCGGTAGTATAGGTCGCTGCGAAATTCGCCCTGCTTTACCAGCTCTGTCAAATTACGATTTGTTGCGGCCAGCAGCCGAACGTCCACTCGATGAGTCCGATTGCTGCCCAGGCGTTCGAACTCCTGTTCCTGAAGTACGCGCAAGAGCTTCGGCTGCAATGCCGCCGGAATGTCGCCCACCTCATCCAGGAAGAGCGTACCTTTGTCTGCCAGTTCGAAACGGCCGATCTTTTGTGCGATTGCCCCGGTGAACGCACCTCTCTCGTGGCCGAACAACTCACTTT
>OCTA010004767.1_pt1 | contig 11874 bp, 8 predicted proteins | sample 1538991 | NCBI WGS metagenome assembly OCTA01 (sample SAMEA3539302, study PRJEB22396) | soil metagenome | biome: tundra; feature: field; material: soil | place: USA | collected 2010-05 | depth 0.15 m | reverse complement strand
TCCTTCGGCGTGGTGCTCTATGAAATGGCTACAGGCAAGCTGCCCTTTCGCGGGGAAAGCCAGGAGAAAGTTTTCGATTGCATTCTCACCCGCGCGCCCGTGCGCCCGAATCCCGGTTTGCCGGCGGAATTAGAGCGCATCATCGGCAGGTGCCTGGAAAAAGATCGCAAGTTGCGCTACCAGCACGCAGCCGAGATTCGCACCGACCTCCAGCGCTTGAAGGGCGCCGCAACGGGCATCGCCAAACGCCGGAAGACGATCGTTCCTGCCGCCGCGGTCGGGCTGGCGCTCTTCGCCGCCGGTTATTTCTATTCTCACCGCACACCAAAGCTCACGGACAAAGATACGCTGGTGCTCGCCGATTTCATCAACAAAACGGGCGACCCCGTGTTTGACGGAACGCTCCGCCAGGGGTTGGAGGTGCAGCTGGAACAATCGCCTTTTCTCAGCGTCGTCCCGGAGGAGCGTATCCAGCAGACACTGCATCTGATGGATCGCCCGGCCGATACGCGCCTCACCCCGGAAATCGCCCGTGAAGTTTGCGAGCGCGCCTCCAGCGCCGCGGTCCTGGAAGGCTCCATTGCGCGCCTCGGGAGTCAATACGTATTGTGGTTGCGCGCCAAGAACTGCCGCACCGGCGACGTCCTGGATGAGGAGCAGGAGCAAGCCGCAAAAAAGGAAGACGTCCTGAACGCCCTGACCCACCTTGCGAGTGAATTCAGAACCCGAGCCGGGGAATCGCTCGCCACGGTCGAAAAGCATGGTACTCCGCTGGCCGAGGCCACCACGGCGTCTCTCGAGGCCTTGAAGGCCTATAGCGCGGGCGTGAAGACCTTGTTTACAATCGGCGATGCCGCAGCCCTGCCCTATTTCAAGCGCGCCACTGAGATCGACCCGAAATTCGCCATGGCCTACGCGTATCTGGGGCGCGTGTACGGTGACCTTGAGGATCCATCCCTCTCCGCGGAGAGCACGAGCAAAGCGTATCGGTTGCGCGATCGCACCAGTGACCAGGAAAAGTTTTTTATCGCCGCCTCCTACGATCTACAGGTCACGGGCAACCTTGAGAAGGCGCAACAGACCTGCGAAGCGTGGGCGCAAACTTATCCTCGTGAGGTCATGGCGCCAAGATTTCTGGCGCTGATTCACTTTGTGTCCGGCCAGTACGAAAAGTCGATTGAAGAAGCCAGGAAATCGGTCGAGCTCAATCCGGACTTTGGCCCCGGGCATTCCTTTATCGCTGACGCCTATCAACGCCTCGACCGCCTGGATGAGACTGAGAACACGCTTCGGCGGGCTTCCGAGCGTCAACTGGAAACCCCGGAGTTCGTAGTGCTGCGTTATGACATCGCGTTCTTAAAAGGCGACGGGCCGGGAATGGAACGGGAATTGGCCGTGGCGAAGGAAAAATCCGGACCGGGAGAGTGGAAGTCTGACCACGACGCTTTTGTTTTGGCGTATGGGGGCCACTTGCAACAGGCGAGGAGGACGTTACGTCGCGCCGTGGATTTGGCTTTGCCGGTAAGCCGGGAGAAGGCGGCTTTGTACGCCATTTCGGAGGCGCTATGGGAGTCCTTCTTCGGTAATGCGCCCGGGGCAAGACGAAGCGCGCTGGCGGCGCTGAAGATTTCCAGAGAGCTTTATGTGGAGTACGGCGCTGCTTTCGCACTGGTCGAGTCGGGGGATTTTTCTCAGTCTCAAACACTGGCGAACGATCTGGAAAGGCGTTTCCCGGAGGACACCGGAGTCCGGTTCAGCTACCTGCCTGCGCTTCGCGCTCGTCTGGCACTGAACCACGGCCAGCCATCAAAGGCTATCGACCTGCTGCAAATCGCCATACCCTATGACCTGGGCATGCCGCGCAGCGCCATACACGGTAACTTCGGGGCCCTCTATACGGTCTATGTGCGTGGTGAGGCCTATCTGGCCGCGCACCAGGGCGCCGAAGCCGCCGCGGAATTTCAGAAGATTCTCGATCACCGCGGGATCGTTGTCAGCGATCCCATAGGCGCAGTGGCGCATTTGCAGCTTGGCAGAGCCTTCGTTCTGGCGGGAGACAAGACCAAGGCAAAGGCTGCCTACCAGGATTTCCTCAACCTCTGGAAAGACGCCGACGCCGACATCCCGATCCTCAAGCAAGCCCAAGGGGAATACGCCAGGATGCAATGAGCGTCGAACGGCGAGCTTTGCGGGAGCATTTTGGTCGGGATCGCACCGGACCCCTGGGTGCGTCACCGGCGCCTTGAATCCACCCAGCGCCGCGAATCTCCGCGCCACTGTATCGAGTTGGGCCACGGGCCCGGGGGGGATTCCGCAGGTTCTATACGCCGGCGGGGCGCCGACCCTGCTCTGTGGAGTCCAACAGATCAACCTTCGCATTCCCGATCAAGTAGCGCAACCGCTTAACGCCGTGCAGGTCATGCTCGGCGTCGAATTGCGGAGCCCTACCCAACTCAGCTACGCACATACCACCGAAGGGACCACCATCGCCGTGAAGTAGCACGCGGCATAGTCCTGTTTCGCGCCATCACCGTTCACAAACCACTTCTTTCGATTGCGCACGTACGCCGGTCTGCTACCAAATTGTACCGATGCACCGGAACTTCCCGGATCGTCAGTACTCGGAAGCTGGGCAGATTCATTGTTCCGCCCACAGCTGGCAGTCGTGAGCCGAACGGCGACACATAAACGCTTGATAGAAATGGGTAGACGGGCGCTGCTATTGGCGATCTGCTAACGGAGCACTCGAAAATAGAAACTGGCCGCGCTTTTCCAACACATTAGCATCGCGTTGATTGTGAACGGAGCACAACGGAGCACAGAGTTCACCCCTGCACGTAACTGATTGAAAAACTGGAGCGGGAGACCGGATTCGAACCGGCGACGTCCAGCTCGGGAAGCTGGCAGATGCTCCCATCGTGACGGACGATTTACATGTTTTCAATCAGTTACAGCAGCACTAGGTTGCGCCGGTCGGCGGCAATTGATGGGGTTTTGATGGGGTATCCTGCGTTTTGATGGGGTTTTTGATGGGGCGAATAAATAGAGAATATCACCGGCGTGGAACTGCTGGGGCTTGGCCTCGATCGCCTGATAGCAACGATGAGGGATGAATCGCCTCGATCTCGTAGCGCGCAAAGTCCTCGGTGTTGAAGGTCAGAATGCGGCGGACACCATTCACATTCATCGCCGCCACCAGTTTCGCGTCGTGGACCTTAATTCCAATAACCTTGTGCCGGACCACGAGGCGTTTCCACTCCCCATAGGCCGCAGGCGAGTCCGGCAGGACCGTCAGGAATCGCTCGATTTTCTCCGTCTCAACCAAAGCGAGCGCAACGGAGAATCCGAGGCCATTGTTCGCCGCGGGGCGCGTTGGCACATTCCAGAACTCGGACATATTCTGGAGTGTGAAATACACCGGATCACCGGCGGCGAGCAGTCTTGCGACACTCTCGACCGCTAACGTATGGCTCGGATGATCAGGCTGTGTGCGCCGCAGGAGAATATTGGTATCGACGAGGATGCTCATCTCCCGTGATCGCCGTAGATGCTTTCGCGGCTGATCGCGTCATCCGAGAGAGGCGGCGTATGGGGGAGGCCGCGGGTTGACTCACGCCATGCGGCGGCCCGCTCGGCCGGTGAAAGGGCAGAACCCGCCCGCGGAGAAACCTGCCCACGGAGAAGAGCCTCCACGTACTGGGGTAGTTCGAGGCCATGATCCCGAGCCTGAGCGACCAGGTCGGCTTCGATATCGGACGGTAGGTGGATGGTCACGGTCATGGGAGGACTCCGGTTTCCTTCAAATCCTAGGATATCGCGGTATTACTGTCATGTGGAAACCGCCCGGCCAGTACCGTTCGCGACGGCGCGGACTACGCCCGTTTGCCCGATTCGATGGTGGTGCCGCCATCGATCAGGTACTGCGCTATTGGTCTGGGACGGCGCAAACAAAGACGCCATTCTCAAGGCCCGGCGCGACCTGCTGGCGGTGCACGCACCGACAGACGGGTGGACCTTGGCTTCGATGTAGAGCGGCGCGTTCACCACCAGCCTGGCGATGACGGCGCGCTACAGGGCTCCGGCTGCCGGTTTCCGACCCGGCGTACTAGCGGGGCGTTCAATACCTACTTAGGCCGCGACTGGAGGGTGGATCGTCGCATGTTCGTGGCATACCGCGGGATTCCAGCCGTATCACGATTTCGGATTCCCGCACGGTGCGGACCAGTGGATCTCGGCTGTCCGGATAAAACGACATACGCGCAAGGGGCCCAACCTATTTGCTCCACATGACGTGAGTCGCGTGTTGCGAGATCTATCCGTTGTTGGACGCACGGGCTGTTCCCGACAGTAATTGTCTCCGGCCGTCCCAAACCCGATCTCCCAGGAGGCGACATATGGCCCGCGCGGGGCCAGTGTACGAGATGAGGGTTTCACGGCCCCAATCTTGCGGAGAGGATCCCCGCACCCTGTAGGGAGACGTCGGGCGATCACCCGCCGGGAATCCGGCGGCGGCCAGATTGCGGTGGCACTTCGACGAGTCGGCATTTCATCCACTTGAACTGGTGTAGACTCGGATCATGAAGCGAGGCAGCGGTTATGGCGGGGAGTTATGATCACCTTTCTATGCGCCATGTGATCGCGTTCTTCATCGCCGTTACGCTCGTTGGCAGCGCCACGGTAGCGGCTTGGGACGAGAAGCCACAGGAGAGGCTGGTGTTCCAAAACAAGGGCGGCGACGTGACCTTCACTCACGCGACGCACATAAACCGCGAGAAGGGCGAATGCGCAACCTGCCACGAGAAGCTATGGCCGCAGTCCGCCGCCGAATCGCTCAAAAACAGCGACGGTTGCAAAACCTGCCACCACGCCGGCGGCAGGGCGTTCGAGATGAAGGGCAACTGCGTTAAGTGCCATCCAAGCGGCGGCGCGAAGACGGGATGAGTTGGCCGATCCGGCGCCTGCGCGATGAGCAGGGGTGGTCCGTGCACCTAGCAGTTGGTGTGAGTCGCGCTGTAGGCGCGCCCGCCGCGGAATGCGTGTCATTCGCTGAGTTCGAACGCTGGCGTCTCCGCGCGCGAGACACTCCGCATTGTGGGATAACATTAAGATGCTCTTCTGGTTGCGAATCGGATTCGGAGTTTTGGTAGCGGCTACGATTCTCGCCTCGGCGGCGCCGTCGGTCAGGGTCGCGGTCTGCCAAGTTTTGGCAATTGACGGTGATCGCGAAGGTAACTTCCGGCGCATTGAGTATGCTCTCGAGACGGCGCGCGATACTAGCGCCGCCATCGCCGCATTTCCCGAGTCCGTGATTCTCGGCTGGGAGAATCCCGACGCGCACCGCATGGCTCAGCCTATCCCCGGCCGCGACAGCGATCGTGTCAGCGCCCTCGCAATCAAATACGGCCTCATGATCGCCATTGGCCTGGACGAAAAGGACGGCGACCGCCTGTACGATTCGGCGATCCTGGTAGACAAGACCGGCCGGATCCTCTGGAAGCACCGGAAGCTTAACGTGCTCGCGCAACTCATGGAGCCGCCCTATACCGAAGGCCGGCCGGAGGGTATCGGCGCTGTCGATACCGAGTACGGCCGCATCGGCATGCTGATCTGTGCGGACACCTTCGACGATTCGTATGCCGAGCGGATAGCCAGCCTCAAGCCGGATTTGATGCTGATCCCCTATGGCTGGGCGGCTGAGATGGAGAAGTGGCCCCAGCACGCTAAAACCCTCGAGCGGCTAGTCACACGCCGCGCGGCGCAATGGAAATGCCCGGTTGTGGGGACCGACCTCGTCGGCATAATGACGCACGGCCCCTGGAAGGGACAGACGTTCGGCGGCTCCAGTGTTGTCACCGACGGTACGGGCAAGGTGCTCGCGCTTTTGCGAGACCGCGACATAGAGGTGCGGGTTATCGACCTGCCGCTCCGCCGGGCGCCGCGCAACTGAGTGCACCCACGGCACCGGGATCACGCCATTCGGAGGTCGAGCAGGCCGGGCGTCTGTTTGACGAAAAAACGCGTTAACCGTAGATGTGATTCCTGCCAGGCCCCGGCGATTGTGGTCGTGAAGTGGCATCTCGTAGAATGGGCCGCCGACACCGGACCAACCGGTCCAGTCTCCGGAAAGGCGGTGTATCGTCCAGAATGGCGCATCTGCTCAACTTCCGTGTAGCCGACCATCCGAGCAGAACGCTCATTTGCAGTGTTGAAGCAAGGGGGCCCGGGAAACCGCAGTGGCGCAGCGGAGAAGAGGGCGGTGCCGACCGGAGTATCGCGCCACGCGATCCAGGCCCTACAGAGAGGTGCCTGGCGCAAAAGAACTTCAGCTTTTCTGTGCGCTGGCCTAGACTAGGACGCCAGCTGCCTCCGAAGGGACCATAATGGAATGACGGGAGAGGCCGTAGGAGCGGAACAGGGCCTCGACTCGCCTTCACCGTGATGAGCAACGAGACCAAGCCGCCGGTTGAAATGGAAGGTCAAACCATCTCCCACTACCGGCTACTGGAGAAGCTCGGCGAGGGTGGTATGGGGATTGTGTATCGCGCGCTGGACCACCGTCTGGACCGGCAGGTCGCCCTTAAGCTGCTTCTCCCGAAGGCCACCCTGAGTCCCGACTCCAAGCGCCGGTTCATGCAGGAGGCTAAGGTTACTTCCGCCCTGAATCACCCCAACATCGTTACGATTTATGAGATCGACAATTCCCAGGGCCTGGACTTCATCTCCATGGAGTACGTGCGTGGCAAGACTCTCAGTCTGCTGCTTCGGAACCGCGGGCTGCGAACTTCCGAGGTGCTGCGATATGCGGTCCAGATCTCCGACGCGTTGGCCGCCGCGCATGCCGGCGGGGTCGTGCATCGTGACATCAAGCCGGCCAACATCATGATCGCGGATGCGGGCGACTCCACCAAGGTGCTCGACTTCGGCTTGGCAAAGTTGACCGAAACGGCGGAGAGTGGCGATCTGGTGAGCACCCAGACCATGGATCGCGAAGTCGAGCCTCAAACCGCTAGCGGCAAAGTGTTAGGAACGGTGGCCTACATGTCGCCGGAGCAAGCCGGAGGCAAGAAGGTGGACTCGCGTTCCGATATCTTCTCGTTTGGCTCCTTGCTGTATGAAATGTTGACCGGCCAGCGGGCCTTTCAGGGAGAAACCAAAATGTCGGTTCTGGCCGCCATCCTCCACGAGCAGCCGAAAGCCTTGCGCGAGCTGGTCCGCGACGTCCCCCTCGAACTGGAAGAAGTGATCGACCTCTGCCTGCGCAAGGAGCCGAGCAAAAGGCTCCAGAGCATGGCTGATGTGAAGATTCTGCTGGAGAGCCTGCGGGAGAAGTGCGATGCCGGCAAGCTCGGTCAAATGCCGCGGGCCGTCGATCGCCGCAGATCGAACTGGTGGCGCAACGCGACCGTAAGTTTGCTGATGCTAGGCGCGGCGGCCGGTACCTGGTGGCTGGCCCGGCCTGGCGAGTCCGCTTCGGCGGTCCGGTTGAGCAGGTTGACTTGGGATTCGGGACTCACGGTAGACCCGACTCTGTCGCCCAACGGACAACTTCTGGCCTATGCTTCGGACCGTTACGGCGAGGGCAACCTTGATATCTGGGTGCAGCCGCTCGGCGGCGGCGAGCCCAGCCGCTTGACGCAGAACCCGGCGGACGAGGAGTGGCCCTCGTTCTCGCCCGATAGCAGCCGGATTGTTTTCCGTTCCGCCCGGCGTGGCGGCGGCCTTTACGTCATCTCTGCGCTGGGCGGCCAGGAAAGGCTGATTGCGAATGGCGGTCAGAATCCCAGTTTCTCGCCGGATGGCACACAGATTCTCTACTGGGTCGGTGAACCGGCGAACTTTGCTCCCTCCGGCAAAATCTACGCCGTGCCTGCTACCGGGGGCAAATCGGTTCAAATCGAACCGGGCTTTGCCGATGCCAGGTATCCGATCTGGACGCCCGACGGCGGGCACGTTCTGTTCCAGGGCATCCGTTCGGCCCAGGAACCACCGGATTGGTGGGTGGCGCCTGCCAGCCCCGGTATTCAGGTCAATCAAGGTGCGGTCAAGACCGGCGCCTTTGACGTGTTTGGCCGCAAGGGAATCTCCGTCTACATGGGGCCGGGAGGTTTCCGGGGGGATCACATTGTGTTCTCCGCCAACGAGGCTGACTCCCGGAGCGTCTACGAGATACCGATCTCGACCCGAAACTGGCGGGCTGCGAACAGACTGCGCCGATTGACGTTTGGCACCGGCCTGGACGCGCAGCCCTCCCCAAGTGCCGGTGGCCAGGTAGTCTTTGCCAGCTTGAACTTCTCCAATAACATATGGCTGCTGCCGATTGATACGCAAGGACAGCTCGGCGCGGAACCCCAGCGCGTCACCGAGGGCACCGCCTACGATGCCACGCCTTCCTGCTCTCGGGATGGGGCCAAACTGGTATTCACTTCCGGACGATTGGGAAATCGGGACGTATGGATCAAAGACTTGAAAAGCGGACGGGAGGCAGCTCTGACAGTGACTCCCGTGAATGAATTCTCCCCGGTTATCTCCGCCGACGGGTCCAAGGTTGCGTACACGGTTTCCGGGCAGACGCTTCAACCGATTTATATCGTCGACACCCGCCTGCCGCCCGGGTCGAGCGTACCCGAGAGGATATGCGACGACTGCGGCGAACCCTTCGACTGGACACTGGATCGGAGCGGTATCCTGTATGGCTACGGCCGGCCCAAAGCTGTAGGCTCGTTTCGAATCGCCACGGGCCGGAAGACTCCTCTTGTTCATTCTGCCCGCTACGACATCGACCAGGCCCAATTCTCCCCGGATGGAGCCTGGATCAGTGTGATGGCATATACCGACCCAAGCCACACCCGGATTTTCGTCATACCGCTTCATGACGGGACGGCAGCTTCCGAGGACCGATGGATTCCAATAACCGACGGCGAGTCCTGGGATGATCGACCCCGATGGTCCCCGCACGGGGATTTTATCTACTTCTATTCCAGGCGGGACGGCTTTGGCTGCATCTGGAAGCAAGCCCTGGACCAGGCGACCAGGCGACCCGTGGGAGCGCCGTCTGCGGTCCATCATTTCCACAGTTCGCGGCTCTCCATCATGCACATGGCCTTCAACAGGCTGGGCATTTGCGCGGTAGCCGACAAACTGATCTTCAATCTCCTGGAGACGACCGGAAACATCTGGATGATGCAACCCAATCAAAATAAAAACTGAGTTTCCGCTAACTACGTCTTGAATCGGTGACGGGCTTGCCATACAGTAGAGGCATATCGTTCACAAGGAGTTGCGTGTGGCCAAGAAAAGGAGTAGCCGCGCGGGGAAGAAGCCGCAGGCACAGTTCATCGCCCTTGTCCCGGAAACGTGGGGACTGGATGAAGCACAATTAGCTGAACTCAAGAAGGCGCTCCAGGATGCAGCTACGACTGTACTGCAGCGGGGCCAAACTATAGCGACGGTCGTTGCCACGGTTGGCGCGCCCATCAATTAATTGGTGGGTTCGCGTGACCGCTAACCCGGATGGCCCATGAAAGTTTGCTTAGTCTGCTCTCCCACGCTAAGCGAATTCGATCCACAGGTTGCGGCTGCCGAGGCCGTGCGGCTGATTTCGGCGCAGCCACCCCTCGGAGTCCTGACACTCGCGGCCATTCTCGGCCAACATGGCATCACCGTTGAGGTCGCCGATCTGAACAGGACCTATTCCCGCTATCTGCGGTCGGCCGCATACCGCCGCGGTCGCGACTTCTGCTCTTTTGTGGCGCGGGAGTTCGCCTCCCGATCATTCGACATCTGGGGATTCAGCACGATCTGCAGTACCTATCCGTTGACCATACGGATCGCAAGGGAAGTGAAGAGGGCCCATCCCGAAAGTCTTTTCATGTTGGGTGGACCACAGGCTTCGGTAGTGGACATTCCCACTTTGCAGGCGTTTCCTTTTATCGACTTCATCGTGCGCGGTGAAGCCGACGAGACTCTTCCTCTGTTGCTGGCAGCTTTCCCCGATATGCGCCGCTTCGGCGAAGTTCCGGGAGTCACGTTCCGCAGAAAAGGAAGGATCGTACGCAATCCTGATGCGCCGGTGGTTCTCGATCTTGATAAGCTTCCCCTGCCGGCCTTTCACTGGTACCCCGAACTGGCCGCCTGCGACGCCGTTCCACTAGAGGTGGGCCGGGGTTGTCCCTTTGGCTGCAAGTTTTGTTCTACAAACGACTTTTTCCGCCGCCGGTTCCGCCTGAAATCGCCTGCGCGTGTGATCGAGCAGATGCGCATTATCAACAGCACCTACGGAAACACTCGGTTTGAGCTGATCCACGACATGTTCACGGCCGATCGCAAACGAGCCGTAGAGTTTTGTGAGGCTTTACTGGCTTCAGGGGAGCAGTTCCAGTGGCACTGCGGCGCGCGGACCGACTGCATTGACGATGAATTGCTCGCTTTGATGGCCCGCGCCGGCTGCGCGCGCATTTTTTTTGGCATCGATGCCGGTTCGGCCCGCTTGCAGCGGTCGATTGGTAAGAACCTGGATCTCGGCGAAGCTGCCTTGCGCATCCGCAGTGCCGCCCGCCACGGTATCGCTCCTACGGTCTCGCTGATCACCGGCTTTTCAGACGAGAACCGGGATGATCTGAGGGGCGCAGCCGAGTTTCTGATTAACGCTGCACGCATTGACGAAGCCAGGCTCCAACTCCATATTCTGGCTCCCTTGGCCGGGACTCCGATTTACGAACAATATCGCAGCCAACTGGAGCCGGCCGACATTCTCTCGGACATCTCTTGCCACGGCTGGCGTCAGGATGCGGCGGACCGGGAGGTCATCCAGTCCCACCCTGACATTTTTCCGAACTTCTATGCCGTGCCGGCTGCGTTGGACCGCGCATACGTAAAGGAATTGCGGGATTTCATCCAAGCCTCCGCGCTGCGGCTCCGCTGGCTGGTCGTCGCCCTGCACCAGGATAGCGGCAATCTGCTGAAAGTGTTCGATGCCTGGCGCATCTGGCTCGCCAAAAACCGACCGACGCACCTGGCATCGGACCCAGCCGCCCCACCTTATTACGCACGGAGTGAGTTTGCAGAAGATCTCCTGGAATTCGTGCGCACCTGCTATCTAAGTCGCGCCAGAAACCGCCGCGCCATGCGCGCACTGCTGGATTTTGAAATGGCGTTCGGCCTCCCGAACGATAAGCCCCCCAAACGGCGCGGCGTGCCGCACATCGCACCCGGCGTCCGCATTATCCGCCTCGACGCGGACTATCACCGGATTCTCGACAGCCTGAGGAACAGCGAGCCCCTGGCGGCCGTTCCCGCCCGCCGTGTCGTGATCGCGGCGCGCAATCTCGGCGACCAGCGACTGCAGGTCTCGCGGCTCAGTCCGCTCTCGGCGCAGCTTTTGACCCTGTGTAACGGCACGCTCGCCCCCCAGCAGATCGCCCGGCGGCTCCGCTTGCATAAGGCCATCGCCGGAATCCCGCGAGAGAAGGTATGTCTCTTCGGATTGGCGGCCCTTCGCGAACAGGGTTTCGTTGAGTTCGGCTGAAAACGTATGCGGATGATTAGCGTGGCTTACGCACTCCTCTTCAGGCACGTCTCCCGGATTCTGGCCGTGCTCGTCCCTTAATCGTCGATCAGTGTGAAGCCAAATCCGTTTAAGCGCTTCTGCGAGACGGATGTCGGGTCCATGTCCACCGGGCTGGCCGGCGGCCGCAACACTGCATGCCTCCGCTAGTCCTCCGCTGCACCAACGGGGGAGGACCCTGGGCCAGCCCACCCTGTCTCGTTGGCGCAGTGATCCTCCAGCGGTTGGCACGAACCTCACTATAGAGGGACAATAACTCTGGAAGGTGATGATGCGAGTGATTGCGGACCTATGCTTGATTCCGATCGGTG
>OCTA010004766.1_pt1 | contig 11874 bp, 9 predicted proteins | sample 1538991 | NCBI WGS metagenome assembly OCTA01 (sample SAMEA3539302, study PRJEB22396) | soil metagenome | biome: tundra; feature: field; material: soil | place: USA | collected 2010-05 | depth 0.15 m | reverse complement strand
CCCCCCCAAAGGACGACCGCAATTGCAAGTCCGATTAGCCCGAGAGCGTGGGGCTTAAATATCTGTCTCCATGAGGGACACTGGCTCGGCACCCGTGTTCCCATGCTGAGAACTCTCTTCTGAGCCTGTTTGATGATCATCGTAAGTGGGCTTCGGGCTGACAATTTGTCGAAAGACTCCTTCTGACTGCGTCAAAAGCACCAATCAGTTAGACTCCCATTTCCGTTGAAGTGTTGTGCGCCGTCCGATCAATTTTTATGTTCTCCGATAAGTTTTATTGATCCCTGGGATACGACTTATCTTCCCTGCATGCATCAGTATATTGTGGCGTTGCAAACTGCCGGATAACCCCGATCCCGAATGGAGCTTGACATGAAATCAGAACGTTCCCCCGACAAGTCAGTGATGGAGACTTTGACAGAGATTGCGCTTAACATGCGATGGTCATGGAACCATGCCGCGGACGAACTATGGAGCCAACTCGATCCGGAGTTATGGGAGTTGACCCGGAACCCGTGGGTCATGCTCCAGACCGTATCGCAGGAAAAGCTGAAGGCTCTCATGTCCGACGTACAGTTCCAGAAGAATCTCGACGAGGTTGTCCAAAGACGGCAGCGGCGCGAACAGTCTTCCAGCTGGTTCCAGAAAGCGTACAGCAAACCTCCGTTCGGGAGAGTCGCGTACTTCAGCATGGAATTCATGCTGAGCGATGCCCTGCCGATTTATTCCGGTGGTCTCGGCAACGTGGCCGGAGATCAGCTGAAGGCCGCCAGTGACCTCGGGGTTCCTGTGGTCGGCGTGGGCTTGTTGTATCAAGTTGGCTACTTTCGCCAACGCATTGATGCGGACGGCCGGCAGGAGGCGCTGCATCCTTTCAACGATCCCGGCCAACTGCCCATCCAGCCGGTACGCCAAGCAAACGGCGAATGGCTGCGCATTGCGCTCGAACTACCCGGTTTCCGGCTTTGGGTTCGCGCCTGGGAGGTAGAAGCCGGCCGGGCAAAGCTCTACCTGCTTGACAGCAACGATCCGGCAAACCTGCCTGAGTACCGGGGCATCACGAGTGAACTCTACGGCGGCGGACCGGAACTACGTATCAGCCAGGAACAGGTGCTGGGAATCGGTGGATGGCGGCTGCTTCGTGAACTCGGAATCCGGCCCGAGGTCTGCCATCTCAATGAAGGCCACGCAGCCTTTGCGGTCCTGGAACGGGCACTGAACTATATGGAAGATGCAAAGGTATCCTTTGATGCTGCGCTCACGGTCACTCGGGCCGGCAACCTCTTCACAACACACACTCCGGTAGAGGCTGGCTTTGACCGATTTGCCCCCGAACTGGTGGAGCGCCACTTCCGGTATTTCGTCCAGGACCGGCTGCGCATTCCAATGTCAGATTTCCTGGCATTGGGACGGCAAAACCCTCAGAATACATCAGAGCCTTTCAACATGGCGCTACTCGCAATGCGGGGTAGCGGCGCCGTAAATGGCGTGAGCCGCCTCCATGGCAGTGTGAGCCGGCGCATCTTTCAGAACGTATTCCCGCGTTGGCCCGAGGCGGAAGTGCCAATCAGCTACGTCACGAACGGTGTTCATGTTCCCATCTGGGACTCTGCGGAGGCCGACAACCTGTGGACAGAGGCCTGCGGCAAACAGCGCTGGGACAGCGACCTGAATAAGATCGAAGAAGACATACGCCGTGTTCCGGATGCGCACCTTTGGCAGATGCGCGCCGTATCTCGAAAATCACTCGTCGAATTCATACGAACGCGGCTGACCCGCCAAATCGCGGGGCATGGTGCGTCCGTTGAGGAGATCGGCGAGGTGGGACGGATATTCGAACCGGATACGCTCACTCTTGGATTTGCCCGCCGCTTCGCCACTTACAAGAGGCCCAACCTCCTGCTGCATGATCCCGACCGCCTGATGGCCATTCTCACAAATAAGACACGCCCCGTGCAGCTTGTAATCGCAGGCAAGGCACATCCGCAGGATGCTCAGGGGCAGGAGATGCTCAGGCAGTGGATCGAGTTCATCCGCCACACCTCCGCCCGGTCTCATGTGGTCTTCCTGGCTGACTACGACATGCGAATGACGGAGCATTTGGTGCAGGGCGTCGACGTGTGGCTGAACACTCCGCGCCGTCCCTGGGAGGCGTGCGGTACCAGCGGCATGAAGGTTCTGGTGAACGGCGGCCTCAATCTTTCCGAACTCGATGGCTGGTGGGCCGAGGCCTACACGCCCGACGTGGGATGGTCTCTTGGCGACGGCCGCGAGCACGGCGATGATCCAGCATGGGACGCTACGGAAGCCGAACAGCTCTATACGTTATTGGAGCAGCACGTGGTCCCCGAGTTTTACAACCGAGATGAAGCCGGCATACCTGTCGCATGGATTCAGCGCATGCGCGAAAGCATGGCCCGCCTGACGCCGACATTCTCCGCCACACGATGCGTGCGGGAGTACACCGAGAAACACTATGTCCCGCTGGCGGAGGCTTATCGCCGTCGAAGCTTGGATGGACCGGCAACGGCTGAGAGTCTGCTGAGCTGGCGCCGCCAACTCTCCGATCATTGGTCCAAGCTGCGGTTCGGCTCCGTGCATGTGGAGACCGAGGGAGAGGAGCATCGTTTCCAGGTGCAGGTCTACATAGACGAACTGAATCCCGATGCGGTTCAGGTCGAACTGTACGCCGAAGCGTTCGACGGCTGCGTGCCGGTTCGCCATGCAATGGTTCGGGGAGAAGCGCTTGTTGGCGAAAGCGCCTGGTGCTACTCGGCGGTGATTCGCGCGGACCGGCCAGCGGCCGACTTCACACCAAGGGCCATCCCCTGTCATCCTGGAGCATTCGTTCCGCTCGAGTCGGCGCAAATCCTTTGGTATCGCTGAAGAGTCGAGTGCGGACGAGACACTGCGGGGATCACTCACATTTAGGAGCGATCCGCATGGCTTGGCTTCGTCCCTGACGCATTGGGAAACATCCTCAGAACCATCTCTATTACACGATGGCAAGCAGTCTGGTATCAATAGTGATCGCTGGCTTTGCTCGTATTACACCAGCCCCCAAGATGCCTCAATGATTCGGTTGACTCTCCCTTTGTGACGTACACGCCATTGTCGTGTCCGCCGCTTAAGCCAATCGCCGATTGTTGGATGTTTAGAACCGAATGCCAACCGTGATGGGAATGTACTCGGTACGGTAGTTGGCGGGCGCATAGCCGCCAGTGCTCGCGTTATTGTTGGCGCTCGGCTGGTTGTCGACCCACACGTACCGGCCCTCGAAAAATAGTCTTGCACGGCCCGAATCAGAAAACCTGTGAGTGAAGCCCGCACCGAAGTCCACTCCCCCTGCATTGTTTGAGAAATGAGCGACGGTCTGGTTTACCGTGCCTGGAACACAGCCGTAAAAGGGGTCGTAGTATGCACACTGATCATTGAAAGGTTGGGTAAAATTGACAACTTTGCGGTAGAAGCCGCCGCCGCCCACTACATAGCCATCCCATCGGCCAATGGATATGTAATTGAAGATCGGGTTGATTGTCAGCGACCAGAGGTGTGCGCCCCCTTGCGGGTTGACCTGGTTCAGAATGGCGGAGGGTACGCCCATTGAGACATAGTCATAGTCAAGCATTGCACTGAAGCGATCATTCAATCTGTAACCGCCTCCGGCTTTGATATTCCAGCCCATATTCTCGTACTGCCTGGCGCTCCCCGTTGGAATTATGAACCCGCCGCCTCCCTCGAAGGTAAGACGGTCCATGCTCCACCGGTCATGTGAGACATAGCCGTTGTTCTGATCATTGTGCTCGGACACCAGAAGGGAGCCAGTTATGTCTTCGTTTGAGTAAACACTATTGTCTCGGGATGAGCTGAAATCCTTCTGTGATTGTGGTTCGCAGTAGCGAATGGCGCAATTATTAGAAGACTGACGCATCCCAGCAGTGCAGCATACACCATGCGTGAGGAAAAAACCTGACGTAGAAACATTCGAAACCTCCTGCTAAAGCGTTTTGGAAACGGCCTGGACCGCTCACGTTATCTTGAATGCCCCTGCATGCAGCCCGGTGGCTCCTCGGGAAAACTAAACTCAAGCAATGGTCTAAGCCCGCCCGTTCCCGGAGGGACTCGGGCTCGGCTGAAACTCATAGGGACCGCCTTGTACCTCATCGTGGCCGTGCTTCAGAAATCCAATGCCCGAAGACATGCGCCTCCGCAATAAGCACCCCACCGCCAGCAGAGAGGTTGCGGAACAATTCATCCGAGCTGCGAATCAAGCTCTACTCAAACCAAGGGGACAACAAACCTGGAGCGGGTCCGGACTAACGGTGTCCTCCTCCTCCACCGCCCCCATGGAACCCGCCGCCGCCTCCGTGAAAGCCGCCCCCTCCACCCCCATGAAACCCACCGCCGCCGCCATGGAAGTCACCGCCTCCGAGGCCTCCTCGTCCTACACCGCCAAATCCACGGCCATAGTAGCGGTGTCCATAGAACCCTCCTCCATAGAAGCCCCCCATCCATGGCGGATAAAAGCCAAAGCCGAATGGACTCCAGAACGGGTCCATGCCGATAAAGGTGTAATCCCACATATAAGGATCCCAATACCAGCCCGGATTAAAGCCTGAGACACCGGCGTATTCTCCGGCAATCTGATTGTTAGCCTCAGCCAGGTACTGCGAGCGCAGGCCACTCCAGTTGTACAACTCGTCCTCGGCCGCGCGTGCATCGAAATTGACCGGCTTTCCCATTTCTCCGTCTGCAAGTGCGAGTTCATGATGGCCCTTCACCACCCTGTACCTTCCGTCGCCCAACGCGACTACAGCCTTACCCGCGAAGACCTCTACAGTGGGATTGTCGGCGTTGAACTCGTAGTAGCCGGTCTTGACCACTTGCGTTTTTACGCCAGCATCCACAATCTCGAGATCGTTCTGCTTGTATAGCTCATCCACCTCCAATGCCGCTCGCCCGCGCTCCAGCTCCACACGAGTTGGAGTGATGTCAGGCGAGACCATCTTCAACGCACTGTTATCGTCGAGCCGCAGGAAGACCCCGGGCGTGAGCAAAACCTCTGCCTTTCCCGCTGTCGTTGAAAGCACCTCCCCCGCATTGAGGTCGACACTTCCCACATTCTTTTCGTTCAGTTGCTTCCCTTCAAGAAAGGCCGCGCCCTCTACATAGTTCACCGTGCCTGGGCGGGCTGGATTTGCGCCAAATGCCGGCGCGCATAGAACTCCTATGCCGAGTAGCGCTATCGTCTTCAACCTTGGCAACATCGTTTTATACCCCTATGTTTTCAAATGCGGGTAGTGGGAAAAAGTTCTGCTGCTTAATGGTCGGTCGACAAGTTGAGTTCCGTGGCGTGAAAATAACAATTTGCAATGACTCATCAACATTTCTACAACTCCGCCTCTGCGAGCCTCACTTAGAACCGCCAATGAAACAATCCACCTGGACTTCGTCCGAGTGCTCCCATCCCTGATTGGCAGTCATGGCGCCGGAAAGAATGGAATCGTTGCGAGATATGGTGGTTTGCGCGCCCGCCAATCCGCCAACAAATAACGCCCCAAATCTAAACGGACGTACGCCAGCACTGGGGCGCTAATTGTGGAGACGTTATACCCCTTCTCTCTTTCGGAATCGTCTGAGCCGTCGGAACTCACGCGCCGTCTAATTCAGCAACCCTTCTTCCTGAATTCACGACTCTACTGCGAGAACAAAGATTGGCGCATGACCTGCGATGTCGCGAGCCGCCAGGATCATCGATTTGCAGAAATTCGAGCGTCCATAAAGCACGACACAACTGCTACGCGGAGCCCATCGCAGCACATCGTGGAACTCGTCCGGCTCGATGAAGAGGAAACTGGCCTCCGGGAACGGGCGCGGCCTATCGCTGCACTTCGGCAATAGGTCTATGACGATCACATCTTGAAACTTGCTAATGACGCTTTCGAACTCTCCAGGCGAGATCCACCTGATGGTGCGCCTGCTACACGGAAACGTCCGTAAATCGCTTCCAGGAGAGAGGTTCGCAGGCATCTGCGAAGCAAAATGAGCTTTCGGTCTTAACCAGCCAATAACCCATGCGAAGTACAAGAGCGATGCCAATGCTAGCGCTATTAGTACCCAATTCAATTGCATGATCTGCTCTCCTCAAACACATGACCTAACGTTGCTGTCATGGAGTGGCTAGACCGGAGAGCAACGCGCTGTCCAACTCCAAGGACTATGCCACAGCACTATCATTTGGCGGGTTAGCATGTGACGGAGGGGGGCGGGGTGTGCAGATTGAAAGGCAGTCTTTAGCGGAACAAACACATTCAGATAACGTCCGTAACCCGTTGCTCGAGGTAAGCCTGGTTCTGGCTTGACGCTTCGGCATCGTTTCCAGAGTCGTTCTCGGATACGAGCACCTTTGGGCTCGTTTCTTTACTGTAGCCGAAGCCGCTTCTGAGCCCAGCCACATTTTTGCAACGAAACTTCGCGAAGAGTGAACCTCGTGAGGATGGTATAGCGACAGCTTGTACGCAAAGCCCCACAAAGTAACCGCGACTGCCAATCCAATCAGGCTGAGATTAAGAGGACTGAACACACAGCATATGCCGAACTTTGCTTTAGTCTTCACGATGTCCGACCGTGCACCGTTGTTCATAAGTCACTTCCTGAGCTTCGATGATGTTGCTCTTACCTCGATTCATCTCACCTTCAGGCAAGTATAAGGCGAATTACATATACTGGCTCGCAATTGAGTTGATGACAAATAAGACGACCCGATAAGCAGCATTGGCATTTTCTCTTATCGTTGATAAGCCACTGACTACCTGTCAGCTTAAATCGAAGCGGTTGACGCATAAGTCGCATCAATGCGAAGTACGAAGCTCTCATCGCTCCGCCTCACTTCCCACTCATTCCATCCATGGTAGGCGGGACGATCGACGTACGTTAAAAGTTTGACGGTAGGCCCAGATACTATAAGTGGCCCCAATCAGGATGACGATGTAGTAGGGGATATGGATGATTGTTGCCAACAAAGTGAGCCCAACGAGAGGCAACCACGGTGCACTCGATCGCCACGCTGTTATCCGTGACCTTGTTTCGAGTACTTCCAGAATGAACAAGAATGTGAAGAACGTCATGATTCCACTACACGCCGATCCCATATGAACTTGCCATCCTGGGAGCTTCTTCATCTGACGCCCCCACGACTCTATCAAGTCCGGAAGTGTTGTCTCGACGGCAATGAAGGCACACGCGCCTCCAAACAATGCCATCAGCAGTGTTGTCGGGGTGTGATTATATTCGTAGCTCGACCGCTTCTTCCGTTTCCCCATCCAATTCTCCAGCAAAGCGATCTGATTCTCAGCTTCTAATCGTCAGGACTGGACATGCAGCATCAACTATGATCCGGAAAGCCCTAGATGTTCTCATTTCCATGCTGATATGTGAAGTCTTACGGATACCTAGCATCAAGAGGTCGATAGATTGCTCTTTGATGTGTTCGAGGATTTTATCGTGCGCCTTGCCGACAGCCACAAAGGTTCTTGGATCGCAGAATTCTCTGGCACTCTGCGGCACGAGGGAGTCAAGAGCGCTGAAGAAGCGAGTCTGAAGATCGAAGAGACGGTCAGGATGTTCGATGGCATCGTCTTGAATCACATTGAGTACATCAATCTTCGCCCCGAATACCTCCGCGAATATCACCGCATAGGTTGCTGCATTGGCGGCCGCCACAGTAAAGTCGGTAGCAAAAAGAATCCTGTCGAACGGGAACGTCTTTGACGACAAGGGCTGAACCTGAGGGCCAACGGTGAGCGCTGGCCAGCGCGTAGACCGTAGGATTTTCTCTGCGACTGAGCCAATCATTCCCCGTTCAAGCCTGCCTCCGCCGTGCGTTCCCAGGACGATCATAGACGGCTCGTGTCTATCCGCCAGATTTGGAATCACATCTTCGGGATCTCCTTCGAGAAGCATCGGAATGGCTTCGATCGAGTCCTTTCCCAGGACAGCAGCCTCTCCTGATAGAAGTCGCGTCAAGTCCCTTCTCTGCTGGCTTAATTTTCTATCGCCAATCTCAACCTCCAGGGCGGCTTGCGCTAGCGTGAAGGCATGAGTTACCAGCAGCTTCGCAGAGAAATAGGCGGCCATACGCGCGGCGTAGAGGCCGGCGTTCTTGGAGCGAAGAGAGAAATCTGTTGCATAGACAACCGTCTTAAGATTCAATTCGGGCCTGTCGCCGATCACTGGCATGGTGGCTATCTCCTCGAAAAAAGACTCAACATCAGAATGATCAACACGATCACACTCACAGCTGCATAGAAACGGTCCCGGAGGAGGGAGAATCCGACTACGCCGAAGATGACGCGGCAGATTGGCGTCGCAATCAGCAACAGGATGCCAAAGGCAATCAGGCTCTGGCTGTCGAAGCTTCCTAAACCATCCAAGATTCCGTGAATGGACTCATATGCGGCTGAAGCACCATGAAACTGCTGGTAGTTGGGCATTGGGCCTGTGAAACGTCTCAAATATAGAACCCCACCGAACAGGACAACCAGTGCCGCGACGGTCACCCCGATTTGAAGCATGCGCCCCATTGCGGTCTCAAGCCGTTGATCCCCTTGATCAGACACTCAAAGCCTCCCTGTCAGGCCGTTAAAGATCATTTCGGCCCCCAGCGCGACAATGACAATGCTGAATACCAGGCGGAGTGTCTGGACATGAGCATTGACGAGAATGCGAGATCCAACAAGAGAGCCCGCGAGAACTCCTAGTACGACCGGCATCGACAGGCTTGGGAGAATGTATCCGCGGCTTAGATAGAATCCAGCACTAGCCGCAGCTGTTACACCGATCATGAAGTTGCTAGTAGTCGTAGAAACCTTGAAGGGCAACTTCATCACCTGGTCCATCGCCAGGACCTTCACTGCTCCCGAGCCTATCCCCAATAAACCAGAGAGCGTTCCTGCAACGAACATAATGCCGAAGCCGCCCGGAACATGTTGAGCGACATACTCTTCTTTGCCGCTTTGGACTGGATAGGATCCCCTAAAATTCAGCCGCATCGCGAGAGAGTCCGGTTGGGAAATCTTCGGTTCTGTCGCAGTCTTGTGCAAAGAAGCCCACGCTGAGTATAAAAGCACCACGCCGAAGATTACTCCAATCCAGTTTCCGGAAACTTTGGCTGTCAGATACGCTCCGAACAAAGCGCCGAGCGTAGTAGCCACTTCCAAAAACATTCCGATACGGATATTGGAGTACCCTTCTCGAACATAGGCCGCAGCGGCTCCCGACGAGGTTGCAATCACAGATACAAGCGAGGCACCAATCGCATAATGGAGGTCAATCTTGAACACAAGACAGAGGACTGGAACAATGACAACTCCCCCGCCGAGTCCCGTCAATGCACCGAGCAAGCCAGCCAGGATGGAGCTGCCAAATACGGCTATTGTGAAAGAAAGGACGCTCATTCAGGAGGCAGCTCCGCGATGATCTTCTGCTCGTACATTTCCCATCACAATCACTTTTCCTGGCTCCTCATTCGTTTGAGCCTTTTCCATGCTGTGACGCTTTGTGGCTCCGTGTTCTCGGAGGATATCCAGCAATTGCCCCACAGGTCCTTGGGGATCTGGCCCATTGAGAAGCGCAATGCTCAGTTCGCGCCTGATCGGACCGTTTTCGAGTTGAATCGCCCTGACGCTTCCCTGCTCCAACGCTCTCTCAAGCGCAAGCCGTGGGACAAAGCCAATGCCAAGTCCGGCCTCCACCGCGGAAATGATGCCTTCTGTGGAATTTATATCGATGGATGTACGAAGTTGCTGTCGCAATACACCGTTCCGTTCTAGATATTCTTCGACAAATTGACGCATGCCAGATCCGGCTTCACGAAGGAGAATCGGCTCCTGAACTACTTCTGCAGCTCTTACCGTCGGCTTTTTTGTCCAGCGATGGTCCGCCCTCACAATGAGAGCCAATTCATCTTGTCCAAATGCTTCGATTTTCAAATCAGGACGATGCGCAGGAGCCTCAATCAGAGCAATTCCGATCCGATGCGTGGTCAGAGCCATTAAGACTTCATTTGTACTTCCGCCTATGACATGAATCCGGAGTTTGGGCCATTCATGCATTAGCTGAGGAAGAAGCTTTGGTAACAGATAGACGGCGATGGTATGGGAAGCTCCTATACTTAACTCGGCTCCCTCTTGTCCGCCAAAAGGTGCAAGTGCAGCAATCGCGTCGTTGGTAATAGCTTCTATCTGTCGCACATACTGCAAGAGAGTCGCTCCGGCCTGAGTGAGATTCGTATCGCGCCCGATTCGATCGAAAAGCGCAATCCCTAGACTCTCCTCCAATGACCTGATCTGTGCCGTTACTGCGGGCTGAGTAAGATGAAGCTCGTCCGCAGCCCGACGATAATTCAACGCGTCCGCAACCACGCGGAACACCCTTAACTTGAAGTTCTCAATCATGGTGTTGCTCCGATCTGGAAATTGAGAGCGCGGCATGGATCAAGAGAAATCCGCAAAGTGTCATTCTCTGCCCACAGTCCTTGCACTTCTCAGCTTCGATACGCCTACTGGCCCGTCTGGAACCGTACCACCGCAAGTGCTGTTTGATATGCGTAGCGGGCATTGGCATAGGCAATCTCTGCCTGTGTTTGCGCCAGTTGCGCCTGGGTCAGCTCCACAATACCGCTCAAGCCGATCTTGTACCGGGCCTGTGAAAGATCGAGAGCCATGTTCGATTCATTCAGCATTTCCTGCGTCACGCCGATGCGCTGGAACGCATTCTGCGCATTCAGAACCGCAGTGCGCAAATCGCGCGCAATCACGTCGCGGAGGTTCCGCACCTGTTCCCCGGCCGCGTTGGCGCGCAGCTTTGCCTCCTGTGCGCGGGCGTTGAACAGGAATCCGTTGAATATGGGAATGCTGATGTTAGCCCCGGCGGCACCGTACCACGAAGATTGAATCTGATCCGCGCGCACCGGAGTTCCTCCCACCGCAGCCAGCGCCGACACGGTCGGCATCCACAGTTCACGCTCGGCGGTGCTGAACTGGCGGGCCGCGGTGTAGCTCAAGTTCAGCGCGGCAAGATCTGGACGCGCCGCAAACGCCGATTGCAGCAGAGCATCGGCATCCTGTGGCGCAGACTCGGGATTCGCGGTAGTCTCATCCACGAGCGTGTATTGCTCATCCCGTTCAGAGCCCAACACGGTGTTGAGGCTCGCCATGGCGTCGGCGGCGCTATTCTGGGCGTCCAGCAGAAGCAGTTTGGCTTGGGATATCTGCACGTTCGCAAAACTCAAATCGAGATCCGACCGGAGCTTTGCCTTGGTGAGAGCGCCAACTTGGTCCACCGTCGCCTGGCGCTGGTTTACCGTTTCCTCCGCTACCTTCAGCACCGCCTGGGCCGTCAGCGCCTGATAGAAAGCCTGATCTACTGTCAGCGTGATGTCGAGCTCCGTGGCCCGCTCATTTTCCAATTGCGCCTTCGCGTTCGATTGCGCGCTGCGCACCAGGTTATGCGTGCGCCCGAAGTCGGTGATCAGTTGGCTCACCGTCAAGCCGCCCGCGGCCCGATCGTAGATCGAAGGGTTATTGAGCAGGCCTGCTGTGACGCGACTGTTTTCGTGGGCGCCCACGGCAGTCAGGCTGCCGGTCGCGGTGGGCAATTCGCCGCTTCTCACCTCGCGCGTCACTTGCGCCTGCGCCAACGCTATCAGCCGCGCCACGCTGATGTTCGGGTTGTGCTCGATCGCCATGCGCTCTGCTTCTGCCAGTGTCAGTCTCGGTCCCGAGGATGCAGCGGGTCCAGCTGGTGCTTGTGCGGCCGGCGCCTGTTGCGAGCGCATTGCGCTTGGGAACAATGCAGCCAGCATGAGCGCACACG
>OCTA010004765.1_pt1 | contig 11875 bp, 13 predicted proteins | sample 1538991 | NCBI WGS metagenome assembly OCTA01 (sample SAMEA3539302, study PRJEB22396) | soil metagenome | biome: tundra; feature: field; material: soil | place: USA | collected 2010-05 | depth 0.15 m | reverse complement strand
CGAGCGAGCGTGCAAGTATATGGGAGCACGCGCAGCGTGCTCTTTCGGTGATAGAAAAGCGCGTCATCCCCGGCACTGCCTTGGCCGCTTATGGCCACGGTGACTGGAACGATGCCCTGCAGCCAGCCGACCCCGTAATGCGCGATGACATGTGCAGCGCCTGGACTGTGACGCTGCATTTCCAGACGTTAATGGCATTGGCGCGCGCGCTGCGCGCGATCGGGCGCACCCATGAAGCTGTCCGCTTCGAGAGTTGGGCCGAGGCCGTGCAGCGAGATTTTCAGCGTCTGCTTCTCGTGGATGGCGTGCTTGCCGGCTACGCGCTTTTCGAAGAGGACGGTCGCGTACGCTACCTACTGCATCCGAGCGACACCACGACTGGTGTACGGTACAGCGCGCTGGCAATTATCCATGCGATTCTCGAGGACATGCTGACGCCGGTGCAGGCGCGTGAGCATTTGCGGTTGATCGACACACATTTGAGTGCTCCCGACGGCCTCCGCTTGTTCGACCGTCCGCTGACATACCACGGCGGCCCGCAACGCCTCTTCCAGCGGGCGGAGAGCGCGACGTTCTTCGGCCGCGAGATCGGCCTGATGTACATGCACGCACATCTACGCTACGCGCAGGCGCTGGCGCACGTTGGAGAGGCGGATCGCTTCTTCCGCGCGCTTTGCCAGGCTAATCCGATCGGCATTTGCTCGATCGTGCCGAGTGCGACTTTGCGCCAGGCGAACTGTTACTACTCCAGCTCCGACGCCGCGTTCGCGGATCGCTATCAGGCGAGCGCGGAGTACGAGCGCGTCGCGCGTGGGACGATTGCGCTCGACGGCGGCTGGCGCGTGTACTCGAGCGGCGCAGGTATAGCACTGGGTCTGATCGTTCGACGCTTTCTGGGGGTGAGCTGCGAGGCGGAGGTGCTGCGCGTAGACCCTGTAATACCGAGTGCGCTTGACGGCCTGCGCGTCGAGACGACTCTAGTGGGACGTCCGATCGAGGTGCGATATCGAATCGGAAGTTCCGGCTGCGGCGTGAACCAGATTGTGCTGAACGAACAGCCCCTGTCCTTCACCTGTTGCGCGAACCCGCATCGTCGCGGAGCGGCCCTGGTTGCAATGGCGACGGTGCTAGAGGGACTGGCGGTCGAGCGCAACATCCTGAGAATCGATATCGGCTAGGAGCCGCAGTGCTTTAGTTGAGCCGCTGCCGAATTGATCGTGCGCGCAAACAAGACTACTGCGAAGCCGGCGTTACAGAAACCGGACATTCGGAGATTCATCATGTGCTTGCGCATTTTCGTCCCTCGTCAAGGCATATGCTGGCGCTGCCGGACGGAGGAACCAGATCACAGTTTTAGTGTCATCGTTGGCTATGCGCGCCAACGTACAGAGTTCACGGCGGAGTTCACGTACCGTCGATATCAGCGGCCGGAAGCTGATCAAATCTGGAGGATTGGTCGTAGTCAAGAGAGCCGTTGTGAACAAATCTCATAGAAGGAATCATTATGCAAGGTTCAAACTTGATTGTCGCGTCACTGATGATGCTCGCCTTGAGCGCTTGCTCCAGCCCGGGTCCTGCCGGACCGCCAGGGGCGACTGGTAACACCGGCAACACCGGCAACCCCGGCAACACCGGCGCAACGGGTTACACCGGAGCAATGGGTAACACTGGTAACACTGGTAACACTGGTAACACTGGTAACACTGGTAACACTGGCGCAACGGGTGACACCGGCGCAATGGGTAACACGGGTAACACTGGCGCGACGGGTGACACGGGTGCGACGGGTAACACTGGCGCAACGGGTAACACGGGCAATACGGGCAATACGGGTAACACTGGCGCGGCGGGGCCTGCTAACTAAGGGCCTCAACACCGCCGATCCCGTCGTTTGGGACGCCGTCCCTCAGTTAGCTGCGCATTAGGCAAGACGCCATAAGTGCAGTTGAGGGTGCCGTGGGAGAGCGGACGCGCAAGGGTTGCCGACACAGAGTCGGCGGTCGCTAATACGTCCGGGGGTAAACTGCCGCGCTATTGTCGAGCTTGTGCGTGTCTGTGTACGGCAAAGGCATGCCCGTGGGCCTAAGGAGTGCGCCGTCGATCCCTTCGCCCAGTACGATCCGGTGATCACCGGCGGGTATATCCGCCTGCACAGCGCATTCGAAGAATGCGAGCCCCTCTCTGAGGATTGGAGCGCCTCGGCGTCCAATGCGCCAGGCCACGCTCTTCATCTTATCCGTAGCCTCTTGCGCTGAGGTACCGAAGCGGCGCGCCAGCTCAGAAGGGGTTGTAGGATGCCTGCATGACGGCTGAGCCCGTGAAGGCATCCTGCTCCGAGCCGTGAGTAACCCCGACGATACACACGCCCAGCGTCAGCCGGCGAAAGAGTGTGACGATGTCCGTAGTCATGCTTCAGCCTGGCAAGTCGCGCTGGTCTCAAGCAGCAGGGTGCCGCTTGAATCACTGTCGGTATGCTCCGGCGCAGTCGTGGTTATGAAGGGCATAATGGACACTCCATCAACCTTTCCGAATGCGGCCCATGACCACCAAATCGGATGACAAGTCGGCACCCGAAGTCGCGAAGCTCACTGTTCGGGCGATGCTCAAGCAGGCGCAGCTCGATCGCATGCAACGCCTCGCCTCAGCGCTCCTTTGCGCAAGCCTTGGCCTGTTGGTCGTCAGCGTTCTGTACGAATCGATCTGGCCGTGGTTGCGGTGGCTGCAGGCATTCGCGGAGGCCTCGGCCATCGGCGCCATTGCCGACTGGTATGCCGTCGTTGCGCTGTTTCGGCGCCCCCTCGGGCTGCCCATTCCGCACACAGCGATCATCCCCAAGAATAAGGACAGCATCGGGGAGAGCCTGGGCGAATTCGTCGCGCAGTATCTACTCACGCCCGAGAACATTGTCAGAAAGCTTGAGCGATACGATACGGCTGCGCAACTGGCGGCGTGGTTCGCGACGCCTGCCAACGCGACCACCGTCGCAGCTTCGCTCACGAGCTTCGTTCCCGGGTTTCTGAGAGCCCCCGAAGACGCAGACATTCGTCGGTTCTTTCAGAACAACGTCGCGCCGAAGCTGCTCGAGCTCGATGTGGCGAGGATCGCGAGCAAGGCGATGAACCTCTTGGTTGACGCTGGCTTGCATCGCGCTGCGCTTAATCGTGCTCTCAGCGCATTTGACCGCTGGTTGGTGCAGAATGAAGGTCTCATCAAGACAAAGTTTGCGGAAGCCTCGAAATACACGCCGGCCTCCCTCGACACCTACATCGTGCGGAAGTTTATGGAAGGAATCCGCGGGCTGGTGCACGATGTCGTCACCCATCCAACGCATCCACTGCGCGACCAATTTGACGATGCGTTGCGAGAGTTTATTCGCGCACTCAATGAATCGCCTGAACACCGTGACACGGCGCGCGCCTGGATGCGTAGTTTGGTGGAGAATTTTTCGAGCGACGAAGATTTCCGCAGACTTCGGGACACTCTCGCATCGCACGTGGAGTCAGATCTGGCGAAGGCGGACTCCTTAGTGAGGCAATACGCCGTCGCACTCATCATCGCACTGGCGCAAGGGGTATTGGCCGACGCGGCCGTTCTGGAGCGGCTAAACGGCGCGTGGCTCAGATTTGCCCGTACCGCTACGTTGCAGCATCGCGGGCAGATATCAACTCTGATCGCGGAGGTGCTGAAAAGCTGGGATGCGAACGAGGTGGGCGGCAAGATTGAGCTCGAGATTGGGAGGGACCTTCAGTTCATTCGCATCAATGGCTCATTGGTGGGTGGCACGGTCGGTGTCGTCCTGCACGCGTGTACGGTCATGTTACGGTAACGCTTTGCCCCTCCCGATCCGATTAATTCGAGGGTTCTTTGGTCTTCAGGCGATCATTGTTGGATTCGATGAACGCTTTGATCTCATCGGCGATGACCAGCAGCCTCAACCATTGCTCCTTGTATAGCGTCACCGGAAACCGTCCCATTCCGTACACGGACAGCGCACCTTTTTCGCTGACCTTTAGGGACAGTTTGCCGCGTTCGGGCCGCTTTAAGGCTTGGTTTTCTGCCCGCAGGCGTTCAATTTCGGTCTCTTGATCCTCTGACATCGTGGGTTCCCTCTAGTTCTTTCCTCGTTTACATCCTAAGAGATTGTCTGTCCATATGCTGCTCCTAAATCGCCTCCCCGAATATGGCTTCGAGCTCGACCCGGCAGACGCCAGCGCATTCGGCGAAGCGGGCCGCGGGAAATCCAAAGCCCCGAGGTCAGGTGCGCTGCGGCCGCGATGACCTGGGCCTGCGCGACCGATGGCAACCACGGCCTCTCGGTCGCGGCCGGCGCATAGCTCGTCGGCGCCCAGGCCGCCGTCTTTGTGCACACCCATGTTAGTGCGGCCCGGGTCAGCGCCATGGCGGCCCGTGGCGCACGGATTATCCGGGTGGAGGGCAATTATGACGACGCCGTCGCCGAGGCATCGTGGCCCGGATACGAGCGCGTGCCGGTGCTCGTGATGCAGGGTTACACGGTCCTCCTGCGGGAAGCCCTGGAACAGTTGAACACTCGACCGACCCATTTATTGGTTCAGGCCGGGGTCGGCGGCCTGGCAGCCGCCGCGTCGACGCACCTGAGCTGTGTATGGGGCGAGGAGCGCCCGACACTGGTGATCGTCGAACCTCGTCGGGCGGCGTGTTTGTACGAGAGCGCCGCAGCAACAGCTGACGCCTTGCGCCGCCTGACGTATCCGTTGCAACGCGATCCGGCAATCGTGGCCCGCGGAAGCGGTGGCGCGGGGCTCGCTGGCCTCATGACGTTTACCGGCAACCCCGATGCGCGAGGGGCGCTTGGCTCGGGGGCCGTATGCATCTTGACGATATGGCTGAGCCAGTCTTAGCCAAAACCCCGGAACGCTAGAAACGGGCCGACAGGAACAGCCACACTTCCGGCGTAAAGCCGCAGAGAGGCGAGGGATCTACCAATAGCCCTTCGGGATAAGGTTTTGCTCCCGCGCTGCGCGCTCGAGTTCCCCACGGTAATCAGGATGAGCAATTGAAATGAGTGCTGTGGCGCGTTCGGCCACAGATTTGCCCTTGAGATTGACGATCCCGTACTCGGTCACCACATACATGGTATCGGTACGCGGTGTGGTCACTATGTTTCCTGGCGTCAACGTGGTGACAATCCGACTCGTTCGCTGACCCACTTTTTCGTATGTTGACGACAGGCAGAGAAAAGATTTGCCTCCTTTGGAGGCGTACGCACCGCGCACGAATTGCAGTTGCCCGCCGGTGCCACTGACGTGACGATATCCACAGGACTCGGAAGCTGCCTGTCCCTGCAGATCTATCTGCGTCGTGTTGTTTATCGACACGACCTTGTCGTTTCTGGAAATGCTGTCCGGCAAGTTTGTGTAGTCGACGGCGCAGGCGCACACGTCCGGATTGCCGTCGATCATTCGATACAGTTTGCCTGACCCGAGGGCGAAGGAAAAAACGCTCCGGCCGCGATCAATTTGCTTGCAGGAGTTAGTCACTATACCCGCTTCAATCAGATCAGCGATACCGTCTACCAGCATCTCGGTATGAATTCCTAGATTGCGCACATTAGCTTCCCGTAATAACGAACAGACGCCGTTCGGCATGCCACCGATACCGATCTGCAGGCAGGCGCCATCGTCAATTTCGGCGGCAATCAGCCGCGCCACCTGCCGTTCGACTGCGCTTACCTGTCCGGCTGAAATTTCCGGCAGCGGGACGGCATCGCCCTCAATGACGTAATCCACCTGGCTTGAATGAATGGCATTGTCCGGGCCCGGCACGCGCGGCATCACCTGGCTCGTTTCCACGACTATGACGCGCGCCCGCTCTGTCATCGCCCGCAAATAAGTGGTGCTGCAGCCAAAGTTGAAGTAGCCCTGCGTATCCATGGGTGCGGTTTTAATGCATGCAACGCCGATGGGATCCACGAAGCGGCGATAGTAGCCAGGCGCCTCGCCGAAGTTCATTGGAATATAGTTGCACCGCCCCGCATCGTGTTGCTTGCGGTCATAGCTGGAAAAGTGCCAACTGAACCACAGAAAGTGTTTGCCCTGCGGGTCAGCGTCCAATACGGCCCGCGGGCGCACGGTTAGAGCCGACCGGATCTTGACGCGGCTTAATTCTGGCGCTCTGGCCGCCAGAGCCCGATCGAAGGCATCCGGCTGCGCGAGACAAAAACCATAATCCACCCAATCGCCAGAGCTCACCAACTCGGCCGCCGCTTCCGCGGATATGCCTCTTGCCAGTTTGCCGTGTTCCATGATCCGTATCCCACCCCATATCGGCCAGACTAGATCAACTCCAATTGGATCTTTCGTGGTCCGGATGATGTCAATCGTTTTAGTTAGTCGCCAATGTACCTACAAAACTCCGCGTTGAACAGTTGAGTTCAGTGCGCGCTCTGGCTATACAATGAGCCGGAGCAACGCACCGCCAAAGTCGCAGCGCCAAGGAGTTCGATATGAGTGCGACCGCCGAAGGGCCAATCAGTGTCACAGCCGACCCGTCCTTGGTGCGCATTGAACGTCACGGGCCAGTCGTTCACCTGACGCTGAACCGCGCGGCCAACTGCAACGTGCTATCCGCAACGATGATGGCGTGCCTGAAGGCCACGCTCGAGCGCCTCGGGTCGGATCGCGAGGCGCGCGTCGTCGTACTAGCCGCCGAAGGCCGCGCGTTTTCGGCTGGCCACGACCTTGCCGAAATGGGGCCCGACGTCGGGATCGAGGGCATGCGAGCATTGTTTGGGGCTTGCAGCGAACTGATGCTTACGATTCAGCGCCTGCCGCAACCTGTCATTGCGCGGGTCCAGGGAGTGGCGACTGCTGCCGGCTGCCAACTCGTAGCAATGTGCGATCTTGCGGTTGCAAGCAGTGACGCCCGATTTGCGGTATCTGGAATCAACCTGGGACTCTTCTGCGCGACCCCGGCGGTGGCCTTATCGCGCAACGTGCTCCAGAAGCCGGCATTGGAGATGTTGCTGACGGGAGAGTTCATCGACGCGCAGACGGCTCGCGAGCGCGGCCTCGTAAACCGGGTGGTGCCGCCCGAGGCGCTCGATGCGGAGATCGAGAAGCTCGCGACGTCAATCGCCGCCAAGTCTGCGGCAGCCGTTGCAGCTGGCAAACGTTTCTTCTACGAGCAGCGCGAGCTTTCGATCGAGGCCGCCTACGCCAAGGCCGCCGAGGTGATGGCCGGCAACGCCGTCATGGAAGATGCGCGACGGGGAATCGCAAGGTTCACGAAGCGCGAGGGCTGATTATTGGGTCCGCTACTGGCCCTTGCGAGCACAGCCACAGCGAACGACAGCGTCCGGGCGCTGTAGGTTAGGACACAATTCGTGCGTTAATGCACCATGGATGGTTCATTGCTCACCCGCCAGGCGTTGAAATGGACCGTCAGGACGCTAGCGGTCCTGATCGTGGTGATCGCGGCGCTCGCCGCCGCCGCCGCTCTGGTGGACGCGAAACATTTCCGTGCGCCTCTCATTCGCCTCATCGCTGCGCGCACTGGGCGCCAGATCCGGATCGAGGGCTCTCTCGAGGTCCACCTCCTGTCGTTCACGCCCCAGGTGCTTGCCGAACGCGTCACGATCGGCAACCCGCCGTGGATGCCGCCGGGCTCCACCGCAGAGATCGGCAGGCTTTCGCTGGCGTTTGAGCTGCTGCCGCTGTTCGCTGACTCGTACGTCATCCGTAGACTCGAAATGGAGTCGGCGACATTGCATCTGGTGCGCAATTCCGCAGACCGCGCCAACTGGCAATGGACGGAGCCGGGCAGCGCCGGCGGCACCGGGATGCCGCTCATCCAAAGCCTGTCGATGCCCGAGGCTCACGTGGAGCTTGACGATGCCCGGCGACACCTGCAGTTCGACGGTACGGTCTCTGCTCAAGACGTTGCCGGGGCAGGAGGCGTAGAGTCGTTGCACATCGAGGGGAGAGGGCAACTGAACGGCAGGGCCGCCACCTTCGCGATCAATGGCGATCCGCTCGCCACCGTCAGGCGCGAGCAGCCGTACCGCTTTGCCGTCGCTGAGCGCTCGAGCCGCTCGCGTCTCGATGGTCGTGGCTTTCTGCCGCGGCCGTTCGACTTTCGCGCGCTCGACATCACGTTCGAGGCCGCGGGTGAAGACTTGAAGGACCTGTACTTTCTCACCGGCGTAACCCTGCCGAATACCGGCTCCTACCACCTCTCCGGCAAGCTCGCGCGCGAGGGAATGCATTTCCAATACAGCGATCTCCTAGTCACCTGCGGTCAGAGCGATCTACACGGTACTCTGTCGATCGAGACTTCGAGCGACCGCCCGAAGCTCGAGGCTGATCTGTATTCGCAATTGCTGCGTGTGGCGGATCTCGGCGCGCGGGCGGGCTGCGAGTGGCGGATCTCGGCGCGCGGGCGGCGGGCCGTGCCGCCGAGTCTCAGGCGACGAATCCGCTGCTGCTGTCCGACAGCCCGCTGCCGCTCGCAGGCATGCTCCACAGCGATGCGGTGGCGAATTTTCATGCTCGCGGCGTCCAGGTGGGCCGGGTGCCGTTGCACGCGGTCGCAGCGCAGCTGACGATCGATCACGGCGTCTTCACGGTAGCGCCGCTGACCGCCGCTTTCCCCGAAGGCAAGATCACCGGTCGCGTCAGGGTCGATGCGACGCACGAGGTGCCGACGGCGGACTTCGACCTCAGGATCGCCGACCTGCGGCTCGGCCAGTTCGCTCGCAAGAACACCGGGCAGCCGTCGTTCGATGGCCTGCTCCAGGCGCACCTGCGCCTCGCGGGGCATGGAAGCTCGATCCACCAATTCGCCGCGACCGCCAACGGCACGGTGACGGCGGTGCTCCCGCACGGCGCGATTCGGGCCTCATTCGCGGAACTCACCGGAGTCGATCTCGCGCGCGGACTTGGCCTGCTGCTCAGCAAGAATCGGGAGGATACTGCCGTCCGTTGCGGGATCGCGAGCTTTCTAGCTCACGAAGGCATGCTCACGGCGCAGAGCCTGGTGGTAGACACTGCCCCGGTCCTCATAACCGGCAACGGCGAAATTCATCTCGATTCCGAGACCCTCAATCTCACGCTCCGCGGTCGGCCGAAGAGCCGAAGGCTGCTGCGATTGGACTCGCCGGTGTTGATTCGCGGCACTCTCGCGCACCCCTCGGTCGCCCTCGACGCGCGCGAGTCCCTCGCTCAAACTGGCAAGGCCCTGACCCTCGGAATCGTGCTCACGCCGCTCGAGGTGCTGGGGTTCGTCGATCCCGGTCTTGCCAAGGACGCGGACTGTGCAGCTTTGCTTGCCGAAGCCAAGACGGACGGCGTGCCTGTGAACGCGGGCGCTCCAGCGCGCTGAGCATCGGGGGTGAGCGATTGGATCAGGCTGGCGCGCGTTTATCGGAACGCAAGGAGTTCCGTCACAGCCGCTCCATCCTTGCGCGGGTCGGAAGCGCCGAAATTCATGTGTTGCGCGATATTGCGCTCGACCGCCTGGCCAGCGCCCATGCGTATCGACGAATAATCCCCGCGCATGATGAGCTGATGGCTCATGGCGGTGAGTTCTTTGCGTGTGGATTCCGGAATGCGCGCCTCGAGATTCACATCGCAGCCGTCGAAGGTGTCCTTGGAGAACCGCGCCGCATCCAGCGCGTTTTGAATGTTCATGCCAAAATCAACCACGTTCGACACGAATTGTGCGTGAGCCTGAGCCTGATTCCATCCACCCATAATCCCGAAAGCGATGCGCCTATCGGCCTTTGCCATGAATGCCGGGATGATGGTGTGAAGAGGCCGTTTGCGCCCGGCGAGCACGTTCGGCTGAGCCTTGTCGAGCGTGAACAGCGAAGCGCGATTCTGCAGCACGAAGCCCGCGCCGCCGACTGCAAGACCCGAACCGAAACCGACGCTCGCAAAATTGCTCTGGATCAGCGAAACCATGTTGCCGTCCTTATCGGCCACCGCCAGATAGGTTGTGCCGTTGTCAGTTCCAGGTGGCGCTCCGGGCGGCACGCTGCAACTCGCCTTTGCAGGGTCGATCAACTTCGCGCGGGCCCCGGCGAATTCTTTGGAGCGCAAACCCGCTGTCGGAATGTTACCGAACCGCGGATCGGCAACGTGCCGAATCAAATCGGCATAGGCGATCTTCTTTGCCTCGATCATGGTGTGTAACGCGCGCACCGAATTGTGGCCCCATTCACTGAGCGGGAAGCGTTCCATGATATTGAGCATTTCGAGCGCAGCAATGCCTTGACCGTTGGGCGGGAGTTCAAAAACGGTCCACCCGCGATAGGTGGTCGAGATCGGCTCAACCCACTGCGCCTCGTATTCGGCGAGATCAGCGGCCTGCATTATTCCGCCATGAGCGTTGAAGGTCGCGAGCATCTTCATCGCCACTTGGCCCTTATAGAACGCATCCCGTCCGTCGGTGGCGATCTGTCGATAGGTCCAGGCTAGCTCTGGATTCTGGAACAGCTCGCCGATCCCCGGCGCGCGGTCGCCCGGGAGATAGGTATTCGCGGTCGCCTCATCTTCCCTTAGGATCGCTTCACTATCGCGCCAATAGGCGTGCACAACTTCTTCCACGGGAAATCCGCGTTCCGCGTAGGTGATGGCGGGCGCAAGTACATCGGTGAGCCTCTTGGTGCCGAACCGCTTTGATAGCTTGTCCCAGCCGCCGACCGCACCGGGAACCGTGACCGAATGGATGCCGCGCAGCGGCATTTCTTGCATGCTCCGGCCCAAGAGATAGTCCGCGGTCAGTGCCGCTGGCGCCCAACCCGAGGCATTGAGGCCATACAGCTTGTCGGTTTTCGCCTCATAAACCATCGCGAACAGGTCGCCGCCGATGCCATCATTCATGGGTGCGACCAAACCCATCATGGCATTCGTGGCAATAGCCGCATCGATGGCGTTGCCACCACTTTCGAGAATGCGCGCGCCGACCTGTGAGGCGAGCACGCTTTCGCTGGCCACCACGCCTGCGGCCGAGGCGACCATAGAACGGGATTGCGAACGGTCCTCGGCCGAGGCGTCGCACAAAGATTGGCCGAGTGCTTGTGCAGCGACTGTCATGCTTCCAGCATTACATCGATTCCTCACGCGGACAATCATGGAGCTGAATTTTTAATCCGAGAAATTCAGCGCCATAGTCAGCGTATAGCCGGATTTTGACAGATCGACACCTTGCACGGGATACCGATGTAAACCTTCCTGTCTGCCGCGGCCTCCAATGCCGGTACGATCGCGTTGGAGAGGCATGCGCGTGGCAGCGACAATGGCCGAATTCCCCGATCCCGCGGCGCGTGAAGCGGCCGAGGAGATCATAGCCGTCGCCGCAGCGGCGGGCCGGGGGCTTGCGCGGTTCCAGGCGCGCAGCGAGCGCGGACATCCGCCAGGCGCTTGCCGCCAACCCCGAGAGCGCGGTGCTGAATCGGCTGCTCGAGAGCTCCTGGCAGCAAGAGCCGCGTCCGCATCAGACTTACTGCATGGAAGAGCTCGGCTTAGGGCGGAGCGAGCGAATTGCCGAATGTGCATTCTGGACGGCTAGGGTTCGAGAGCAGCGATAGCATCATCCTGAGCTTGGACGATTTGCCAATGACCGCGGTGTCGAACCCAGACGTCGGTCCAGACAAAACGACCCGTAGTAACTTCGCCGCTCCTAGCTCTTCTAACTCTTCTGCGCCCATGATTCGCTGCCTTGGGCTACGGCCGTGCGGCCAAAGAATCGCACGTGCACGTAGTCGACATGATTGGATACGAACGGTCCTGGTCCGGCTTCCGCATCCCAATCGTCTCCGTCTTGGTCCACAGAATTCGATTCCCATCGGGGAATACCCAAAGGAAGTCGTCTCTCCTCTGTCATGTGGTCTGGA
>OCTA010004764.1_pt1 | contig 11876 bp, 10 predicted proteins | sample 1538991 | NCBI WGS metagenome assembly OCTA01 (sample SAMEA3539302, study PRJEB22396) | soil metagenome | biome: tundra; feature: field; material: soil | place: USA | collected 2010-05 | depth 0.15 m | reverse complement strand
TCTGGACTCGCCGCACCACCACGCAGACGTGGGTTTAGCCGATGAGAAATCCGGGTTAGGCAGTGCGGCGACCGGTTCGTTGGAACGGACCTGTGACAGGGCTTCCTTCGATTAAGGGCTCGGTTCGCCCCGATTTTGCCAGGGTCCGTTTGGTGGCCATGAACGTGACGATTGACTGTTGGCACTGGCCGCGCCAGCTGGGGACAAGAGGAACTCTCGAATGGCGTCGTTGATAAGGGCAAAATCGTCGGGCGCGGTGAGGCGGCTCTTCCCGAGGAATGCCCGCCATTGGGTTTGCTTCGTGACGTCGCCGGACAGCTCGGCGAGTAGGACTTTCAAGCCGTCAGGGTCCAGCCCCGTTTTGCGCCGTTCGAATGTGGCTCTTAGCGCCGCGCCAAGAGCCTCCGCCTGGAACGGGAATGTTCGGGCGAGGAACCAAATATCATAAAAGTCCTTCATGCGGCTGTTGACCATGCCGAGGCTGACAATAGCCTCCAGTTTCTCGGCCACGACCGCATTCATGGGGTAAGCCAGGACCCGCGGCGCCGGCATGGGCAGCAGCGTCGGATAATCAAGCAACCCCGAATTCACGGCATCGCCAAATCCGACATCGACCTGAACGGGTATGCGGGCGTTGTCAAGCCGTGTGAGGAATTTGACACGGACACCTTCATAGTCTTGCTCCTCCTTGATCTTTTCGGCCTTCACAGTCTCTGCGGAAAAAATAAGGCCATCGTCCTCAACTGGAATCCGGCACAATTCACCGAAGACTTCCTGACAGTGCGCAATCGAAGGATCGCCCCGGCCCAGGAGATCGAGACCTCTGGTTGGTCGATGCGGTGTGCGGCTCCACACCTGAAAAAGCATTGCCCCCTTCAGAATGAATTGGTCTCGGTATTTCGATTGGCTCAGGCGGTAGAGAAGGCGCTCCAGTGCGTAGCGCGTGAGAACGAGACCGAAATCCTCACCTGTGCTGGTAGCGAGATTCAAGAGCCTCTGGCGGACCGATGCAGCGGTGTTCCGGGGATTGACCGGCTTCAAGTGAGAGCCTCCATATACGGCCTCATCACGTTTGTGACTCGGCAGACTTTGGCAGCTTGCCAGAGATCAGCCGTGGTTGCTTTTCGGTTCCTGATCGATTCGCGGAGAGCCTCCAGTGCGACATCGAGCCCAATCTTATTTCGATACTTGAAACAATCCGCAACGGTCTTGGCGATGGAAAAAATGCGAACTGGCACTCCCTCAACGTAGTGTGTCTCCTGGCCGAATTGAAGCGACTGTTTTGAGAAGCGAACGATTCGCATCCGCGGGTTGTCCGAACGCGGGCGGCGATCCTTTTCGCCGATTGCCATCCAGATCTCAAATGGGCTCTCGGTTCCAATGTCGTGAAACCGGAGGGCGGAGAGCAGGCAAATAACGGCTCGCGGCGCGCGTTTCGCTGCCTCAGCGAAGGTGTGGAACTCCGTGATTGCGGCATCGGCTGGCGTGTAGAGCCCGCGCCCTGATCGAACGACGAGCCCTTGCTGCTCCGCGAGACGTAGATATTGACGGGCGATTCCGTGAGCCGCGACATCGCGCGGACGAAGAACACCGGCGGCTTTAGCGAGCTCCGTGATTTTGGCGATGGGTCCTACGATAGGCACTATTCGATTTTACATAACGTCGGGGATTATGCACAAGTCCCGACAACGATGGAGAGGTTTCCGGAGTAACCAGTGCAGTCGAGAAAACTTGAACCTACGAGTTACGATAGGTGCCCCAAGAAAACCGCACTACATGGGGTCCCGACCAGCTTCGGCATACGGTCGTCGTTTAACAATAAAGAACATTTGCGGCCATGGCGACATAGCTTAGCCGTCGAGATCAGGCTCCATTTCAGATTGCTGACGGCAAAGACTCAGGCGTTCGTGTTGCCATGTTCATCCTCTGTCCATGCTTCTCATTCTTCCTAGTGGCAGCCTGCCTCAACGCAAAGATTCTTGCTGAAAAACGGCAGGACATGATTCTGAAAGCGATCCGCCACGGCGCTGGTGTGCGTGCCTGAATACACCTCAAAGCTGTTCGAAATTCCGTATAAATCGAGAACGTCGTGCAGCTTGCCGGTATCGGTACGTAAGCGGTCCTGGTCCCCCACGTCCAGTGTGATCGCGCGGTATTGGCGGAGATTGCCAATGTATTGATCGATAAAGGCGAGGGGCGCGTTTGCCGCCCATTTGGCGAGCACCTCGGGTCGAGCGGTCCCGTCCTTCATCGGCAGATCGAGATACAGCGGTGGATTCTTCGGGTCGGGCGACCATGCCGCTGCGCTAGCGAGTTGGGCGCGCGCGAAGAACGGCAGATTGGCCGAATCCTCCGGCGTCTTCACCGCCTCGAGGGCTTTCTCGATTTCCGGGGTTGCGGGGCCGCCCGTCCGCGCGGACAGGCAGCACGGGCTCATGATGTACAGGCTGCCGAACACGCCGGAATGCTTCATGCCGATGCGGGTCGCACCATACCCTCCCATCGAGTGCCCAACCAAACCGCGGCTCATGCGGTCCGGAATAGTCCGGTAATGCGCGTCCATGTACGCAACCACATCATGAGAAATGAACTTCTCGAAATCGCCGGTGGTGACGGAACTCGAATACATCGACCCGTTGTGCAACGTCTTCGAGTCCGGCAGAACTACGATCATCTCACTGGCGCCTTGCGCGAAGGCGCCTTCGATAGTCTGAGGCACGTGGATCTCATGGGTCCACTGGTCGGCGCCGATGGAGTAACCATGCAGCGCATAGACAACGGGATACCGGCGGTGTTTGTCTTTCTGGTAGCCAGGCGGCAGGAACACAATTACATCGCGGTCGACGGCGTCCCCCTCCAGGTTACCCTCCAGTGCGGCACCGTGGATCTTGATGTGCTCGACCGTGACCGGTTTTGCGCCCTGGACCACCGGTGGAACCTGTGTTTGCACCTGGGCCGCCAGCCGTAGCCCGACTGCAACGGCCATGGTGAGCGTCACTTCACAAAATACTCGCAGTGTTTTCATTTCCTCACGGCTCCAGGGAGATGACCGTCACCGACTTCGGTGTCACTGTCAATGAAAGCCTGCCCCCTTTCAAATCCGCAGCGACAGGCTTCGGCGCCACCGCGTCTGGCGCCGCGAATGTGTTGACGCTGTCGACGGCAGGTGCAGTCAGCGTCTCTCCCTGCGCTGACTTGACCGTCATGCCGCTGATCTCCGCATCCAAGTCGACCGGCTTTTCGGGATCCAGGTTCGTTATTTCGAGCCAGAGCTTGCCGGACGCGTCCTTGGCGGCGAGGGCATCCACCCGCGGCAGACTGATGCTTCCTTGTGTGTAGGTGCCGGCGTCAAAGGCGGCCGGAACAAACGTGGCGTTCTGGAACGGAACATACATCTGGTACACGTAGTAGGTGGGAGTAAGAACCATCTTCTCCTTGTCCGTCAGGATCATCGCCTGCAGCACGTTGATCATCTGGGCGATGTTGGCCATGCGCACGCGCTCGGCATGCCGGGCGAAGATGTTCAGGTTCAGCGATGCCAGGATCGCGTCTCTCAGGCTGTTCTGCTGGACCAGGAAGCTCGGATTCGTGCCCCGCAACGCGGCATGCCATGCGCCCCATTCGTCCACCACCAGGGCGACCTTCTTCTGCGGGTCGTACCTGTCCATGACGGCCTCCTGCTTGCGCAGGAACTCATCCATGAACAGCGTGGACTTCAGCGTCTTGCCGTAATCCGCAACGCCGAAGCCCGTCGAGGGCGTCGAGGGCGGCCATCCGTTGGCGACCGTATACCAGTGCAGCGAAAGCCCGTCGATATTCCAACTCCAGTCGCGATGCTGCCAGGCCTTCATGATGGTCTCGGTCCATTCGGTCTCGGGTGTGCCCGGGCCTACGGCTATCTTGAGCATCGGCTGGGAAGGATTGTCATTCCTAGCGAAGTGGCTGTAGATCTTGAGCTGGCTCAGATAGTAGTCCGCGCTCATATTGCCGCCACAGCCCCAGCTCTCGTTTCCAATGCCAAGGAAGGCGACACTGTAGGGATCGGGATGTCCGTTGGCGGCCCGCTCCTTGGCCAGCGCCGTCGGTTTACCGGCGGTCATATACTCCAGCCATTCGGCCGCCTCCTGCGGGCTCCCGGATCCGACATTGATCGAGACGTATGCCTGGGTGCCGATCTGCTGCACGAAATCCATAAACTCGTCGGTGCCGAAGCTGTTTGTGTCGACCACGCCTCCCCATGAGGAGTTGAGCGTGGCCGGCCTCTGTCCGGCTGGGCCGACCCCTTTGCGCCAGTGGTACTCGTCGCCAAAGCAGCCGCCCGGCCAGCGGACATTGGGCACTCTCAACGCGCGAAGCGCGGTGACAACGTCGTTGCGGATCCCGCGCGTGTTCGGAATTGGGGAATCCGGGCCGACCCAGATGCCCTCGTAAAGGCCGTGTCCCAGATTCTCCGCGAACTGGCCGAAGAGATTGCGGTCGATCTTCGCTCCGGCCTTGGACGCGTCGATGGATAAGTGCGCAGTCTCCGCAGCCAGCAGCGGCGCGGTCGAAACCAGCAGCAGAAAAGAGATGCACGAGATGCATCGAACACCGCCGAACTCCATGATGTCTACTGTAATGAAGCGCTCAGGCTGGAGCAAGTCCAAAAAATCGCTATTCAGATCGATTTCGTCGATGGATTCTCGTCCGCGTCGAAAATCCGCTCTGATCACTTCCGGTTCGCGGCTCAGCCGGACATCGCGCGTCTTGCCGGAACGCTTTGCCGACGACCGCCTTGGCCCTAGCGAGTTTCTCGCAGTCCGGACACCAACCGCTCCTGCAGGGGTCCGATGCTGTCCACCGAGAGCCTGAGCTCCGAGGCATGAAGAAATGCTACTATTCTTCGAGAATCTCCACCGGGTACCATGAGTCTGATCGGAGAGCGGACGAAATGAAGAGAATTGAACTCATCACACTCCTCGCGTTTGCGAGCCTGTGCCGCGCCCAGGAAACCGGCGAGTTCCAGCCAGCCGCCACCAATGTTCCTGATGCACAGTGGCCGCGTGTCGACAGCGCCTTGCGGGCGCAATTCCGGGTCAAGGCGCTGGATGCCAAGGCCGTGAAGCTCAATTTCTGGAGCGGGCCGAAGCTCGACCTAGTGAAGCAGCCCGACGGCTTCTGGACGGTCACCACTGAGCCTCTGGTTCCCGGATTCCATTACTACACGTTCATCATCGACGGCGCAGAGGTCGCCGATCCCGGAAGCCACGCGTACTATGGCGGCGGCAGAGACGTAAGCGGAATCGAGATTCCCGAAGCGGGGTCGACCTACTACTCGGCCCGGGATGTTCCCCACGGACAGGTTCGCGAAGTCTGGTACCACTCTGACGTGACCGGGACCTGGCGCCATGCGCTGGTGTATACGCCGCCGGACTACGACACCCAGACGAGCGTGCGCTATCCAGTGCTTTACCTGCAGCACGGTGGCGGCGAGGATGAGACCGGTTGGACGAAGCAGGGTCATGCCAACTTCATCGTGGACAACTTGATCGCGAGCCGAAGCTCGAAGCCGATGATTGTGGTGATGGCGAACGGGTATGCCCGGCGCGCCGGCGTGCCGGTTCCCAGCCTCGCCGGAAAGCCCTTCGGCTCACCCGAGATGATGAAAGCCATGCAGGAGATGGCGGCTGCCTTTGAAGACGATGTGACGCAGGCCCTGATTCCATTCATCGATTCGCATTTCCGGACCCTGACGGATCGCGATCATCGCGCCATGGCCGGTTTGTCGATGGGCGGCATGCAGACGTTTCAGGTGACACTCGATCACCTCGAGCTGTTCTCGTACATTGGCGGTTTCAGCGGTGCGGCTGGCGCGATGGTGCTCGGCAACGAGAAGCTAGATGCGAAGACCGCTTTCCATGGCGCGCTGGCCGATCCGGCCGCCTTTGCCAAGCGGGTACATCTGCTGTGGATTGGCGTTGGCACGGAGGAGCCTGCCAGGATGAAGACTGGTCTCGAGCGGCTACACACATCGCTGGATGAGGCGCACATCAAGCATGTGTTTTACGAGTCGCCTGGTACCTCGCACGAGTGGCAAACGTGGCGCCGCGATCTAAACGAGTTTGCGCCGAAGCTCTTTTTGCCGGCGCAATAGGTGGAAGTTTAGGTTGATTTGCAAGCTCTCAGTACGATGATCCGAATCTTAGGATTCGCCGCGTTGGTTGCGGTTTCCGTGCTCGTGGCACAAACCATCGTGAGTTCGCAGGCGCCCAGCGCGAGGACGGGTGGGATCTTCTGGGATAAGTCTCCAGCACCAATCTGGGACCATGTCCTTCCCGTCGGCAACGGCCGTCTTGGCGCAAATGGTATTCGGCGGCGCGAACTCGGGAACCAACAACGGCGACTTGCAGGAACCAAGCGGAGTCATGCGCCTGAAGAGTGGGGCTTTGTCATCTGCTGAGTTTCCGTTGAACTGGTCGCCCTCGGCTTTTTCATGCCCTGCGCTCATCCGGACTCGATGATCAAATTCGCGTACGGGATGGTGCCTGGATCGAAGGCGGCGGCGAGACCGATGGGTTCGGGAAACTCTGTGGTTCCGTCACGCGCAATGCCGTGCAGCGCCTCGCTCCCCAGTCGTAAGCGGGCACATTCAATCTCGGAATGGCACGGGCCTGGTTGACGAGACTGGCCTTTTCTTCGAGCGTCATGCGGTGCACCAGGTCCGCAGCGCGGCTCTGGCGGCAGACTGAGGTCGAGATAGGAAGGCTGTTGGGCAGAGGCGGTCCACGCTATTCCCACCGCAGCCAGGCTGAAGCTCTATGCGCGTTTCTCATGGTGTTTTCCTCGGGAGGGAAATGAACCGTCACGGCTTGACGGTTGCGCCGTCCGGACTACGCCTCCAGGTTGTCCTTGACGATTCCTTCAATAAGACCGCCTTCGACCTTCACGGGCGCGGCCACCGCCATCTCCAGGCACAGAACAGGGCAAACGGCGACGGCGGCAAACGAAACCATCTTCATATAGGTTTGTCCTGTTCAGAGGCGGTTCATTTCCCGGATGTCTCGATCCTGCTCCGCAGGGCGCGCTCCGCACCGCCGACCAGTATCCGCACCCGAGCTCGAGGAACACCGAGGTGTGGGGCGTGCGCATCTGCGTCTTGACGATCAACGCGCGGAAACAAGCGGCCACCGCATCCATCCGCACGATGATCTGTTCGTGCGGCAAGCCGGCCAGCAGATCTTCCAGATGCTTGCGGTACTCCGACACGCCGCCAGCGCCGGCGTCGTTGACAAAGCCGAGTTCAGCGTCTGTGTAGATGGTTGCGTTTACGCGGCCGGAGCTAGCGATGGCATCCGGGACGATGCGGACGACATCGATGTGTGTGCCGCGGGCGAGAACGGTGTGTATGCCGGCGCCCGACTGCGCGGGATAAGCAGCGTTTGCCACCACGATCCAGTTTTGATGCCCCAGGAGTGGAGTGTTTGCTTCACCGACTCGCGCCAGGAATGTCGCCGCGTGGCCTGCCAGCGGCTCGCGGTCATTTGGCTCACGTTTGCGCGAGGGTGCCCGCGCCGGCCAGCTCTTCGTCGAAACATACGGCTACCTTGCCGCATTTTCCTGAGGCCATCAGAGAATACGCCTCGCTTACGTCCTCGAGAGCGAACCTGTGAGTGACGAGATCGGCGGGGTGGAGTTTCCAGCGCACCAGCCGTTCCACCAGTTCCTCCATGAGCCATGTCGACGTGACCCAGGAGCCGTAGATCGTTTTCTGATCGTGAATGAGATCGGGCGACGGATTGAACTCCACGGTCCCGCCCTCGCCGAGCATCACGATCTTTCCCCATTTGCGGGTCGCCCGAATGGCCGTCGCTCGCGCCCCCGGATTGGCCGAACAATCGACTGCACGTTCGGCTCCCGCGCCGCCCGTCAGCACGCGAACCTGTAGCACGTTCTCAGGACCCGCTTGCAGGACGAAATCGCAGAGGCCGAGGCTGGAGGCGAGCTTCATTCGCTCTTCGATCACATCGATGCCGATGATTTTGTGGGCTCCCAGCTTGCGGCACAGCGCCGCGGTGGCCAGCCCAACGGGGCCGAGACCGGTGATCAGCACGGAGTCGCTGCCGCTGATGCCGATCTTCATCAACCCTTCGTAAACCGTTCCGAAGCCGCAGGCCACCTGCGCCCCATCGGCATAAGACAGTTCGTCCGGCAGCGGAATCAGGTCTTTTTCCTCGGCCAGAAGATAACCGGCCATACCGCCGTCGCGTTGCCAGCCGTAGGCTCGGCGGTATTTCTCGCTGGTACACGAGATCATATAGCCGCGCCGGCAGTCATTGCACACGCCGCAGCCCGAGATGTGGTACACAATCACCCGATCGCCGGCCTTGAATCGTCTGCATCCCGGACCAGTCTCCAGGATCTGCCCCGCGGGTTCATGCCCCGCGATCACGCCTTGATATCCCTCCGGGCCCTTGCCCAGATGCTCGTGGTAGATGCAACGGATGTCGGACCCGCAGATGGTGGATGCCTTCATCCTCAGCAGGACTTCTCCGTGGCCGGGCACCGGAACGGGGGCCTTCCGCAGTTCGGTCGTATTGTCCCCCGGCAGATATGCGCCTAACATCTCGTTCATGGTGTTCCCTCTCAACCTACCTAGGGAGGCGTGATTCCCCCGTTAAGATCCCAAAGGTCCTGCCAGCTCTGTCCGGGTTTCCACAAAAATACCTGGCCCTTGATAAGCCGGCAGTTCCTATCTATCGCGGCAATCTCGCGCATCTCCTCGTCTGACAGCGGTTCGCTCACGATCGACTGAAGGTTCGCCATGTAGTTGCACCTTCTCGTCGAGAACGGAATGGGTGTCTGGCCCCTCTCGACAGCCCATTTCAGACACACGGCGGCAGGATGGACGCCGTGTTGCCGGGCAATGCGCACGATGACGGGATCGTCCATCGGCGAGCTGTCTTCGGAAGTGCGGTCGCGCTCCGGCCGGTTAGGCGAGCCAAGAGGACAATAACCGATCGGCTCGATGCCGTTGTCTCGCACGAACTCAAACAGTTCAGTTTGCTGGAAGTGCGGGTGCAACTCCATTTCGTTCACGGCGGGCTTGATCCGGGCATCCCGCAGAAGCAGCTGCAGCTTCGCGACCGTCATGTTGGATGTGCCGATGTGTTTAGCGAGTCCAGTGTCGACCAGCCGTTCCATCTGCCGCCAGGTCCTCAGGAAATTCTCGTGGATATACGGTTTCGCGTCCGGGCTGCGCGAATCCACGTTGCACCCGCGTGGGTGGAAGTTCGGAAAAGGCCAGTGCATCAGGTACATGTCGAGGTACCCAGCCCGCAGATCGGCGATCGATTTCCGGCACGCGGGAATGACGTCGTTTTCCCCGTGCTTATCGTTCCAAAGTTTGGAGGTGATCCAAACATCTTCACGGCGAAGCCCCGCGCCAAATAGATCGGCGAACGCTCCGCCGATTCGGTTCTCATTTCCGTACACGGCGGCACAGTCGAAATGGCGATACCCGGCCATCGCGGCGCCACACACGGCTTTCGCCACCTGCTCGGCCGAGGCTTGGTCGCTGCCAAAGGTGCCAAAACCTATAGCCGGCATCGCCGCTCCTGTGTACAGGATGCGCTTTGGCACTCGATCGGGATCAACCCCACCCTCAGCGAGGGGGAATTGGCTTACGGTACTCATGTTCTCTGCGCCATCTTTCATCGCCGACTTTAACGATGAAGTCTGCTCGATGTCAAGAGCATGGCGCTCGTTGCCGCCGAAACGCGAGAATCTCCGCTGCGTGCCGGTTGAGCGCGCCGGTTTACAGTCCGAGGGTCGCAGGGGCATCCGAAAGGTGCACGCGATCGCCGCTTTTCGAGCACGATGTGAGACCTACCAGAAGTCGGTAGCGACGATACTCGGGGGCCCTGGCGTGTCATCGACGATCTTCGTCCATAGCAGCACCTGCAAGTTCTTTGTCGGCCAGTCGCTCGGGGCTTTCGCGGCCAGAACAGTCATCAGGTGCGGAGATGTCAGGAATTCCCCCGCGGCGCGGGTGCCATACTGAGTGATTCCAGCGGCCGTAATGAGAAGCTCACCCGTCTTCGAATCAAACACGCGCGACACGATTGCGTAGTCCTCGGGTGTGCGTCCGTCCGGCGCAAGGTTCGGCAATCTGTATATCCGGTTATTGGAGCGATCGCGAATGGTCGGGTGCTTGTCAAAGACGAACCGCAGATCGTTCGTCGTCTGCAGCGTCCAGGCGTTGTTGAAGGCGCCGATCAGGATCGAGGGCTGGTATCTCAGGTCGCCGAAGGTGAGATCGGCGCCATAACGCATCTGGTAGAGCTTTCCCTTTTTAGAGAAGAGGGAGGTGAGCACGACGCTGGCGTAGGCATCACCGATACACGTGTACTGGCTGGGGACGGCGACGAGGTCGTGCGCGGAACTGGTAAGGTCGGGAGACTGAAAAACTGGCGTGGTGGCGTTATGCACCAAGATCGGTTTCAGGCTGGTCAAGGCCGGCGCCCAGAACTTGTCCAGCGCAGAAGACGCCGACAACCGCAGACTTTGGATCAGTATAGCGCCGGCCACCGCCGCTAAAACTGCGGCGGCCACCCAACGCCACCGGAACCTTCCCACACTACGCCTTGCGATTGCCGGTGCGGCGGGCTGGGCCGCCTTCCACTGGAAAACCGCCCGGTAGGAACCCGGCGGGATGTCGATCCGAACGAGGCTGTCGGCCCGCTCCTGGTAGTATTGCGCCAGCCGTTTCCGCACCTCAGCCGCCCGCGCCCGAACCACGGGGTCGTCACTGGGCTCGTAATCAGGGCTGCGGCCGAATACCTCGGTCCCGATGACCCGCTCGCGGAGCAGATCGTTTTCTCCGGCGAGCGTGTGCTCGACCATATACTTCAGCAGGCTCTGGCACTGGCGGGTGGTCCGAAACGGTGCGCTCTGCAGGACGTCGGCCAACACTTCCCGAATCCGAACGGCGTCGGCGTGCGATATGACTTCGGAACTCGTGTGCTGACCCATCCTTGGACTGCCCTCCACCCAAGCCTACCAGGTACTGTACCCCCCAGCATCCAGCTCTGCAACCCATGGAGCCCACTGCCCCGCGTCGGTAGGGCACAGTAAAGAACCTTGCGAAAGTCCTTGAAAAGAAATACCGTCATCCCGGAGAGCGGCGCTGTGCGCGTCTCCGCCATAATGGCTTCTTAAGAAGAAAGGGGTCTTCCATGTTGCGCAAGTACTTTTTGCGAGCCGGTGTGGCCTTCGGCATCTGCCTGGCAGCCGCGCTCACGATACTCCCGCCTATAGCCCACGCCCAGACGCAGGCATTTAGCGCGTCCCTGAGTGGTGTTGTCCACGATACTTCCCAAGCGGCGGTCCCAGGAGCCAAAGTCATTTTGACGAGCCCGGAAAAGGGCCTTACCCGAGCCTTCACAACCGACGCGGAGGGGCGATACACATTCGCTCTGCTGCCGCCTGCAACCTACACGCTGACCGTCGAAGCCGGCGGGTTTTCCTCCTACAAGCAGGCAGGGATCGTCCTGGAGGCCGGCCAATCCGCAAATCAGGCAGTCACCATGCAAGTGGGAGCGGTACAGACCCAGGTGCTAGTCACTGGTGAGGGGCCCATCCTCGCCGCCGACAATGCTAACGTTTCCTCAGACCTGACGACGCAGCAAATCGACCAGCTTCCGGTAGATTTCCGCAACGCTTTTGGTCTCGTGCTGATGAACTCCTCAGTGAACAACGCCTCGCAGTTCCAGGTAGTCAATGGCGGAGGACAATCGGGGACCGCCGATCAGGATATCTCGTTCCTCAACTTCGGGGGCGGCTACTTTGGAACCAGCGCCTACCTGCTCGACGGCCACTGGGACACCGCTGCCGACTGG
>OCTA010004762.1_pt1 | contig 11881 bp, 7 predicted proteins | sample 1538991 | NCBI WGS metagenome assembly OCTA01 (sample SAMEA3539302, study PRJEB22396) | soil metagenome | biome: tundra; feature: field; material: soil | place: USA | collected 2010-05 | depth 0.15 m | reverse complement strand
GGCAAAAGGCGCCGAAAATCGGTGTCAGTCCCGGTTTGCGGCGTATCGCGGGCCTCCGCCCCCAAAACGGTTAAGCACCCGTTGCGCACACGCCATGCCGGGTCCAACGTCGTGCGGTGTAGATTTTCGGTCTGATAGTATGGGTCTGTGTGGAATTGGGTATCGCTGTCTTTGTCGTTCAAACCGATGCGAAATTCTCTTGGGGGACCCGGGCCCTGGTCGGGACACCTGGCTTTTGCATGCGACCTTGTCGCGGCGGAGCGCCCGAAGTTGCTCGTCGAACTCGGTGCATTCTACGGCGAATCCTATTTCGGGTTTTGCCAGGCGCTGGAAGAGAAGTCCATCGTGTGTAACTGCTATGCCGTGGACACATGGCAGGGTGACGCCCATGGCGGCTTCTATGGTGAAGACATCTACTCCGACGTCGAAGCATACAATCGGGCGCACTACAGTTCGTTCTCGCACCTGATGCGGATGACCTTCGACGAGGCGTTGTCATATTTCCCCGACGACGGCATCGACATTCTTCACATCGACGGCCACCATTCGTATGAGAGCGTTCGAAGTGACTTCGAGGGTTGGATCCGTAAGGTGCGGCCCGGTGGCATCGTATTGTTGCACGACATTTGCATTCGAACGGCCGGATTTGGTGTGTGGCGACTCTGGGAGGAACTCCGCGAGACATTCCCACATTTCGCATTTGCGCATAGCGCCGGTCTCGGTGTCGTGGTGAAGCCGGGCGCGGAACTTCCGGCCTTCCTGGGCGAATTGCTCTCGGCGGATTCTGAGGAACAGGCGCGCATCGGGCGGTACTATGCCGCTGTTGGCGAGCGCCCCCGGTTGGCATTCGATTGCGCTCAGTTGCGCGCAAAGACGGCGGATCCGGCATGCTGGCCCGTCCAGGTTTTCTACTCGTTGGGCCAGGGGTATAGCGAGGAGGACAGTGTTGTTCGGCTTGTCCCGGTGGGTCGACGAAATCGCGTTACCTTCGAATTGCCTAATGGGATTCCCGCCAAGCCTCTTCGCATCGACCCCGCGGATAGGGCTTGCATCGTTGAGTTTTTCGAGATTTCCGTGTTAGCCGCCGACCGCTCCCTGGTCCTCTGGAGATGGGATGGGACGGGACCTGCTCCTGCCTTCCAGCTTGGGGGTACAGCGCGGCTTCTCGCCAGCCGCGGGGGGATTGCCGTAGTGAGCGACGGAATCGACCCGCAAGTGTTGCTTCCTGACGTTGGTGGAGAGCTGTTCGAGAGGCCACTCGAACTAGACCTCGTCCTTCGAATTACCGCCTCCGCAGAGTTCCACGGCGGGATTGTCCCGCTGGGCGACCTCGATGGAGCAGGCGAATCGCCGGAGCTGGATCGGGCGTTTTTGCGCGATGAAGTGCGGTCGATGCTGACGGATCTGGCGGCGGAGATTTTGGCAACCACCGAAGCTGTGAAACGCGTGACGCAAGAGGCGGAGAGCGTTCACCGCGAGTTGGAACTGATCCGTGCGGGCGCGCTGGCGGCAAGCACCGAAGCTATGAAACGCGCGGCGCAAGAGGCGGAAAGCGTTCACCGCGAGTTGGAACTGATCCGTGCGGGCGCGCTGGCGGCAAATACCGAAATCGTGGAACTTCAGAACAGGTTGGAGACCGAACGCACACGCCGTCTGGACCTGGAGCAGTCGTGGTCGTGGCGTGTGACCGCTCCGGCGCGCTTTGTCCTGGGCAAGTTTCGACACAACCGAGTCCGTTAAGCTTGCCGCCGCCAAGCCAGGAAAGGTTTGAAATTGAGTTATCATCAAATGGTCAAAAGCACTCCACTTTCTCTGCCGGATGGTGCACGCCCACAGTGAACCGAAACACCAGAGACCGCTTGGCCCGAGTGGTACCGCGTCCGCTATTGGTGTTGGTCGCGGAAATAGGTGGTGTTTGCCCGGTGCAGCTTGACGATGCGGGACTGCGTGGCAAGGTAGGGCGGCGGTTCGCAGCGAAGTGGGCGTGGCGGCTTCGGTTCTTGGCCGATAGAGACAATCGCACCTCTCCGCATCCCTTGTTCGACCCCAAGTTTTATCTGGAAAGTAACCCCGATGTGCGGGATAGCCGGTGGTCTCCTCTGCTCCATTTCCTGCTCTGGGGGGGCTTCGAAGGCCGCCGGCCGCATCCGCTGTTCGATCCCGCATGGTACATGGCCCAATATTCCGATGTCGCGGCCTGCGGGCTTAATCCCTTACAGCACTACATTCGTTTTGGGTGGCGTGAGGGGCGAAATCCACATCCCCTGTTCGACACGGCCTGGTATCTGCACAAGTACCCCGACGTGAAGGCCGCGGGATGCGACCCGATGGCGCATTTTCTGGAATGGGGCGCCGCGGAAGGCCGGCAACCACACCCGCTGTTCGATAGTGAGTGGTACTTCCGCCGCTATCCCGACGCCAGGCAGTCGGGGCTAAATCCTCTGGTCCACTATGTCCTTCATGGCGGTGCGCGGGGCTTAGACCCGAATCGAGGCTTCAATGCCGCGCATTATTCGGAGCAATATCCCGCCAGCGTCGCGCATGGCTTGAATCCGCTGATCCACTATGTAACCGGGCTGGAACGCGGTGCCTACGATCCGCACCCCGGATTTCCTCGCCCTGGTCGCGGTCGAACCCAACTGCGGCCCAGCGTGGCATCGGCTCTGAGGCTGGCGCCTGGCAAGTCGATACGTATAGCCTCGCGGGTATGGCAGAACTCGTTTACCGGATCGACCCTTCCGGTGTTCGTCGTCTACGGAAGCTCCAACCTGCCGTTCGTAGAGGGCGAGCTGATTCCCGCACTGGCAGCGCAGCATTGCCGCACTAGGATGCGTCTTCATCTGGTGAATTACCGGCATTCCCGCGTGTTACTGTCTCCCTCGGCACGGGCGTTTTCGGAAAGGGCGCTGGCGGGAGTCACGGATTGGTCGGCGGAACGCGAGGACCGGCACATCGGCTTCGGCGAGGCTGTAAACTACCTCTTCTCGCGTGTTTCGCCAGAGAGCTGTTTTCTTCTCGTAAATCCCGACGCCATGCCAATGGCGGGATGCATCGATAGGCTCCTCGAGACGTTTTGCGAGCGGAGCGCCGCTCTAGTGGAAGCGCGGCAGTGGCCATCCGAGCACCCCAAGGAGTACGACCCCGCCACTGGCTGGACTCCCTGGGCAAGCGGGGCATTCGTTCTGATCGCCAGCCAGGCATTCCGGCAGTTAAATGGGTTTGATCCGCTATATTTCCTGTATAACGAGGACGTGGACCTCTGTTGGCGCGCCTGGCTTCAAGATATGCCGGTGATTTATGAACCGCGGGCGATTTGCGCCCATTTTACCGGTCTGTTGTCATACGGCCCTACGCGATTCTACTACGAGCATTTCTTCAGCATTCGTAACTTCCTGGTCATCGCTTACAAGTTTTTCGGCGACGCGGGCGAATGCGCAGCCTGGCGCTGGATTGAGGAAGCCCGGTTGCCGGAGGCCTTTCGCGCGAAAGTCGAAGAGAGCTATCTGCGGGTGCGCGGCAATATCCAGCCGATAGAAGTTCCAGATGCATTTTACGCGGACAACATTAAGATTCTCGGCTTGAACTTGTATCATCAGCTCCGGCGGGTCTAGATGGCAGACGGAAGATTCCATTTATATGTGTTGTGTACCACGGCCGCATCGGCTAGGAACTGGGAGACGCAGGCGGCATTCCACCAGGATCTGGATGTAACTCCAGTAGTCACGGCCTCCGCGACCGGGACAATTCGGCAACTCGCGGCCGTGGCCGGGCGGCCGTTCCTGGTGTGCATGGAGACGATCTGGCTTGGACGCGGCATGTCGCGCCATGCGGAGCTATTGATTGAAGAGCTGAATGGACGGTTTCCAAACTGGGCGGTATGCGGCAATCGCGGAATGCGGTGGGATGGACAGCACCTGTACGACTACTCGTACGATATGCACTTGGGCGGCCTGCAAACTGCGGTCTGCGCGCATCCGGTGATTTCCTTGGATGACGCCGTATTGCTGGTCAATCCCTCGGTACTGAATGGGCACAAGGCTCTCGCTCCGTCACTCAAACACCGCCGGCCGGGGGTTCTCTTATCGCTCGAGTGCCTGCAAAATGGTTCCGTGATGGCCGTGAGCCCGCGTTTACTGGCCATGCGAAACGCGGCGCTGGAAATCCAACACGAGGAGGCTCTGGACGCCGATCCCGGCTTTCGGGAGTATTACCGCGCTTCCTTTCTGAACCATCGCCTTGCGACGCCCGATGGCACCCTCCAGTTGGGTGAAATCATCGATTACCGGTACCTATCGGAGCCGTGGGCCAGGACGGTACAGCAGGATATTCTCGAGCTGTACGACAAGTGCCTGGAGGCGTCCCGCATGGTAGTGCAGCCCTCCGTGACCATCTGCTGCCGCACGCAGTTTCTACGGTTGGAGATGCTGGAACGCGCCGTATTGTCCTTCGCGGCCTTCCGGCAACATACCGGCTCAATGGCCCGTGTCGAGGTTCGGTTGATCACCGATGCGTCCCCGGATACGGCCGCGCCGGAGGTGCGGCGGCTTCAGCAGACGTACCCCGGAGCCGCCCTGGAATGCTGGTACCACGAAATCCGTCCGGATCGCTACAGTCGAACCGACCTGCTGCTGGCGGCGGTCGAGCGAACCTCCACCGACTATATCTGGTTTATCGATGACGATGATTTCGTGAACGGCGCCGCCGGACCGGTGCTGGCGCGGTCCTTGGTGGCCGGTGCGCCGCTGGTCATTGTGGCATCTTCGGCGAAGATTCTGGAAACTTGGAGCGCCCCGGACAGCGCCCAGACGCCCGGCCCTCACCCTGCCCCCCGGTTGGCACTGACCCATGCCGAACACGAGTCGTCATACCATGCGGCGCACATTTTTCGAATTCTTAACGGTCTCAACCTTATCCCGATATGCAGCATGATACTGCCCGTGTCCCTCATGCGGGACCGACTTTCTAAAGTCCAGGCTCTGGGTAATTACAATGAGGACTATTTCCTGCTGCTGCTCGCGTTAACCGCCTCGCGGGTGGAGGTGTGCCTGCTCGATTGCGAACTCTCGTCGGTCTCCATCCGCGGGGAGGAGAATACCGTGACACAAAAGGACCGCAGCGGATGGCATTTGTCTTTGGCGACATTCTTGTTGGAAGTTATGAACAATACGGAAGGGAACAGCCCATTTCTATGGCAGCTTGCGAACCCGCGGCATTGGTAGATGGCGCTCAGCTCCTATGGGCGACGACGCAGCAAGCCACCGGCCCTCGGCTGCCTGACTCCAATTGAACGATAAGGTACTCAATGAATCCAAAAATCTCGCTCCTATTCCCGATCGGCCACTTCTACTCTCCGATCTGTGATCCCGTTGAACTCCGGGAGCATGAAGGTGAGATCTGGCCTGCTGCAGCACCCGGCGAAATGCCAGGTATCGCCCTGAACACCGCGGCCCAACTCAGGCTTCTGGACGCGTTGGCTCCTTTTGTGCCGGAAATATCGTATCCGTACGACGCACCTCAGGGCAGTCCGCCTCGTTACTTCTACAGCAACGATCAGTACCCCTGCCTGGACGCGGAAGTGCTGTTCTGCATGCTCCGGCACCTTCGACCCAAACGCGTCGTGGAGATCGGCTCGGGGTTTTCTTCCCTGATCACAGCGGAGGTCAACCGCCAATTCATGTCTGGGGCCATGGAATTCACGTGCATCGAGCCGTACCCGCGACAGTTCCTGATCGATGGCGTACCTGGTGTGACGAGCCTGATCCGAAAAAAGATTCAACAGATGGAACCGTCATTCTTTGACCGGCTGGGTCCGAATGACATCCTCTTCATTGACAGCTCTCACGTTGCGAAGGCTGGGAGCGACGTGAACTACCTGATGTTCGAAGTATTGCCGAGGCTGCAGCCAGGCGTGCTGGTCCATATTCACGACATATTCCTGCCCGATGAGTATTCGAAGCGCTGGGTCATTGACGAGGGGCGTAACTGGAATGAACAGTACGTCGTGCGCGCATTCCTCCAGTACAACGAGGCTTTCGAGGTCGTGTGGGCATCGTATTATATGTGCACCCGTCATGCGCCGGAGACAGCCGCCATATTTCCTCGCTTTCCTAAGTACGGCGGGGGCGGGAGCCTGTGGTTGCGCCGGCGTTCATGACAATCCGAGGATGCCCTCCCAGCCGGCTTGCTTTGGATCGCATGCGACAGGGCAAAGATGCTTTGGTCCTACCGTCGGGTCACCGCCAAGTCCGATACATGTGATACATTCTAGTTTAACCCGCGATGAATCCGCTTTTGTTTACCGACCCAGCGTTCTTGTTTCTGTTCGCGCCGGTGGTTCTGGCCGCATACTATGTGGCCCCGATAGGCCTCCGCAACACGCTCTTGTTCGGCGCGAGTTTGTTCCTTTACACTTGGGGAGAGCAGGCCTACATTTTGGTTTTGCTGACTTCTATCGTGATCAACTACGCCGGCGGTCTGACGATAAGCCGCGCAACGAAGCCACTCAGCAAAAGAATGCTGTTAGCCACTGGCGTGGTGTTGAATTTGTTGCTGCTTGCTGTCTTCAAATATGTACCGTTTCTTGCCCAGAACTACAACGCGATTCTGGTCTATCTGAATTCACGGCCCATTGCAGTGCCGGCGACCCATTTGCCTGCCGGCCTCTCGTTCTATACGTTCATGGGCATTTCGTACCTCGTGGACGCGTACCGGAGCCAAGTGGAACCGGAAAAGAAGTTTCTGCAATTCGGCCTGTACCTAAGTCTGTTTCCGCATTTGATCGCCGGCCCTATAGTTCGCTACTGCGACATCGCTGTGCAACTGCATGCCCGACACGCCGGATTGCACGATCTTGCGTCGGGAAGTCGCCGCTTCATTATTGGCCTCGGCAAGAAGGTATTGATTGGTAACACGGTCGCGCTTGTGGTCGACTCTATCATGCAGTTACCCCAAGCTCAGTTGACTGGCCCCGTGGCGTTGCTCGGAATGGCGTGCTACAGCCTGCAGATCTACTACGACTTCTCAGGATACTCGGATATGGCCATCGGACTTGCCCGGATGTTTGGTTTTACATTTCCGGAGAACTTCAATTACCCATACGTATCTCGCTCCATCACGGAGTTTTGGAAGCGTTGGCACATGACCCTATCCACATGGTTGCGGGACTATCTTTTCTTTGCGCTCGGTGTGCGCGGCAGCCGCAGCCGGCTATATCGTAACGTTCTGATCGTATTTGCTCTGTGCGGGCTATGGCATGGCGCATCTTGGCACTTCGTGGTCTGGGGCATCTTCCAAGGCGTGTTTTTGGTCCTGGAGCGGATCTGGCTACTGAAGTTGCTCGATAGGCTTCCACGTTTCGTGAGTCACGTGTATGCACTTGTCGTAATAGTCACGGGCTGGGCACTGTTCCGTGCTGACGATCTGCCGCACGCGTTTGCGTACATTCGGTCGATGTATGGCGCATGGTCGTTCTCCGGCGTACAGACGGCGACGACTGCCTACCTGACGCCACAGGTAGCTATTGGTGTCGTGGTAGGCCTCCTGGGATGCACGCCGGTCCTGCCTGCTGTCAACGCATGGCTCGCCAGAGCGGTGGACCGCCTCCAACCCCGGACGGCAATGCTCGTCGAAACTGTGACGGGGACGATCTGGGTCGGCGGCCATGCAGCGGTACTGCTTGCATCTCTGATGTTGATCGCCGCCGGCACTTACCATCCGTTCATTTACTTTAGGTTCTAGACCGAGATGAGATCCCACCGCTGCGGAATTGTTCTCGACATAATGAGCGTTGCGATTTTCGCGACGGCTTCATTGGCGCCGCTCGTAGGGATTTGCGCGGGTCTCGGCCAACTGCGGGACAAGGAAGAGAAGCGGCAGTTGGCGTCATTTCCGATCATCACGCCGAACCTCAAGTCCTGGGCTACGGCCCCGGCGGCTTTTACGGCCTATTTCAACGACCATTTTGGATTTCGGAAGACGCTCGTGCAGTTTTACGCACTGGTTAAGGTCAAAGTGTTAGGCGAATCAACCACGCCTGATGTTGTGGTAGGCAGGCAGGGCTGGCTCTACTATGCCGCCGGCCATTCCTTGGACAGCTATCGCGGCCTGGATTCTTTTGGCCCGGCAGAGCTACGTCAATGGACGACCTTTTTCACGCGGATGCGTGATTGGCTGGCATCCCGAAAGATCCGCCTTTATGTGATGTTCCCGCCGGATAAACACACGATCTATCCTGAGTATCTGCCTCCGTCGGTTAGACGAGGCGCAACCGCTACACGCTTAGAGACACTCACGGCAGTCCTGCGTCATGCGGACATCGATGTGATCGATATTCGGGACAGCCTTTTCCGCGCAAAAGCGGCCGGCCCGCTTTTTCACCTGACGGATACGCACTGGAATGGCAACGGCGGCTATGTCGCGTACCGTGCGATTCTTTCGGAAATCTCTAAGGCGTTTCCGCGTGTGCATCCCTACCCACGTTCGGATTTCGGGGCCTGGCGCCCCCGAGCTACGGGCGACCTTAACTCTATGCTCGGGCTCACGCGCGGATATGAGGAGGACTTCCTGTTACTGGTTCCTAAGAAAGATGCTTCGGTGCGTCACCAAGACGGCGACGTCATAGTCACCGAGTGCGACGATTCGCAGTTACCTCGCATGGTAATGATGCACGACTCCTTTGGGAATTTTATACACGCTCCGCTTTCTCAGAGTTTTCGAAGGGCGGCGTTTATCGGGCGCAATAACTTCGATCCGGCCTTGATGGAACGGGAGATGCCGGACTTGGTATTGTTCGAGCTGGTTGAACGCCGACTGGCCGAAGCCGTCCCATCTGGAGTGCCAGAATCGTGAAACGCGCAAGACCCTCCCGCCTTGCCGCTAGGCGCATCTCCTTTGTGCAGTACCAGACCTTACGGCACAACCCGCTGACCCATACAATCGTCGGCGGTGTACGCCTCGAGTATGGTGTAGCCAGTCGCGGCAGCCAGGTCGTGGTTGAAGATTGGCGCGTACAGGAAGGTCAAGGGGTTCTTTCCTATTACGCAAACCGCCTCGCCGGGATGCAAATCCATGCGCGAGAGCTGGTCCGTTATTCCAAGGTTCTTCGTCAATTGAGCTGGTCCGGTCCCAGTGCTGCAGAGATATGCCCCCCCGGTAGAGGAGAGTACAAAAAGGAGACACGATGCGCTGCCGGCAAGGAAGAGCAGCCGGGCATGGAAACGCTCATCTCCGCGGAGACCCTGCAAAATAAGGATCAGGTTGAGGGCGACCAGGCAGAGCATCCAATAGAGATAATAGCGAAGTTCCTGCGAAGCCGGAAGAATGGCGGTCATGACGGTCATAAAACACAAAAACAGACTTGGCTTCCATCCAAACTTCGGTCTGAGTCGAAGCTGCAAAAACACAAACCAAAAGGCGTTCATCAGCACAAATACGCTAAAGAACCCTCCCATTCTTAGCCCCGGCGAAGTTACCTGCACGTCGCCCTGGCCGTTAGTCCACAGCGGCCGACGACCATCAAACGCCTGATATTCGAGAACAGACAGAACCCATCTAAGCGCCTGCGGCTTACGGCTTAGGTATTGAGGTTCGGTCCCCAGTTCGTGAAATTGCCCCGGCAGCTTTAAGGGGCCAATCCGTACCGCGACTGGGTACGCTGGATTCTTGAAGACCGACCAATTCTCGAAACTCTTGACGTATGACAGGACGAGAGCAACAGCAATGGCCGCCAGAAAGCAAGAACGCGACAGAAGTGTAGCGCGACGGAGTTCAAGGCGCATCCGAACGAATCTCGTCCGGTTTAGGTACAGAACCCCTGCCAAAGAGACAAGTGCAAGTGCCCCAACAGGTAGGAACTGCAGCTTACAGTTCGTCACAACAGCTAGAGCCACGCAGGCACCGAGCAATTCCTTCATGGAGAAGCGGCCCGGGCATGTTAGAGCGCAGTAAATGAGGAGAAGAAGAATTGCCATGGCGGAGTTCGCCAGCAAATCGTTATATGCACTCGTGCTTTGTATGAGTACTATGGGAATGGCAAGAAATGACAAAACAGTGTCAGTCCAAGGCAGACTATAGATTCTCCACATCAGCGCGACCAGAACTAATAGAGCAAGAAGCCCTACGAAGTTCGCTGCCTGTGGACGTGAAGTAAGTCGCCAAAGCAACCCTTTAAGATAGTCGGGAAGAACTGGGAACCCGGCGTAACAGGCGCCAATCCAATGGGATAGGTGATACTGCGCAGGCGAGAGGATGCCTGCACGCAACGCGGCAAACGGCAGGTGATACGCGAGTGAATCCCATGTGGTGTCCAGGTCAAGCCAAGCCTTGCGACCGAGAGCAGCCAGCAGGCAGAGGGTTGGCACCGCCAGTAGCCGGCTGACGGAACGGTGGCGCGAGGAGCGACTCCTCCGATCCTGGGCGCGCTCATGAGGGTGTGGCGATGTAGGCATGCGCGTCATCCCGCGTTATTCAGACACGCGAGGTATCTGTGGGCGATGGAATTGCGGGTATGACGAGAATTCAGGGAGGTGATGAAGCATGACTGCACTGCTGTGACGTGCCGCCCCGTTTCCGAGCGGCTGCGAACTAGTACCATGACGTTACTATAACCCGATTATCGCCTGTCCGGGGCATTGCGCCCCCGGATGAGGGCGAACGTACAAGTGTCGAAAGGTAAAGCCCTTCGCGGTTGTCCGAGCAGTCTCTGATCCGCGAGCCGGCGGCGGCGTCTGTTGAGACGGGGTGAACCTGCGGTAAACTAGTAGTTTGCCTAAAGATTATGGAGCAAAATAACCAGAAATGTCGATTAGGAGGTGGGTTTGATTCATAGGATATGCGCTTATGAAACCATCCATTGTTGATATGATCGCCATGTTCGACGTAATCTGGCCGTCCGTGGCGTTCAGTGTGGACGCGATTGGTTTTGGTTGCCCCTGCGCCCACAAGGTAAGGTAACCCAAAGAGCCGGGCGGTATCACTGTGGCGTTCAGCACGTAAGCCTGGGCAGCGGCCGGGATGCCGCAAGCGCTCGCGGCAACGCTAATGTTGGTCACGGTCGCGCCGCTTACGGGCGGCGAGCCTGCGGGTTGTCGCGTGTCGAGGACGCGGCAGGGCGTGACACTGTACAGTGATAGTCCACCTGGTCCCGCCGGTGCGAAGTAGCCGTTGGTGTCAATTACGAGGTTGGTATCATCGCTGACGTAGGTGTCAATCGACCCGCCGCTTCCAACGGGGACAAGGACTGCATTTGCTGTGACGGCGCCCGTAACAGCGTTTAGGGCGGAGGCGACAGGTTTTGGCTGCGCAGTCGGCCACGCGGTAAGGTATCCAAGTACGCCTTGGGGGACTGCAGTGAAGTTCAGTGAATACGCCCGGGCGCTTGCGGGGATGGAGCAGGCGCTGGCAAGCGGAATAGGAAATGTCCGCCCCAGCCCTCCTGTGAGCGAGGGCGCTCCAAGCGGGCCGGCGGCCCCGCGAGTATCCGCAATCCGGCAGGGCGCCATGGGATAGAACGCTAGGGCCGTGGAATCGCTTGCGGGTAGGAAATAGCCGTTAATATCGAGCACTAGGTCAGTGGTATCACTAACATAAATGCCAACCGCTCCCCCGCTGCCAACTGGGATGACCGCCGCATTCGCTTTGACACGACCGTCCAGGGAATTTAGCGTGGAGACCGGCGGACGGGACTGCCCGCTCGGCCACATGGTCAGATATCCCAGCATCAGCCCGTGTGGCACCACAGTTACGTTCAACGAATAAGCCTGTGCCGTGGACGGAATTCCGCATGCGCTCGCCGGCACGACAAAGTCCCGGCTGCTGCCACCGGCGATCGCCGGCCCGCCGAAAGGCCCCGCCGGATTGCGGGTATCCGCCACCCGGCAGGGCG
>OCTA010004761.1_pt1 | contig 11882 bp, 9 predicted proteins | sample 1538991 | NCBI WGS metagenome assembly OCTA01 (sample SAMEA3539302, study PRJEB22396) | soil metagenome | biome: tundra; feature: field; material: soil | place: USA | collected 2010-05 | depth 0.15 m | reverse complement strand
ATCGCCCGCCGCAGACTGGCAATGGTATTCGTCAACGTCGGGTTGGGCATGTCCAGGCGCAAGGTGCCGGTGCAGAAGAAATAGTCTCCGTTGGCTCCATTGGTATGCTCAAACAGGGCCGATCCCTCGATGCTGATGATGTTCGTCGGGATTGCCTCCATGTCGTGGCGAAATATAACGGCCGCGTTATAAGGATAGGGCCACGGACTGCGCCTGACGACCGGCAGCCCGGCGGACTGAAACGCCGATTGGATGGCGTTTCTGAATATACTGTAGGCAAACATTCCCGGCGCCCAGCCGCCATGGCCGATTAAAGGTTGTAACGCAGCATCATAAATGAAGTAACCCTTGCCGTAAGGTTTCACCAGTATATACGGCGCACTCCCGTCTCCTTGAGCAATGACTGCGGCGCCGTTGGCTTGAACCTGCCAGATCATATGTGGCAGACCGGGATTTGATGCGTTCGGGGTTTCACCCGAAAAACGGGTGTACACCGGCCATGATATTTCCTCCGATGATTCGGGCATTTGCCATGCAACCTGCCCGCTTGGAAGCAGGCTGAGGAGAGGATGATTGGAAACTTTTGAGAAGTTGTCGTCGAAGTACCAGTTCGTGAGGGCGGGGTTGACCATGTTCACCCCCATCGCGCTGGCCAGGGCAAAGTTGGTGCGGGTGGTTCCGTCGGTGTTGCGGGTGAAGGATGATGAGCCGACAAACAAAAAGCCGCCACTGGCAACGAAGTTGGTCAACCTGGCAATCTCACCGTTATCAATTGCTTCGGAAGCGAGACTGATGACAATGGGATATTTGGGCGAACCATCGGCATTGGTCAAAACTCCGCCCAAAATGTTCGAGTCGCCGATGACCGTAAAGGCCGTCCCGTCGGAGCGCAGCGCTTCCTTGACTGAATCAGGCATTACAAAGTAGTGCCACTGGGTTATCCACCATTGTTTGTTGGTGGTTCCCGGTCCCGTGGGAGTTGCTCCGGAAGCTGACATGGACTCCAGGGCGCGTGTCAGCTCGGAGTCATGGATTGCCACAATTGGCTGCATCCCCTGGCCTTGAGCGACACGCGCAACGAAGACTGCGCAGAAGGTAGCAATGATCAGGGTTTTCATCCGGAGAGAATCTCCCTTGCCAGGATGTTCGTGTTGATACGGTGGAATGTTCATAACTGTTGTAATTTTTTAATCAACTATGTGGCTAAATGTACCGTCTGTTTAAATTGTCCAGGTTTATAACTCCTCCAAACGCACAAATTCTGCCTGATTCATCAGGAGAAAACTCCCGATGCATTGGTTCGTTGCCATTTTTAACCCGACCATAATCATAGCATCCTCTTCCCAAACGCTCAAAAATTATTTTAACACTATAAAAGAATGTGGAAACCCTCCCAAACGTGGCAGACGTTACAAAAGGCGATTCAAACAATAAAGTGAATATTTCGGTCCCCCCATGACGATTCTGTACGTACTTTTCCTGTATACGGTCAATGACTTGAATCACCATTTCCCCGGTTGCCCAGAGTCTTATTGCTTCCACTTCTCTTGAATGTATGAGAGTGTTTGCAGCGACCGCTCTCGAATTTCAGCAAGGCCGATGGTCCGGCCATAAGATTCGCCGCCCAAGTGGTGGATGTAGCTGGTCTTTGACCACACAATCCTCAGGCCGCGTCGTGTCAAGCGCCGGCAGAACTCCAATTCGTTGCCGTAGTCCGGCGAATGCATGTCGAACCCGCCCATCTCATCCCAAACGGCACGGCGCAGGAAGAAGGCAAAACCACCTGCGTATGCCAAATCAACGACGGGTTCTTTCCGGTGTCTTGCCACGTACTGCTCCGCGAAACACCAAATCTGCTCGTCCGACCAGTAATGACGGCAATGGCAAGCTCGTAACACTCTCTGCGGTGTCGGGGTGTGGCTGGTTGAAGGACCGACCACCGCAATTTGCGGAGAGTCATCGAAGGCCCGAGCAATCCCCAGCCAACTGTGTGGAGTAACGACGGTGTCGGAATTCAGCAGACAAATGAATGGTTTTCTCGAAACGGATATGCCGGCCTCCGAGGCCCTGCTATGACCAGCAGCCACATCGTTTCTCACCAGTTTCCAGCCATTCCGTGAACAAAAGTCGTCGAGCATACGTTTGACCGGCTCAAGTTTTGACCCGTCGTCAACAATAATGACCTCCGCGTTTCCGCCAAAAGCTTGCAAGCTGTTCAAGCAGCGTCGCGTGACCTCCGGAGCATCGTGAACTGCAACGACGATTGACATCGCCCCAGAGGCATGTCGCTCATCATCTTGCAAAGAAAAAGGATCGCGAGGCCAAAGATCGACACTGAGTACGCGCGCCCTCAGACAGCGATAACCTGATCTGACTGTTTCAGGTATCAACCGCCTCCAACCACGCCTGGGACATTCTTCCATATCAATCCACCAATTTTCGCCCTGCTCCTTCATACAGTCTGTGGAGCTAACCTTTGGAAATCGGGCCTTGCAAGTAACTGCGCAACCGCTTGCAGCGTTCGACCCCGATGAGCGACTTTAGGAACAGACGTTCCAGACCCTCGTCCCACAACCACGAGGGATCTTCGAGACAGCACCTGCCTGCCAGACATAATGCATGCGACGTTTCACCTTTGTTGAAGGCCCTAAAGGCTTCTTCGGCCCTGGCCTCCGCAGCCGCGCGACGCCGGATTGAACGCGCCTTAAATCCAAGACGGATGTCAATAACAGAGGACTCCATTCCCCGCAGAAACCGCCCGTCCTGCCTGCGGCCATTGGAGCAGATTGGTTTGAGAAATTGTCCATCAAGTGCAATGTGATTTCGCAAACCCCGTCGCGATGCCTCTGCCAACAAAGTAACCAGTTCAGCATCCGCTGCAGACCTGCCCTTAAGAGCCCTCCGACAGGCGAGACAATAATCCTGCTGCATAGTTTGTACCGGGATTGGTGCCGGATCGCGATAAATAACGTGTTCGCTGGGAAGCCGCATGGTGGCTCGCCTGAGATAGTTCAACCAGGCTTCCCCGCAATGATGATCGCGAACGCTTCGACTTGCTGCTTCACCCGCGCGTTTGCGTTGTTCCGGACTGTTGACATGAGCAATGACCGCTTTCTTGTAGTCCGCCAGATCCAGGGGTTGTGCGAGCATCGAAACGGCAATCCCATCCGACCTAAATGGCAACATACATGTTTCCGGCGCCCGGACCACCGGCAACCCCGCTTGCGCAGCTTCCAGAAGTGCAGTCAGGGAACCTGACGGAAATCCTTCCAGATAGATATCCGCGGCGGCATGAAACTTTGCCAAGTCTGACTGGTTGCCCACCGCCATTACGCGCCCCCCGGTCGCTTTGCCGGCCTTTCTCCACCGACCGGAATCGCGCGGACCGACAGCCACGAGATAGGCGTTGGGGCAGGCCTTCAAAATTGCCTCGGCCGTAAGACAAAAATCCAGTCCCGGGAATGGAACATACTTGAATGCGTTTCCGATGGTCAGCAAGACGACTGCGTCTGCGGGAATGCCCAGATTGCGGCGCATCACCCGGCGAATCTCTTGCCGTTGGGATTCGTCTGCCATCCTTGTGTCCAGTTCAGACAACGGAATGGGAACAATCTCTGCCCGCGATATCGCCCGGTTTTCGAGGCTCCAAGAATGGCCGGACTCGCGGATGTCCAGGAGTAAATCGACGACCCCCCGCCCGGCCCAAAATGCGTGATCAGCGTGATTGACCATGATGACCGGTGGCCCCCCCGGCACACCGAATGCTACTGCGGCGATCGCGTCTTCGGGGTGTGCGTGCAAGACCACAACGTCCGCCCGCCGGTATGCTTCAACCCGCAAATCGTGCGCTCTTTCAGCCAGTCCCTGTCCACAGTCCAAACGGAGGATCGAACCTCCCGCTTGCCTGACGGTCTCCGCCAGATTGTCTGGAACCGGCGTTTCTTGCGACACAAGAATGACACTATGCTGTTGTCCTTGCGTGTGAAGTTTCATCCACTCGCGGCAGAGTTTGGTGTGGCCAAATAATGCGTAGGCCGTGTTGAACACGTGCAGCCACCGGCGAGGCGGAAAGTTCCTTGGCGATGGGGACACCACCGGCAAACGCTGGGCCACCTGCAATAAGACATCTTCAAGTTCGGGCGACGCCAGCATTCCATGGAAACCATCGTTCGCCGCGGAATGGGCGGCGATAGAACACCAAGACATGGCCTCATTCAGCTCGTTGGACTGAAGGCTGGCCACAGCGTTTTTCACGCACCAGTCAAAGCCGAGTGCGTTAGCCCGGGCAGTTTGTTGCCATTTGGAATCGTACATGGACATCAATTGGAAAATTACCACTCAAAGATCAGCCGACCAGCCTGCGGATTCCTTTGTTAAGAAACTCAAACCCTTCGGAGCCGACAACGCTTCGTAAAACCCTGAAATTGTAAATGGCCATTGCCAAGGTAACCAAAGATCCAATGATTATCGCCGGAATGGCAGGTAGCAACAAGGATGACCCAAAAACCAGAGCCACCGCCGGCAAGAGCACCCGGCCAAGGCGTAAGTTTGCCCCGGACCACTTAAATCCAGTGACCCTTCGCATCAGAAAGAAAATCATCCACCAATAAACCAAATATCCCGCGAAGAAAGCGATGCCCGCACCGGCCAATCCCCACAGCCTCAGGCAACAATAGGTCAGCCCCACGAAGAGGCTTCCGGATATTAGTTCAGTCCAGAAAAACATTTTCTTGAGCTCCTTTGCCAGCATGATGAACGCCATGGGCCAGGAGGCTACGCGCAGCAGAATGCCCAGAATCTGCCAGCGCAGAATTTCCACCGCCGGACCAAACTTGGACGAGTAAAAAACCTGGATGACCAGGGGCGCAAACGTCAGCGTCGCCAGAATGCCCGGCACCGACAACAGCAGCCCGATTTCAGCCTGTTCGTTCACCAAGCGGTTACAGGTTGAATGGTCATTGGCCACCGCCGTCAGGCGGGGATAAAAATCCGCCCCCATGGCCTGCAAGATGAAACCGGCGTATATGATGGAGAGCGTCGAAGCGGATTGGTAAAAGCCGGCCTCGGCCAGGCCAAACTGCCGGACGATCATCAACCGCGTCACATAAGCACCCCCGGCCACTATCAGCCCGCTGGCCGTGAGCACCAGTCCCAAGGCCAGCAGCCGCCGCACCTCCAACCATAGTTCTTTCCACTTCAGCGTCACCCGCTCCACCCGGATTTTTCGTGCATACCACCACGACGACATGATGCCCATGGCTGCGACGGCAACGAATGAGATTACTATGCCACGCTCCCGCCAGAAGTAGATGATCACCGCACTCATCAATGTTCCCAGCACGGCTCCATAAATGCTTTCCCGGGCCAGATCCCCCATCCGCCGCATCCCCTGAATCAGCGCCCCCTGTCCTCCTGAGACGGCCCCGAATAGAACCGCCAGCGCCAGCACGCCCACCTCGCTGGCATGCTCCAGGTTCCCAAACGTCAACTGGCAAACCGGCTTTCGCAACAGGAACAAACCCAGCGCACCCACCAGTCCGAGAACCAGCGCCACCCGCCGCAGCGTCGTGATGGTATGCGCGATTCGCATCCGGTCTTCCGTCCCCGCCGCCTCGGCGATCTGCCGTACACCACTGCTGTTGATGCCCATGTTGGAAACAGTGCCCGCAATCTGGCAGATTGAGTTGTAAAGCCCGATCAGCCCCATACCCCCGGGTCCGAGCAGCACGGCGTTGACTTTCACCCGCGCAATTCCCATCAGCACATTGACCGCCGATGAGCCTCCGATGATGGTGGAGGACTTCAGAATCTGCCCGTAAGATTTCCCGGCGGACTCGCTTTCCACTCCCTCGACCGTCCGAGTGGGAGTCGCGATACGTGCCGAATCGTTTTTTTCTTCCGCGCTTGTGTTCAAGATGTCTTTCGGATTGGCATCAGCTGGATGGGTTCCGGGTCAGCGGGTTAACCTCACCTGCGATGCACCGTTATTGGCTGCGTTTCACCAAACCTCGCCGAAAATAGTTTCGCGGACGTTGGCGTTCGAGACAGAATTGCCGGCACTTCTCCATTTGCAGGACAGACCCCATCTCCCATAACGGGCACCCTTCGCTCTCGATCGGAGGAGGAGGCTGCAAAACGCTTCTCACCCGCAACCGGATCCAATGATAAAGCCAAACGAGCCGAGGATTCCGGAAGTCAACCTGCTCCCAGTGATAACAACAGTAGGCATCGCTGCGCCCCCGCTTGCGTGCGTCACCGAGCCAACAGGTGCGCCGCAACCGGGACACGTCCAGTTGATGAACGACGGCCGCCCTTGGAGCATAGCCGATCTTGAATCCCGCCTCGACCAACTGCCATCCAAAGAGCGTGTCTTCGCCCAACCCCAACCCTCCCGGCCCCAGTTCCGGATCGAACGCCGGCACCCGCTCCAGCACCGACCGGTGAAAACCCATGTTGGCGCCGATCAACTCGCGTGACCCCTCGTGAGGCCGGGCCTCGTCACTCGATGCCAGCCACCACCGGTGCGTAGCAGTCATCCATGGGCGCAAGAGGTGCGGAGCAAGGGTGATTTGCCCGGTCACAGCGTCGCACTTGTCATTCAACAAGGCAGACACGATCTGTTCCACCCAGTCTTCAGCGAGGACCACGTCATCATCCGTGAACAGCAGGAACTCACCGCGCGCCTGGGCCAACGCCGTGTTGAGCGCATGGCCTTTACCCTTCCGGGCTTCGAACAAATACCGCACGGCCATATTCGGGAGTTTTACCTCACGCACCACCGTCGCCGTGTCGTCCGTGGAGGCGTTGTCCACCACAATAACCTCAACGTTCCAGCCGCAAGGAATCGTGACTTTCCCCAACGTTGCCAGCATCCGCCGCAACGCCGTCGCGCGGTCGCGGGTGCAGAGAATGATGGAGACTGACAGGTTATCCGGCATAATCACCAGTAGGATTGATCGCTGCCGCCGGAGCGGCTGTGCTCCCCGTTTTATCCATGTCGTTCCGGCTCAAATTCATGATGGATTCGCTTGCTCGGACGGATGGAAAAATAACCTGGCATAGAGATAGGCAATGAATTCACCGAATACTTCCCGGACACCGTCGCTGTAACGCCACCAGTGCTTCGCGTCGTAATCCGGATTGGGAACCGCAATAAATGCCGACCTTCACATCCTTGCCGAAGGCTTCTTGAAAGAGAAGCCGCGTGCGGCGCGCGTGCCCGGAAGGTTGAACCCTTCCAACTGGAACAGAGCCTTGTCCCAGGATCTGACGAGGAGCGCTTTCAATCTATTGTAATGAAGCTGGGTTTGTTTGGCGGCAGACCAGCCGAAGATCTTTTGTATCCACGCATATTTCCACGACAAGCGGGGAGGATCCAACCGGCCTCCAAGAATCGCGGCGAACTGTTCCAACTGCTTAACCAAATCGGGTCTTTCGGGATGGAAGCTGATCAGCCACCTTTGCAGGTCTTTGAGGCCTGCGGCCCGAACCCTTTCGCTGTCTTCCAAGGACCGAAGATAACCGATGTGCAGTTGTTCGGAGAGGAGTTGCGCCTCCAGTTTTCTGCGAGATCGACCGATGTAACTCAGGCTGCTGGCACCTGACACGCGATAGAAAGTCCTGGCTTCAGGAACGAACCGGATGCCGTCGCTCGCCAGGATGACGCGGCAGAAGTATTCACCATCATCATCTCCCAACAATCGAGCATCCCAAGGTCCGGCAGCCTGCGTCAGTTCACGACTGACAAGCCACGCCCCCGTCTGCATGAATACGTTGTGTTCCAGCTTTCGCAGCAGCCACTCAACCGGGGATAAATCACACCAAAGAGGTGTCGGTGTAAATTCGGCTTTCGACGGCCGGTAAATAAAGCGTCCCCATGCTGCAGAAAGAAGAGTTCGTTTGGTTCCACAGCGGTCCAGCGCCTCCATCTGTTTTTCAATTTTGTCGGGGGCGAGCAAATCATCAGCATCCAACCATTGGAGGTAATCTCCCTGGCTGAGCGCGAGGATCGCGTTCCTGGCCGAGGCGGCGCCCTGATTTGACTGGGTGATGACGGATACCTCTTTTGAAGCAAATCGCCGTGCAATCGACAGCGTTTGGTCGGTGGAACCATCATCCACAACGATGATCTCCTTCCGCAGCCACGTTTGTCCAAGCGCAGACTTCATCGTGTCGCCAATCCATTCCTGCGCATTGTAGGCTGGAATGAGAATTGAAACCAGAGGACGCATTAATGACATCGCTCCTTGATCGGGTTTAGATTCATCAGCGCGAGCAGCCGTCCAAGATGATCGAACAATCGGACCAGATACTTCATGAATAGGTGATGCCCCAGAATGAGCAGAAATGGCAACGCAATGGCATACAACGGAACTGCGATAAGTGATTTCACGATCTTCCGCAGGCGGTTTTTGGGATGCCGGAAGGTAAGCTTTCCTCGTAGCAAAGCTCGTTCGAGCAGAAACCGGCGATCCCAGCGATGCGGCGGAACGGTTTCGCAAACAGGTGACTCATCGCACCAGATGAATACATGCCCTTTGTCCATCAACCGCCGGAAGAAGTCCTGATCCTCACCCCCCGCACCGAACTCGGGTTGGAAGGGCCCAGCGATTTCATCCAGGATTCGCCTCCGGATCAAAACATTGCCGGTGCGTGCCCCCTGCCACTCCAGAATAAAACCCGTCTGGTGTCTGGGGCGATCGTAGAATCCCGCCTTCCTGAGCCATTTTGGAGGCTCGGTCTCGAAATGCGGCAAAACCGGCGCGAGCACACCGGCTGCCTCATGGGATTTGATCGTTTTCATCATCACCAGCAACCAGTCTTTGTCGGGGAACTCGTCATCATCGATGAAAGCGACATAATCACCCTGCGCGTTCGCCACGGCCCGGTTTCGAGCCAGCGCGATGTTTTGCTGTGGCTCGACATAATAGGCCGTCGGAACGGTGGAATTGGCGGCAAAGTTCTCAGCGACTTGTTTTGCTGACGCGTTGTTATCATTGTCTACGACAACGATGGAATAGTGAAAGAGGCCCCGCGTTTCTTGGCGGCCAAGCTCCTCCAACAACCGTTTGAGAAGCTGCGGCCGCTTATACGTACAGATGCAGACGGTGATATGTTCCATTGATCGGCCCCTTTGTAATGAGAATGCCCAACCTCAACTGTTTGGGTTCAGTGAACCATCATCGACAACGATGATTTCCTTCCGTGACCACGTTTGTCCGATCGCTGACTTGATCGTGTCGCCAATCCATCGTTCAGCGTTGAACGCGGGTGTGAGAATGGAGACTAACGGTTTCATTGGAAACAGCCTGCCGGCAAAGCCTCAATGCACCATCGGTCTGGCGCCAAAATGTGGCTGGATCCGCGCATTTGTCTTGGCACTTGTAACGCGAGAGCAAAATTTCCTGTCCAAGTCAGTTGAACTGACAGGGAGTGTGTTTCAAAAAATGGTTTGATTTGCAGAGACAGGCAAAAGATGCGCGCAACACTGTATCCCGCCGCAGTGGCTAGTTCGTTACGGTGATGTAATTGTAATATGTAGCCGCAGCTTGATTGGTGGCCGGTAAAATGTAGAGCGTCACAGTAAAAACCCCGTCGTTGCTATAAACGTGACTTGGGTTGGCATTCGTAGCAGCACTACCGTCCCCGAAGTTCAGCAGCCAGTTTGGCCCCCATTGTGTGCCCGAGGTAAAATTAACGGTTAATGGAGCCGACCCTATGGTCTTATCGGCGCTAAATAATGCCGGAACGAACAGGGGAGAGGGTGGCGGCAACGAGATGATCGAGCCCACAGAGGGATCGACTCCGAAGATATAGCGATAACCCGCCGGGATATTTGTCACACTTGCCGTTGCGGGCGATGTCGGGTCAAAAGGTGGCCAAGGCTGATTCGCGCCCCAGTAACTCGGCCTGCCAGCCAGGTAGTAACTAGCCGGAATGTTATGGTCGGTATTTATTGACCAGACTATGCCGTTGTTTGTCTTCGTTACACTGTCCCAGTTACCGTGACGAATTGAGTTTGTTACCACTTGCGGATAGGTGAATGTAGACGCAGAGCTTTGCCAAATGTCGTTGTAGCCCATTCGGTAAATTGTATTGGGAGGACTACTGAAAGCGTTAATGTTCACTGTCCCATCCTGAATGGCATAGCACGTTTCCCGTCCAACTTCGCCAATGATGTTGCCAATATAATTCATATACCAAATCGGCCCGGTGAAATCGAAATTGTTTGGCGCAACCGTCCAGTTATGGTTCAGAAACACGCGGTTTCTCAAAAAGGTCTGCACCCCACTGTCTCCAAAATAATTGTCGCCCATAAAACAAAGCCCAAAATTCCCTTCAAACAAGTTCATTTCCGGGTAAGAAGCATGAAACCCAACGCCCTGCCGCCGCACCGTCGGGTCGCTATAAGCAATCATGTTGGTGAAAAAGTTGTAAGCCACCACATTGCCCGAGCCGCCCTCAAACGGAATGCCTATCATCAGCGTGTCAAAAATGTTGTTCTCATAAAGATTGCCGGTCTGGAGCCAATAATTGTAATGCCCATAGGCGTGACTGCTGGTTATTCCGCTGCCAATCAAGTCATTTTTGGCGCGATAGGTGCAATGCTCAAATGTGAGCCAGAAGCCTCCCGGCTGCCTGAAACAAGCCTCGGTATTTAGACCTTCAATCTCCATGTCCACGTCATACATCCAGGAATTGACCAGCCAATCCCATTCGATGGCAAAATTGGGATTGCTGGCCGTCGAATTAGTCCGACAGTTGACAGTCAAGCCTTCAATGCCAACAGACTGTGTTATCGGACTCATCTTGACACCCTGAGGATTTCCACTCGTCCGCAACGACCATAATAGCGGTGGATTGATTTTGAAACTGGTTGAACTATTGACTGCGACAATCTGCGCCCACTGTCCTTGCACGCGATACTGGCTGCCATCTGGCCGTCCACACCAACTGGCCGCGCCGTTGGCGCCTCGGTCTGTGACCGGCGGGTCGGCGCTCAAGTCTGGAAGCTGGTCAATAATAATAATATCACCAACGGCCCAACCCGTTGCCGCTGTGGTCGAGATATTGGTTGTCCCTTGCGACCAGGTGCCCGAACTGATGTTGTAGGCAGTGTTGAAAGTGCTCCCGTGGTCTGAACCTGAGTAAAGCACGCACACTCCGCTGAATCCAGAACGAGTTTGAATCCGGGTATGGGCCGCTCCCGCTCCCCGGAGCGTTACGCCCGCGGGAATTGTGATTCTGGCCGACACCGAGAATACTCCAGCAGGCAACACCACCGCCTCATTTGATGGACAGCTGTTGAGCGCCGACTGGATCGCCGAGGTCACGTCCGACGCCCCGGTATTGTTAATGGCCGTCAGGGTGGTGTAAACTGTCCGGTTTGTCCTCATCCCGCCCCGCACCCCCGGATCCCAATTCACACCGCCAGGCAGACGGTTGGAAGGTATGATTGCTGCAAAACACGCAGACTGGGCAATCAACAGCGAGACGACCAAAACAATACTTCCGCGCTTTCCAATTTGCTCACTGAGCACATGATTCTTCATAATAGGATGCAAACTAGTTCAAGGCGGGACTTAAAGCAAATATCCAGCCAGCCAAAAATCCTAGGAAATACCTTGGCGATAGAACTGCCAACCGCAAAGGCAAAACTGACTCAAAGCTGGACGCTGCAAGACTCAACCTAAGGGTTTTCATAGTAACGAATAATTGCCACGGATTGCTTCCAAAGCTTCTGTAACCGGCGAGACCCTCGTTCCCGAGTTCACAGCGTATCGCACGATTTCCTCAAAAAACCCGGGCAGGCACCCGTATTGGGTAGGCTTGCGGCAAACGTCATGCGTCGCAAAAATAAGCCAGCCCCGCATCCGGCAATT
>OCTA010004760.1_pt1 | contig 11882 bp, 12 predicted proteins | sample 1538991 | NCBI WGS metagenome assembly OCTA01 (sample SAMEA3539302, study PRJEB22396) | soil metagenome | biome: tundra; feature: field; material: soil | place: USA | collected 2010-05 | depth 0.15 m | reverse complement strand
GGCTATGCGGGATTAACATCGAGGAGAGCCCTTATGCCGACGAAAAAGAGCGCGGCTCCACCGGAAATATACCAGCTTAAGGTCACCCTGCTCGGCACAAGCCCACCAATCTGGCGCCGTCTGCTGGTGCCCGCGGACACGACTCTGGCGCAGTTGCACGACGTGCTGCAAGCCGCGATGGGGTGGGAGGACGGCCACATGCACGAGTTTTCCATTGGTCAGCGGCGCATTGGGCGACCCGACCCTGAAGACCGGCTCATGGGGATGCCCTCTGCGGAAAATGAACGCACAGTGCGCCTCTCCGGCATATTGGGGAGGGCAGGCTCGAAGGCTATTTACACGTACGATTTTGGCGATACCTGGGAGCATAGTATCGTCCTGGAGAAGCGGCTTCCAGATGATCCGAATCTGACGCATCCGGTTTGCACGGATGGTCAACTCGCATGTCCACCGGAAGATTGCGGGGGCATTCCCGGATTCTATGATCTGGTAGAGGCCCTCAACGACCCCAACCACGAACGGCACGAAGAAATGCTCGACTGGATCGGCGACGATTTTGATCCCCAAGCCTTTTCGGTTGACAACGTCAACCGGATGCTCGCGCCCTTGCGTAGGCACCGACACAAAACGTCACGCGGTTAGTCGTGGCTACTCCGCACGAGCTCACCGACACACGGAGAACTGACGCGGTAAACAAATACTCATACCTACTGGGTGATGCCGATTCACTTGCTCCAATTAGCTGCGTGGGGTAAGTTATTCGGATTCAGCGTCTTTTCCATGCGGATGCCGAGCTTATTGTGGGGAGGGATCGCGTTAGCCAGTATTGGATTGATCGTTCGACGCCTTTACGAGGGACGCTGGGCTCCTCTGATCGGTGCCGCCGTCCTGGCAGTCGACTTCGGCTTCGTAAACGGGTCCGCCGACGCGCGGATGGACATGACCTGTGCTGCCTTGGGCTTCGCGGCGCTGGCGGCTTACCTGAGCCTGCGTGAGGCTAATTTCCTGGGAGCGGCGATTGCCGCGCATTCGCTGGCGGCCGCCGCGGTGTTCACGCATCCGAACGGGGTTTTTGCGTCCGCGGGACTTCTGCTTACGATGCTTTGGCTCGACCGCAACCGCATCCGGCCTCTCACCGTGGCGTTGATTGCCGCACCGTATCTGATGCTTGGACTACTCTGGGCGATCTACTGCCTGCGGGCTCCCGCGGAGTTCGCGGCTCAGTTCTCCGCGAATTCAGCGGCTCGCGGCAGCGATGTCTCGGCTCCCTGGCGCGGCGTCTGGCGCGAAATCAATGGGCGTTTTCGGAATCATTTCTATCCCGAGGGCGGTCTGGGAAAGCTCAAAATAACAGGTCTCCTCATTTACATGTCCGCGCTCGGGATCCTCGCATCCGCCAGGAAGTTGCGTGAAACGAGGGGCTGCCGACTTCTCTTGTGTCTGACCCTACTGCAGTTCCTGTGTCTTTCCGTCCTTGCAAGTACCAAGAACACCTACTACCTCGTTTACATCCTCCCCTATTTCGCCGCGGCCACCGGAATCGCGACTTCATACCTGTGGTCCTCCCATGGCCTGCGCGTACGAGCGCTGTGCGCGACCGCTCTGGTGTGCTACGTGGCAGTACAAACCGCGACGGTGATGAATCTAAGCTTCGTCACGGCCGGCTACCGGAAAGAATACACGCCGGTCATCGCGTACTTGAAATCCACCCTTCAGCCCGATGACCTGGTTATGGGGCCAGCCCAATTGGGTTTCTCGCTTGGCTTTGAGAATCCTCAGCTTGTAGACGACGTTTGGTTCGGGTACTGGTCAGGCCGGCGGCCGACTGTCCTCGTTGTGGATCGCGGGTACTACGAGCAGGTCATCGAAGCGGCGTCCAGCCGCGGGATGCCCAGACCCGGGTACTTCGACGAGTTATTTAATCGTTACCAACTCGTCCGGGGGTTCAAAGGTTATCGAGTTTACCGATATGTGCGCGCCAAATAATCAGCGGCGGAATGGGTCGTAGATCTTATAACCAATGGGTCGATGAGCGGCGGCAGCCCCCGCGGGGAGTGAGATTCATTGGCAAAGTTACAAGACGTGGAAGCCTTCATTATGCGGTTAGCATCATGGGCCAAACCCCGATGAGGTGCGTTATGGCGCTACCTGAACGGTGAACAGCGATTCATCCCTGGAGTGGTTCTGGAGTGTGACCACGCATCGGTCTCTGGCGAGAAGGTAATACAGCCAGACTGGCGGGCGGCGGTTGTCCACATGGACCATGAACCGCCGGTTCTGGCGAAGAAAAGCGGCGTACCCTCAACCGATCCGCCCATGGAAAGGTGGACCCGAGCTTGGGTCATAATTCCCTGGGCTACGTCTTCGAACGGCGTACGCCATGCATTTTCCCGGTCTGTCACGTAGCAGAGTCGATCAGCGTCCGGTTTGGGCAAATAGAATGCCGCGAGCCCAAATTCGTTGGGTTCGGAGACAATCACCCGCAAGTTCCCGCGCAACGCCTCGCGCAACAACGGAAATCGGCCGGCAAACGCGATTTCGGGTGGCGGCATGTGTCTAAGCATCGGCCTCACCTCAATGTCGGCGACCCAGCCGGCAAGAACAATAAGAATGGCCATGCCAGCTCGCATGCTACCGCAGCAGGCATGCGACGCCCCGGCAGCCAGCAGCACGGCAAGCCCAATCACGGCGAGCAGCCCATAGCGAGGTAAGAAGAAGTGTCTGGTAGCGAATGCGACTGCAATGAAGACCGCCGGCAGTGCGGCCAACGCAACCAGTGCAGCCACGAGGTGCCGGGGCAAGCGGCTGGTCTGGCCGTTATCCGGATCTCGCCCCACCAGATAGACAGCCAGAGCGGCGGCGAGGATCGCAAAAACGGCAGGGCTTAGAAATTCCGCGTAGAACGCCGGTATGTCCTGAAGTCTGGGATACATGCCACGCAAATTGAAGCGGGAGGTGGCGGACAGCACCGGAGGATAGATGAGGACGACGGGAGCGGCCAGGCCAAAGGCCGCCCAGACCGGGACGTCGATACGGCGGCGAGCCATGCTTCGAAGCAATTCGCCGAGCGCGAACGGCAGGGCGAGCATGAGCGCCATCATGTGGGTCGACAGCGCTATCGCTAATGCGACCGTGATTCCAGCCAGCGCGGGTTTGCGCAGACGAGATCCGCTGGTTGCGGTCTGCCAGCATACCATCGCGAACGCAGCCGCACCCAACAAGACGCCATACGCGCGGGCTTCGAATGCGTAGTCCCATGAAAGCGTGATCACCGGGAAAATCATGCCGGCCAGAGCGTAAGGGACCGCGACGTAACGCTTCAAGCAACAGATACAAGCTCAGCAGGACAAAGCCAAAAGCCGGCCGCCGCGGGAAGCCGCGAGGACAAATGCGATGCAGCGAGCAGGGAGTGCGACAGTCTCACCAGCAAGTGCGTCAGCGGGAGTTCCTGGTCGACGCCAGCGAGAATGGCCCGCCACATCGCAGCCACACTGGGGAGCCGCGCGACGTCCCACGTCATCAACTCGTCGCCGATGAAAGCGTCATGTGCGGCATGGCGAACCGCCACGAACCAGTAGACCGCGGAAAAGGCGATGACACACCAGGTCGCGTGACGGCTCACCCAAATGCCCGTCCGGTCCAGCAGTGCGCATCCTTTCGAACTTAGGGAATCCGGGCTCTGCTCCCGGCTGGGGCCAGCGGAGCCGGACGAACCAGCGCTGTTATCCGGCGTGGGTCTTTCGGAAGACAAACTGCATTATACCGTGTGTGCAATTTGACCACAACTGCAAACAATAAGAGCGTGAGTGTCACGGATCGATTTTCGCGAGGAGCCGAGCACGGCAGGTGTGCCGTGCGCCGGCGATGCCGTCATTCTTTGTTCCTGGCATCGCGGCGATAAGTCTTTCGCATCACGGCGAAGACGGCAAGGACGCGAAATCCGAGTTGGGCGATCTCGAGATTGAAGACCGGATAGTTGGCCGCTGAGATGTGCGTGATACCCTTCCTGATGCCCTTGCGCATGAGTTCGTTAAACTCAAAGTACTCGCTGATCATGCCGAGGCCGAGGCTCTTGTAGTCTCTATGCACGCCACCCAGAAGGAAAAGCACCTCCGTGCCGCTAACATACCGGTGGGTCTTGAAGGCAAGGGTGCGGCCTTCACGGTCGATCAGGCGGTAGACCGCTTCGTCGGGCGAAACGAAGGACTGGCGAACGTATTCGCGGTAGCGTGCGCCAGAGACAGCGGGGTCGATGGAGCGATCCGTGGAAAAGCGGTCGTGCACGAACGTCGTTGCGGCGATGTCGAGCACCGGATCCAGGTCTTCTTCCCTGACAACCCGTTCAAAATCGTAAGGGAATGCGGAGACGTCGTAGAGCTTACGCAGTTTGACCATCGAGCGGATCTGGCATTCGGCCAAATGGAACCCGGCATCTTCGAGCGCGTGCACCTCCGAGATGCGTTCCAGGGGGACTTTGGCGGACACGTATACCGGTGCGTGATCGGCCGTGTAGCCGCGCTCAAATGCGGCGAAATCCGCGGCGGGGTCGAAGTCCTGGATGGCCAATACGTTTCCTCCCAGGACCCGGGAATCGATTGCGATCCGCTCGATCTTCATAGCGCCACCATATTGTTTACACAGAATTCGGTGTTACGGTCGCCGGGATCGGCGTCCAGATAGCAACTCGGGTTTTCCCGCAGGTGCTCCACGATGGTTTCGTACCCGTCCGGCTCATCCACGCAGGAGACGGAACTTGTGCCGCAGCCCACCCTGCGCAGCAGTCCACGGCGAAGCAGGTCGTTTTCCAGCAGCCCGCTGGAAGCAGGCACTACTCCCTTATAGCGCACGAACAGAGTGTATGTGTCTTCCCAAGAGCGGTCTCCGTCCGTGATGCTGCCTGTAAAATCGCGATTGTAACGGTATGGTGTGGCAAGGCGCTCCTCCACGTAATGTGTGTAGGTGAAGCACTCGCTTACGGTGGCGCCGAGGAAGAGAAACTTGACCGTCGCCCCGCGGCGGTGCAGCTTATCGAAGGTCGAGTTGGCGCCGATGGAATGCTTCCCGAGGTTCTCGACGAGATCGCGGTCTTCCCCAACCAGCACCGAAGACATCAACGGGTCCACGGAGCGGATTGCGCCTGGCAATTTGCGAATGTACTCGTTGAGAGCGCCCATTCTCGATCGCGAGGTCCGCACCCCGTAGTCCTCGCCGTTGCAGAAGCTGAAAGTAAACGTCGGGACCAGGAGCGTCGGGACCCCGAGCGAAGCAACGACGTCATAAAGATGTCCCAGCAGTTCCTGGCGGCCGAGCCTGGGGTTGGGCGGACCGAAGGTAAGGCCAGTGTGCATGTAGAGCACACCGGCCTCCTGGGCTTTGACTTTTTCCAGGAGGGAAAGCAGGTGCGAACTGGTGATCCAGGAGCCGTCATGGAGTTGAAACAGGCTAATATCCTGCATGTGCCTATCCTCCTATTTAAGCGACATATTGACGGTTCGCCCGCCGTCTACCACGATCTCCTGCCCGGTCAGCCAGCGAGCCTTGCCGGAGAGGACAAACTCGATGGCATCGGCGATATCGTCGGGCTGCCCGGTTCCCATCGGGTAGTCCCGTTCGAGCTTTTCGACGATGGACGGATCGTCGAAACCCTGGGCGGCCATGGACGTCCGAATGGCGCCGGGCAGGATGGAGTTGGCCCGTACGGCGGGCGCGAGTTCCACGGCCAGTGCCCGCATCAGGCCATCCAGGGCCGCTTTGCTGGCGCAATAGGCGCTGTGGCCACGCGCTCCGAACCGGCTCCAGATGCTCGAGATGAACAGAATGTTCGTCAGCCGCCGATGGTTGACCTTCTTCTTCAGCAACAGATGTACGATCTCCGCCGCGGAAAAAAAGTTGACGTTCATGATCTCCTGCGCGGTGCGGTAGTCTACGCTGCGCATGGGGAGGACCGTCACCATGCCGGCGCAGTGCACGAAGGCTTCGACGGAGCGGCCGGACGCCGCCAGCAGCGGAGTCAGAGATCCCGCCAACTCGCCCGGGTTCTTCAGATCGAATGGCCAGACGATGTGGCGTTCGGGATCGACGCACATCCGGAGCGTCTCCTCCAGGCGTTCGGAGTTACGTCCGTGCAGGATCAGGTTGCGCTCTCCCGAAAGGCGGACCGCAGCGCAGCGGCCGAGCCCCGAGGAGGCTCCCGTAACCAGGGTGTAGGGGGCGGGGTCCATTCGACTACTTGCCGCGCCTGCCGGCGACCAGGTCGCGGAGAGCCTGGGCGGTGGCGACACCCCGGAGATCGGCGGCCGTCAGGTTAACGCCGTAGTCCGCGCCGATCATGGCAATGGTGGACAGCACGGACAGAGAATCCCACTCCTCGAAATCCGCCAGCACATCGGAGGCGTTGACCGCTTCCACTTCCAGGATTTCCGCGATCTTCTGGTAAAAACCTTCCATAGATAGTCCTTATTTGTAGCCGATCAGCTCGCAGAAATCGAGCGGGCCCAGGCGCAGCAGCATCGACGACCATGTCAGGCCGACGCCAAAGCCGGCCAGGCACGCCTGGATGGATCCCCCCAGGAGCCGCTCGCGCAGGTTGTGGACGATCGCCATCGGGATCGTGACCCCGCTGGAGTTGCCGTAATGCTCCACGATATTGTTCGGCATCTTTTCGTAGGGGACCTTCAGTTGGTCCGCCAGTTTCTGGAGCATGAAGCGATTCGGCTGGTGGAACAGAAAGTAATCCACAGCCACCAGCTCAACCTCTGCCGTCTGGAGCAGCTCGCGAATCATCGGCGGCACTTCCACCTGCACGAAGTTGAAAACCGCCGTGCCGTCCATGCGCAGGTTGTCCTTGGCGCGGAAGTTGTTCTCGCCATCGTCCTCCAGGACGGCGGTCTCGGGGGAACAGGGCAGACGAAAGCCGCCGGCGGGAATCATGAGCGCTTCGCGCCGCGTTCCGTCCATCTTCAGATTGGCGTGAATCGGAGTGGGGTCTTCCGAGCCCTCCACGATGGCGATGGAGGCGGCATCGCCCACTAGCGGATAGCTGTTGCGGTCCCGGGACGACGTCTTCCGGCTCAACACGTCCACGTTGATCAGGGCCACCTTGCGCACGGCGGGCTGTTCCAGCAGGGAGAAAGCTTGAAACAGACCGATCAGGAAGCCGGCGCAGCCCTGGTTGATGTCCAGGCAGAACATATCGTGTTTCAGTCCAAGCCGCCCCTGGATCACGCTGCTGGTGGCCGGCATGAGGTAGTCCGGCGATTGGGTGACCACGATCAGGGCGTCAAGATCGTCGCGGCCGAGATTCCCCGAGGCGAACAGGTGTTCCATGCCGAAGCACGCCAGATCGGAGGCGCAAACGGGGCCATCGACGATGCGGTGCTTATCGTATCCCATCACCAGCTTGAGCTTGAGGGAACGAGCCGGCGGGAAATTGAAATTGGCCATCTCCTCCACGAAGCTGCGTTCGTTGGCGGGGACCACGACCAGCAGACCGCCGATTCTTCGGTGCCTGAATATCAGCTTCATGCTTTTCCGTATTTTTGCAGCAACGCCTGGATGGCAGCGATGTTCTGAAAATTCTCCGGCACGATATCCACCCCCGAGATGGAAATTCCGTAAGTCTTGTCCAGATCCGACACCAGCGCGATGATGTCGAAGGAATCCAGCATCCCGTCGCCGACGAAATCCTTTGATGCCGTAAAATCGAATTCCGGACGGATTTCTTGCAAGATCTCTGCAATGGTTGGCACTCCCGATTATCGCCTCCCAATCATAATTCGGTCAACCAGCGCGTCCTCGCGGAATCCGTAGTGGCGATATTTGGCGATGGCATCCGCGTTGTCGCGGACCACCCACAGAATGAACCGCCTGCTACCGCTGCACAGGCGGAAGTACCGCCGGATCAGACAGGCGCCGATCCCCTGGTTGCGGGCGCCGTCATCCACGTACCAATAGCGCAGGTGTGAGGTGAGGCCCATGGTTTCGAACATGAGCAGGCCACCCACGGATTCGCCGTGCCGGACCAGAATGAGATTCCCCCTGGCGGCGGCTTCGCGGATTTCGTCGTCTGCCGGAATCTGGTCGGTATAGGGGTCGAGGAGACGGTCGAGAAAGGCGGCGATCGCGGCGACGTCGGCGGGCCCGGCGAATTCCACGTCCGGTCCGGACATCGCAACTTCCTCCGCCGCCATGCGGATCAAGCGAACCAGGCATTGGCGATCGGCAAAACCGTTTTCGCGATAGATCCCGGCAACGGGCTCTAAGTCCTGGGGCCGGCCGACCAGATCGGCAGTGAGGATGCCGTTGACGGCGGGCTCCTCGCTCGCGGACCGCAGCACGGCGGAGAGCGCTGCAAGATCCGCGGCGGAGTGATAGACGCGGTGGAATCCGCGATCGCGGCGCAGGATCAGTAGAGCGCGCTCGGCCTGCAGGCAGGAAAGGGAATTGCGGCCGATCCAGTAGTCGATCCGTTCGGGTGTCGCGAACCAGTTCGTGACCGCTCCCGCGCCTGCGCGCCGGACGCGTTCGAGGCCATCCAGCAGCTCCGCCCTGTTACGGACAGCCTGGATCACGCCATCGGCTCCAATGTGACGCTCAAACCATTGCGGTCGATCTTCCCGTTGGGATTGCGGGGCAGCTCCTTCATCTGGTGAAACGCGGTAGGCAGCATGTACTTGGGGAAGATCTGCGAAAGCTTCTGGCGGATCGTGGCCGGCGATAAATCTCCGCCGTTGGTCTGGTAAAAAAGCGTGATCTCTTTCTTGCCCTGGTTGTACAGAACGCACGCATTGGCGATCTGCTCGATGGCCAGGACCTGGTACTCGATCTCCGGCAGTTCGATGCGGTAGCCCATGTGCTTGATCTGAAAATCCAGGCGGCCGGCGAACATGATTTCGCCGCGTTGGTTGCGGTAGACCTGGTCGCCGGTCCGGTAAATCAGCTCCGGGTAGCTCGTGTTCAGCGGGTTCTGCACGAACGCTTTGGCGGTCTTTTCGGGATCGTTCCAATAGCCCATGGCCAGCGAGCTGCCCCGAACGCAAAGCTCGCCGCGCTCCTCGACGGCACAGTGCCGGTTCTCCTCATTGAGGATCAGGATGCCGGTGTTGCGGCAGGGGAAGCCGATGGGCAGGCCCTCATCGTCGGCGAATTCGCGGTCGAGCACGAAGTAGGTGCAATCCACCGTGATTTCGATAGGGCCATACAGGTTCACGAACCTCGCCCCTGGAATCGCCCGGCGCCAGTGGTTCAGGTGCTTCATGGGTAAGACTTCGCCTGCGAAGAAAACGGTCTTGAGCGCCGAAAGGTCGAACGCTTCCAGCAGTCCCTGGTTGCAGATAGTGACCATGATGGCCGGCACCCAAAACAGAAAACTGAGGGCCTGCCGCGCCAGGAATTCCACCAGTTTGGCCGGGAAGATCGCCAACTGGTCGGGGATGATCACGAGGGTGGCGCCCTTGGCGATGCAGAGGTTCAATTCCAGCGTATAAATGTCGAAATAGAAGGGCGACAGACTGCCGATGCGCTCGCTGCCATCGAGCTTCAGCCGTTCGAAGCACCAGTCCATGAAGTCGATCGTGCCGCGGTGGCTGAGTACCACACCCTTGGGGAGTCCGGTGGATCCGGAGGTGTGGATGATGCACAGCGGGTCGGTGTCGATGACAGACTCCAGGCGCCGCCACAGGGCCGCCCCATCCGGCTGCACGGCTTCGTCCTCGATCTCTTCGATGAAAAAGAGAGCGGCGTCAGGCACGCCGATGGCTGCGAGCTGCGGGGCAAGTGCCCGTGAAGTGATCACCAGGACGGGAGCGATGTTGCCGATAATCCCTTTCACCCTTTGCGCCGGGGACTTGATATCGAGATTGGCGTAGATATTGCCGCTGTAGACGATGCCCAGATCCGCGAAGACCACACTTGCCGACTTGGGCAGAAACACCGCGACCGGCCGGCAGGTGACATCGGCTCGGCGGATCAGCAGGGTAGCACACCGCTTGGCGTAGCGTTCCAGTTCGGCGAAGGTATAGGAGCGCGGCGCATCGACGATGGCAATCCTGTCGGGGTGCTGCCTTGCGGCCCCATTCTCCAGGTACTCGAGGATATTGATTTGCATAGCGAATCGTCGGCCCATCACGGCTTCGCCGGAGTGCTCACTGCCTCGTTCGCCTCGACGCTCTCGAAGTTCAGCGTTTCCTTGACGAGGTACAACGGCCGTTCCTTTACCTCATTGAAAACCTTGCCCAGGTACAAGCCCACCACGCCCAGGTTAGCAAGAATCAGCCCGCCGATAAAGAAGATGGCCACAATCATGCTGGTCCACCCGGTTACACCAATGCCGTGCATCAAGTAACGGAGGATGTTGTACAGGCCGACCATCAGGGCGGAGCCGGACATCAGGAAGCCCGCGCGGATCGACAGGATCAACGGTTTGTTGGATTGCGACGTGACCGACTCGATCGCCAGCATGAACCCCCGCCGGATGTTGTAGGAGCTGCTGCCCGCAAAACGGTCCGAGTGCTCGACCTGGAGATACGTGTAATGGAAGCCGAGCCAGCGCAGCAGCAGGTGATAGGAGCGGTTGAGTTCCTTGAGACGGCAATAGCCTTCGATCACCTGCCGCGACGCAATCGAGAAATTGCAGGCGTTAGGACGGATTTTGATGTCGCTCAGAAGATTGTAGATCGCCCCGAAGCCGCGCGAAAGCGCGCGCTTCCGCCAAGTGTCCTGCCGGTTGTGGCGCAGCGCGTAGACGATGTCGTAGCCCTCGAGGGCCTTGCGGTAGAGCTTGGCAATCTCGGCGGGGCGGTCTTGCAGGTCGCAGTCCATCACCACCACCCAATTGCCGGAACAGTGATGGACGCCGGCTGCAATGGCGTAGTGCTGGCCGAAATTGCGGCTGAGGTTGATGGCTTTGACCCGGGTATCGAGCGCGGCCACGGCGCGGACCGCTTCCCAGGAATTGGCCGGACACCCGTCGTTGACCAGAATGATCTCGAAAGAAGGCACCAGGGGTTCCAGCACGGCTACCAACTGGCGGCAGATCTCGGCAACGCAATCGCCGCACTTATATACGGGCGAAACCACGGAGATCTCCACCTGTGTCTCCTTCGCTGTTCTAGTGCCCACCGCATTGGGTGAACGGCTCCAAGCCACGGATTATACTATAACTTATTGCCATGTCGCCCCGGAGAAACTATCCAGTCAATGCAACGCGGGATGAGCATGAAACCGGAACTGATCCCACGCTAAAACTGCCCGAACTCGACCGACTGCGCCAAGGCTCGAGTCTTTCTCGACCAGGCTTTTCCGACGGGCTGGGAGACACCGATCTCCATCCCCGGCTGCTAAGCCGGGCGTGGCGTGGATGGATCGCGTGCAATACGATCGCCCGCGCGGCCCGCAGGTCGCATTCAAAGGACCGGGCGCCACCGTGGGCTTTTCACCAGCGACTATCCCTATCGCAAAGCGGAACACTTGGACGGCAAGAGCGATCCGCGCGGACTTCGAACGGGTGCCGAAGATGAGCGGGCAGAAAGGTGCACCCAGCTACGGGCGCAAGAGGGTTGCGCGACGTTACGGGGAAGGGGGCCAAGCAGATACGGAGCCAAGTGCCAGACGACATAAGCGCCAATTGAGGCGGCTAGAGCGTTAGCAAGGAACTCTCCAATCTGCTTTCGCGAAACGCGTCTGGCTGAACAAGGTAATCCTCTCAATCCTCGTCCGTTTGACAATCGCAGCCACATCCGCGACCACAAGTCCCGCATCGAGCGTACCCGAAGTGCGGCGACAGGCTGACCAGCCTTCATAATGTATTAGAATAACATTTTCATAATCAAAAACAATGACGAACAGGCTTTTATTGGGGACGCTCCTCTTATTTGCAGGAACGG
>OCTA010004758.1_pt1 | contig 11883 bp, 10 predicted proteins | sample 1538991 | NCBI WGS metagenome assembly OCTA01 (sample SAMEA3539302, study PRJEB22396) | soil metagenome | biome: tundra; feature: field; material: soil | place: USA | collected 2010-05 | depth 0.15 m | reverse complement strand
ACGAGTTGGGCGCGTTCGAGCGTGAGGTGCAGCGTCGAAGGGATGACGGCGTCGACGTCGGTCGGTTGGTCTCCGATCGCCCCGCCACCGTCGAGCCACGCGACGATCTGTGCGTCGTAGGCCGCGGTGTGGGCGAAGGCCGCGCGCGCCAATGCGTGGCGGGTCGCATCCGAAAGAGTCCCGGTCGAGACGAGCTCATCGAGGACCGACTGATATTGACTCGGACTCGTGAGCACGCCCACGTGCTCGTGATTCTTCGCGGCGGCGCGCACCATCGATGGCCCGCCGATGTCGATCAGTTCGATCGAACGATCCGACGAGAAGGGGTAGAGGTTGCTCACGACGAAGTCGATCGCCGTGATGTCGTGGGCGGCCAACGCCGCGAGGTGCTCGGGCTTCGAGCGGTCCGCGAGGATCCCGGCGTGCACTCGCGGGTGCAGGGTCTTGACGCGTCCGTCGAGCATCTCGGGAAAGCCGGTGACGTCGCCGACTTCGAGGTGCGCGATGCCGGCGTCGCGTAGGGCCGCGGCGGTGCCGCCCGAGGCGACCAACTCGACGCCGAGGGCCGAAAGGCCGGTCGCGAGTTCGATCAGTCCGGTCTTGTCCCAGACACTCAGTAACGCCCTCATCTATTCCTCCAACGTTCCCGCGATCGAGGAGGGTTCTCGGCCCTCGCGCATTGTCGCCATCACCCTACCGACCACGAGCGGGTACAACGCCCGCTCGACCGCTTTGATGCGCTCGTGCAACGTCTCTTCGGTGTCGTCGGGCTCGATCGGGACGCGACGTTGGGCGAGGATCGGTCCGTCATCCAGCGCCTCGGTCGCGACGTGCACGGTGCAGCCGGTCTCGGTGACACCCGACGCCAACGCTTGGGTGACGGCGTGCCAACCCTTGAATGCCGGTAGCAGGCTCGGGTGGGTATTGAGGACCCGACCGGGGTAGGCGACGTGAAATGAACCGGTCACGATCGTGCCGAAACCGGCCATCGCCACCAGATCGATGTCGCGAGACTTCAGAGCGTCAGTGAGTTCTGCGGTGAATCCCACACGATCGAACGTCGGCGCGAACCCACCGAAACCCTCGCGCGAAACGAGCAGCGTTTCGATGCCGGCGGCGAAGGCGACGTCGAGGCCGCGACAGCGTCGGTCCGCAGCGACGAGCGAGACGTCCAGACCGGCGCGCACCATGGCTTCCAAGATGGTGCCCGATCCGGACACCAGTACGCAGAGCCGAACGTCGTCCAACTGCTACAGCGCCTTGACGATCTCGCCCATTTTCTGGCCGGCCTCGGTGGGGTTCAGACAGACGAACACACCGGCCGCGGCGAGCGCGTCCATCTTCGCCTGCGCGGTGCCCTTGGATCCCGAGATGATCGCCCCGGCGTGACCCATCTTTCGTCCCGCGGGCGCCGTGACGCCGGCGATGTAAGAGACGACGGGCTTGGTCATGTTGGCCTTGATCCACTCCGCGGCGCGCTCCTCTTCTGAGCCCCCGATCTCGCCGATCATCATGACCGCGAGCGTCTCGGGGTCGGCCTGGAAGGCCGCGAGGCAGTCGATGAAGTTGGTGCCGGGCACCGGGTCCCCGCCGATTCCGACGCACGTCGTCTGGCCGATGCCCTGCTGGCTCAACTCGTAGAGGGCCTGGTAGGTGAGGGTTCCGGATCGCGACACGATGCCGACCGGTCCCCCGGCCAACGCGATGTCGCCCGAGGTGATGCCGATGTTGCACTTGCCGGGGCTGATGATGCCCGGACAGTTGGGACCGAGGAGTCGCACCCCGGGAAAGTCCTCGACCAGGCGGTTGTAGGTGATCGCTTCGTCCTGAGCCGGGATGCCCTCGGTGATGCACACGATGAACGTGATCCCACCCTCGGCCGCCTCGATGATCGCCGCGGAGGCGAACTTCGGGGGCACGCTGACGAACGACGCCGTGGCCCCGGTCGCGGCGACCGCTTCCTTCACCGTGTTGAAGACCGGGATGCCGTCGACGTCGCTCCCGCCCTTGCCGGGCGTGACACCGCCGACGACCTTGGTGCCGTAGTCGCGATTGCGCAACCCGTGAAAGCGGCCTTGGCCGCCGGTGAGTCCCTGGACGATCACCTTGGTGTTCTCATCAACGAAAATGCTCATGTCTCTTCCTTTAGGCGTTCGCGAGGGCGACGACCCGGCGGGCGGCGTCCAGCATCGTGGGTTCGGTCATCAGGGAATCGTTCAGGTGCGGAGCGAGGATCGCGCGGCCCTCGACGGCGTTCGTCCCGTCGAGTCGCAGCACGATGGGCGTCGAGATCGCCACGCGCTTGAGTGCCTCCAACACGCCGTTGGCGACTTCGTCGACGCGCGTGATGCCGCCGAAGATGTTGACGAAGATCGCCTTCACCTTCGGGTCGGTGTTGATCACCTCGAGCGCCGAGGCCATGACGTCGGCGTTCGCGCCGCCACCGATGTCCAAGAAATTCGCCGCCGATCCGCCGACCTGGTTGACGACGTCGAGCGTCGACATCGCCAGACCGGCGCCGTTCGCGATGATGCCCACCGTCCCGTCGAGGCCGATGTAGTTGAGACCCTTCTCCTTGGCCAACTTCTCGCGCGGGTCCTCGAACTCATCGGCCCGGAACTCCTCCCACTCGGGGTGGCGGAATGACGCGTTCTCGTCCAGGGTCACCTTGGCGTCGAGCGCGTGGACCACGTTGTCGGGCGTGAGGATCAACGGATTGATCTCAGCGAGGTCGCAGTCGCCCTTGGTGTAGCACTCGTACAGGTGCACGAGCAGTTCGGCGGCCTGCTCGCGCGCGGCTTCGTCGAGTTCGGCGTCGTTCACCCAACGCCGTGACGTTTCTAAGTCCAGTCCGCGCACCGGGTCGATCGCCAGAAAGGCGATCGCGTCGGGGTTCTCCTCGGCGACGACTTCGATCTCGACACCGCCCTGGGCGCTCAGCATTCCCAAATGGGTCTTGTTCTGGCGATCCAGCGTGAACGACGCGTAGTACTCCTTGGCGATGTCACTGGAGCGTTCGATCCAGAGTCGGCGCACGACGTGACCTTTTATATCGAGCCCGAGGATGTTGCCCGCGTGCACTCGCACCTCATCCACGTCGTGGGCCAGCTTCACGCCGCCGGCCTTGCCGCGTCCGCCGACCTTCACCTGCGCCTTCACGACGACGGGGTAGCCCACGCGTTCGGCGACCTCGACGGCCTGATCGACGGTGTCGGCGATGTCGCCGGGCGACACGGCGATGCCGTAGCGCGCGAAGTACTGCTTGCCCTGGTATTCGAACAGATCCATCTACTTCTACTTTCAACTAAGGGACTGTCGAACGACAATCACATCGATTCAGTGTTGGTGCTCTCGCTCGTCCAGCGTCGACTCGAGCCAGGAACCGATCTCGGCGAGTGACGCGCCCGGCGTGAAGACCCGCGCGACGCCCAGTGCCTCGAGTCCGGCGATGTCGTCGTCGGGGATGATCCCACCGACCAACAACAACACGTCCTCTCGACCTTCAGACTTGAGGAGGTCGATGACCCGAGGGACGAGTACCAAATGGGCCCCGGAGAGCAGCGAGAGACCGAGGGCGTCCGCGTCTTCTTGGATGACGGCTTGGACGATCTGCTCGGGCGTCTGGTGCAGACCCGTGTAGACGACCTCGAAACCGGCGTCGCGAAGGGTGCGAGCGATGACCTTGGCGCCACGGTCGTGCCCATCAAGACCGGGCTTGGCGACGACGACTCGGTACGTGCGATTCATGGAAACCTCATCTTAGGGTCCATTCGGAGGGTCCTTTTCTCGAAGCGCGCGCGACGCGCGGCTCTCAAATCACTCTTTAGTAGCGTCACGGTTTGGATGGTCGAAAGAGTTCGGCGCCGTCACTGATCGGATGCAACACGCATGGAAAACGCCTTCGGACAACCCCAGAGCGTCGTCGTTCTCGGCGGGAGTTCGGACATCGCTCGAGCGCTCACGAAGAGGCTGTGCGCGGCGCGCGCCCACACCGTGGTCCTGTGCGGTCGCAATCAGGCACTCCTCGATGAATCGGCGGAGGAAGCGAAGGACTACGGCGCGAGTGCGACCGACACCGTGGTCTTTGACGCCGAAAACGTAAGCGACGCCGCTCGTGTGGTCACCGAGGCCTTTGAGAAGGTCGGTGAGAACGTCGACCTCGTGGTCGTCGCCGTCGGTCTGCTCGGCGACCAGTTCGCCCAGGAGAATGACGCAACCCAGTCGGCGCGGGTCGCGGTCGTGAACTTCGCCTGGCCCGTCGCCGCCCTCGCCGAGGTCCGTCGGCGACTCGTCGCCCAGGGCAGTGGACGAATCCTCGTCATGTCCTCGGTCGCCGCCATTCGCATTCGTCGCAACGCGTACCTCTACGGCGGCGCGAAGGCCGGCCTCGATCGGCTCTGCGAGGGGATGGCTGACTCACTCGACGGCACCGGCGTGCGCTTGCAGTTGCTACGACCAGGCGTCGTGCGCACGCGCATGGCCAAAGACCGAGCGACGGTGCCCTTCACGACCGATGCCGAAGAAGTGGCGGGCTACGTGATCAAGGGACTCGCGACGAATGATCGCGTCATCTGGAGTCCGCCGTTCCTGCGCTACGCCTACGCCGTGCTGCGCCATCTCCCCAAGAGAATCTGGAGCACGATCAGCGATCGCTAGCCCGGCGCGGTGGTGGTGGTGGTCGAGGTCGTCGTCGGAACCGTTCGGTGCAGTTCGTTGTTTCGCAGCGACATCGTGAAGAAGTCGTGCGCCCAGAACGATCCGAAGTAGCGGTCGGGAGCGCCGGGCATGGAAGAAAGAAGGCTCTGGCCGTTGACGGCGTCGATGACGGTGCCCGGCACACCGGTGAACGTCGAGAGTTGCACGAAGTCGAGGCCGTAGGCGAGTTCCATGCCTTCTTCGACCCCGGAGCGCAGCATCACGTTCGCCAAGTCACTGAGCGACATGCTCGGTCCCCCGACGTACACCAACGCGCCATACTTCGTGATGCCGAGCCCGGATCGCCACACGTCGTCGTTGGGATTCACGACCGAGCCCCACTTGGTCGACTTGGGATTGCGAAGTCCGTGGACCATTTTGGAGTTGTCGACGATCAAATCCAGATTCTGGCGAACCGACCCGATTTGATTCGTCATCACGACGTCGCGCCCCCACTTCGCCACGGTCATGCGACCGTTCTTGAAGATCACGACCGAGGCCGCACCCTTTCGCAACTTCTTGATCGTCCGGCCGTCGGTGAAGTAGCCACCGTCGGCGTTTTGCATGAGGAAGCCCGCGTTGAACGCGTCGACCAATGTCTTGGAGCGTGTCACAGTGATTGGTACGTGGTGCCAGTACGGGCCGCCGCCGGGGATCATCGAGCCGGAGTACAACTGAGCCGTCAACAAATTCATGTCCATCCACACGACGCCCACGACGTAACTCGTGTGCACCGCGTCGGGACGCACGAACGCCTCGTACATCGTCGGGATGCCGTTGGCGGTCGTTCGTCCGGCGACGTGCCACACGCCCTCACCGGGTAATGGCGTCTTCGTCGGTGACACGATGTCCACCGGTGGCGCCAACGCGATCGATGTCGCGAACGTCTTGGTGATCGCACCGGTTCCGAATGATCCGGCGGGCGGCGTGCCACTCTTCTTCGGCAGGTCCCAGTGGTACGCCTCGTGGGCGACCCAATGTACGACGCTCGCGAGGCCGTGCTGGTCGCCCCACTGGGAGGCGCGGGTCGAAAGACTCGAGCCGTAGGACGGGTTGAGGAGGGCGAAGAACAAGGTGGCGACCATATACGCCACGAAAACCACTGCGGCCACGACCAACATCACGATCGAACGCCGACGCCAATAGATGACCCCGGGAAGTCGGTGCGAATGTGGTCGGGGCGCGGCCGGAGGTCGATAGGCCGTGCGCGAATAGGGCATCAAACCTCATTCTGGCACTATCGAGCGCCAAGGATTCAGTTCACGCAGAGAGATACTTCAGCGCCTTACGCGCGGTGCAGTGGCGTCATCGCGAGCACCAACTGCTTCGTGCCGTGTTCTTCGAAGTCGACCGCCGCTCGCGCGTGCGACCCAGTACCTTCGACCTTGGTCACGACGCCCGGCCCGAAACGGTCGTGCACGACCCGATCGCCCACGTCAAGGCCCAACTTCTCGGCACCGGTCGAGCGAACGGGCGGTGCCGCGCCCGTGCCAAACGCTCGACCCTCAGTGAACTCGGTGCTCCGTCCGGTGAAGCCGTCGGCGTCTCGATAATCCATCCGACGAAGCGGCATGGTGGCTGAGATGTCGTGAATCAACTCCGCCGGAATCTCTTGGAGGAACCGGCTCGCCAGCGCGTCCATGCGGTTGCCCCACATGGTTCGGCTCCACGCGTGCGTGAGGATCAAGTGCCGCATGGCCCGCGTGATCCCGACGTAACAGAGTCGTCGTTCCTCTTCGAGTTCGTTGTCGTCCGAGAGCGCGCGCCGGTGCGGAAAGATCGTCTCCTCGAGACCGGTGATCACGACGGCCGGGAACTCGAGGCCCTTGGCGACGTGCAAGGTCATCATCGATATCGCGCCGGCACCACCATCGAGTTGGTCGGAGTCCGCGACCAACGCCATGCGCTCGACGAAGTCCATCAACGTGTCGTACTGACTCGCGGCCGACGCGAGTTCACCCAGGTTCTCCAACCTCGAATAGGCCTCGTCGGAGTTCTCGGCGCGCAGCGCGTCACCCATGCCCGACTCGCGCACGATCGCGTCGATCACTTCGCGCGGTGCGAGGTCGTTGGCGAGCGCGCGAAGTTGATCGAGCATGAACGAGAACTTCTGCGCGCCATTGAGGGCCCGACCGGTGAGACCGGCTTCTTTCGCGTAGTGCGTCGCCTCGGCGAAGGAGAGCCCGTTCTGCGCGGCGTACATCCCGAGCTTCGCCTGCGCCGCCTCACCGATGCCGCGCTTGGGCTCGTTGATCACGCGCCGCGCCGAGGCTTCGTCGCGCGGGTTCACGATGAGTCGCGCGAACGCGAGCGCGTTCTTGATCTCCTTGCGGTCATAGAAGCGCATCCCCGAGATGACGCGATAGGGAATCGACGCGCGCAGCATCTCCTCTTCGAGGACTCGACTCTGGGCGTTGGTCCGGTAGAAGACCGCCATCTGATTCCACGCGAGTTTCGACTCGGTCGCGAGGCGTCGCAGCTCGGTCGCGACCCAACGACCCTCGTCGTACTCGTCTCCGGCGCGGTACAGACGGATCTTCTCGCCCTGCACGTCGTCGGTGAACAAGTTCTTCGCGTGACGACTGGAATTCTTCGAGATGACGGCGTTGGCGGCATCGAGGATCGTCTGGGTCGAACGGAAGTTCTGTTCGAGGAGGATCACCGTGGCGTCGGGGAAGCGCTGTTCGAACTGCAGGATGTTGCGCACGTCGGCCGCGCGGAACCGATAGATCGATTGATCGGAGTCACCGACCACGCAGAGGTTGCGGTGTTTCTCGGCGAGCATCATCACCAACTGGTTCTGCACGCCGTTGGTGTCCTGGAACTCATCGACGAGCAGGTACTTGAAACGGTTCTGATAGCTCGCGCGAATCTCGTCGTCCTTCTTCAACATCGCGACCGCGTTCAACAGCAGGTCGTCGAAGTCCATCGCGTTCGCGGTCATCAGTCGCGCGTTGTAGAGGTGGTAGATCTCGGCGATGCGCCGGTGGTGCGGATTGCCGTCACCGCTCTCGGCGTAGGCGTCCGGAGAGAGCATCTCGTTCTTGGCCGCGGAGATGGCGGCGGCGACGCTGCGCGGCGAAAGCCGTTTGGTGTCGAGATTGAGTTCCTTCATGATTCGCTCGACCGCGGTCTCGGCGTCGCCCGCGTCGTAGATCGTGAAGCCGCGCTGGTAGCCGAGCACGTCGGCGTGCGAGCGCAGCATCCGCAGGCACGCGGAGTGGAAGGTCGAGACCCACATGTCGCGCGCGTCGGCCCCCACCAGGTCGACGACGCGGCGGCGCATCTCGTCGGCCGCCTTGTTAGTGAACGTGATCGCCATGATCTCCCACGGACGAGCGTCGCCCTTGGCGAGGATGTGCGCGATGCGCCTCGTGAGGACCCGCGTCTTTCCCGAACCGGCGCCGGCGATCACGAGGAGCGGTCCCCCGCGCTGTATGACGGCCTCTCGCTGCGGCGCGGTCAGTCCCTCGAGCAGCGACTCAGGGTCCAGTCGCTCCTCGACGTTGGCGCCGCCGGTTCCCCAGAGTGATTCCTCGGAGAACGAGTTGCGACTCACTCCCACTCAATGGTGCCCGGTGGCTTGCTCGTCACGTCCAACGCGACGCGATTGACGCCGTCGACCTCTCGGATCAGTCGGTTCGCGATCTTCTCGATGACGTCATAGGGCAAGCGGGCCCAGTCCGCGGTCATGGCGTCGTCGCTCGTGACGGCGCGGATGATGATCGGGTACGCGTAGGTTCGGCCGTCGCCCATGACTCCGACTGTACGCACGGCCGGTAACACCGCAAAACTCTGCCAGAGCTCTCGGTAGAGACCGGCCTTCTTGATCTCGTCCACGACGACGTAGTCGGCGTTTCGCAGTATCTCGGCGCGTTCGCGCGTGACTTCACCGACGATGCGCACGCCCAGTCCCGGACCGGGGAACGGTTGGCGCCAGACGATCTCGGCCGGTAGTCCCAGCTCTTCGCCGACGTGACGGACCTCGTCCTTGAACAAATTGCGCAGCGGCTCCACGAGGTCGAAGGAGAGGTCCTCGGGCAGGCCGCCCACGTTGTGGTGACTCTTGATGTTCGCCGCGTGTCCCGAACCCGATTCGATCACGTCGGGATACAGGGTCCCCTGGACCAAGAACCGCGGACCGTCGCCGCCCTGACCGAGTTCTCGCGCCACGGTCTCGAATTCGCGAATGAACAACTCGCCGATGATCTTGCGTTTCTCTTCGGGATCGATCACGCCGGCGAGGGCGTCGAAGAATCGATCCTGCGCCTTTACGTGGATCAGTTCGACACCGAACTGGCGGGTGAACGTCTCTTCGATCTGTTCGCCCTCGTCCTTGCGCATGAGTCCGGTGTCGACGAAAACGCACGTGAGTTGCTTGCCGACAGCCTTCGTCACGAGCGCCGCGGCGACCGCGGAGTCGACGCCGCCCGACAAAGCACAGAGCACTTTCTCGGTGCCGACCTGCGCGCGGATCGCGGCGACCTGGTCCTCGATGATCGATGTGTTGGTCCAGGTCGGCGGAATCCCGGCGACGTGATGCAAGAAGTTCGCGAGCAGGTCCTGACCGCGCTCGGTGTGCGCGACTTCGGGGTGGAACTGCACGGCGTGGAGTCGACGCGCGACGTCCTCCATGACCGCGACCGGACCTTCGGGCGATGAACCGGTGACCACGAAGCCGTCCGGTGCCGTCGCGATCGCGTCGCCGTGGCTCATCCAGCACGTGACGCTTTGCGGCCACTCGTCCATCAAGACCGACGTGCCGTGACGCGTCAGCGTGGTGCGACCGTACTCACCGACGCCGGTGTTGGCGACGTCGCCGCCTAGTTGTTGGGCCATGAGCTGCGCGCCGTAGCAAATGCCGAGCACGGGGATGCCGAGTTCGTAGATCGCCGGGTCGAGTGACGGCGCGGGCACTTCGTAGACCGACTTCGGTCCCCCGGAGAGGATGATCGCGGCCGGCGCCTTCGCGCGAACCTCGTCGGCGCTGATGGTGCTCTGGACAATCTCGGAATAGACGTGCGCTTCGCGAACACGCCGCGCTATCAACTGGGCGTACTGGGCGCCGAAGTCGACGACGAGGACGTTCTGGGTCAATGTCCCATGCCGACGCCCTGGGAGCGCTGCAACTGCTTTCCTTCAGTCTGGAGTGACGGCGCGAGCATGATCTCGGCCTTCTGGAACTCCTTCAACGTCTCGTACCCGCACGTCGCCATTGACGTGCGCAGGGCACCGAAGAGATTGAGTCGTCCGTCGTTCTCGTGCGCTGGTCCGAGCAAGACCTCCTTCAACGTGCCGCGAACTTGAGTTCGCACGCGCGTGCCACGCGGGAGCGTCGGGTGAAAGGTCGCCATGCCCCAGTGGAATCCGCGCGCCGGCGCTTCGACGGCGCTCGTCAACGGGGAGCCGATCATCACGGCGTCGGCGCCACAGGCGATGGCCTTGGCGATGTCGCCGCCCTTGCTCATGCCACCGTCGGCGATGACGTGCACGTACACGCCGGTCTCGTCCAGGTGGCGCATGCGCGCCCCAGCGACGTCGGCGATGGCGGTTGCTTGGGGAACACCGATGCCGAGGACCGCGCGAGACGTGCAGGCGTTGCCCGGTCCGACGCCGACGAGGACGCCGGCGGCGCCGGTGCGCATGAGGTGCAACGCGGCCTGGTAGCTCGCGCATCCGCCAACAATCACCGGCAGTTCGAATTCGCGGATGAACTTCTTCAAATTCAACGGCTCGACGGACTTGGACACGTGCTCGGCCGAGACGACGGTGCCTTGGATGACGAGGATGTCGAGGCCGGCGTCCAGGATGGTCTTGGCCATCCAGTCGGTGCGCGCCGGCGTCACCGAGGCCGCCGTCGTGATGCCGGCGGCCTTCATCTCAGAGATGCGCTGGGCGACCAATTCGATCTTGATCGGCTCGAGGTACATCTGTTGCATGCGCGCCGTCGCCTTGTCGTCGTCGAGTTCGCGGATCTCTTCGAAGAGCGGCATCGGGTCTTCGTAACGGGTCCAGAGACCCTCGAGGTTCAAGACGCCCAGTCCTCCGAGGCGGCCGAGTTCGATGGCGGTCTCGGGTGACATCGCGCCGTCCATCGCCGAACCGAGCACTGGCAGTTCGAACTTATACGCGTCAATCTGCCAAGAGATGTCGACGTCCTCGGGGTCGCGCGTGCGCCGTGACGGTACGATCGCGATGTCGTCGAAACCGTAGGCCTGTCTCGCCGATTTATAGATGCCGATCTCTACTTCTGCCATGGTGACCTCCGCCTAAGAAACAGCAACCCAAAAATGGGTTTGCGTTAACAACAATCTACTGGACGGAATTAGGGCCACGACCTCTTCGCTTCGGGCCATTCGACGCCCGTGACGACGCAGAGCAGTTCGGTCACGACACGCGCCGTCGCACCCCAGATGAGGTCGCCCGGCACGCGGAAAAAGTAGATCGGGAAGTAGCCATCGGCGTCGGCGCCCGGTCTAGCGAGTTCGCGTCGCCACTGCTCTTCGAGAAACGCGCCCTCGGCGAGCAGTTCGGCGAGGGACACCGTGAACGCGCGGTCGACCTCGGACGGGTCGGTCACGAACTCTGGACGATGCTCTAAGAATCCGACGACGGGCCAAATCGCTGAACCGAGCGCCAACGTCACGATGGGACTCAGCCAACCGACGCTACGCACCGAGGTCTCAGCGATACCGACCTCTTCGCGCGCCTCGCGATGCGCGGTGTCGATCGGCGTCTCACCGGCGTCACTTCGTCCACCCGGAAGCGCGATTTCGCCACGATGCTCTCGCATCGAGAACGATCGTCTGGTCAGGACCAACTGCGTTTCACCGTCCTCTTCGAACAGCGCGACGAGCACCGCCGAGCGCCGGACAATCGGTTGTCCCGTTCCTCCTGCGATATCCATGGCACCCGGATCACCGGGGATTACTGAGTTGTCGAAGTGGCGCAGGGCGTCTTTCAATCTCGATTCGACGAGCCCGAGAGTCAGCCCGGTTCGTTCAGAGATTGGTAGCGCAGACCACGGTGCTTTCGCGCCGGTTTGGATGTCATCGGGTTCGGGGAGGATCTGAGGGTATTCGTGGCCCTCGAAACGCGCCGGCCTGGAGTCGTCTGGCGCCATCGTGAATCTCCCGTAATGTTGTGTTTCGAATAACACAACGTCACGATTTTATTCGGTCCCCCTCT
>OCTA010004757.1_pt1 | contig 11884 bp, 1 predicted proteins | sample 1538991 | NCBI WGS metagenome assembly OCTA01 (sample SAMEA3539302, study PRJEB22396) | soil metagenome | biome: tundra; feature: field; material: soil | place: USA | collected 2010-05 | depth 0.15 m | reverse complement strand
GCTTCACCGGCACACGCAGATTAACATGCACTCCGCCGAGGCCCAGGGAAAAGGGGACATTTCTACTTTGCCGGGAAGGGGACATTTCTACTTTGCCTTGACACTTGCCAACCGATATTTGACGAATGCGGCGCGATCTGGTGTATAATTTCCGCAACCCGGCAGTTCATCATGAAGATCTGCCCGGAGATCTTTGAGCCCACTGGTGGGGCTCGGGTCGAGGAGGGGACTTGATGTTGCGACTGCGCGCACTTCTACTGGGGGCTTTATTCTTCATTCCCTCTCTCGCCCAAGCCACCAGAAGTTGAGTGGTTTCAGAAACTTGAGGATCCAAGTGAATGATTAATCATAATACCGCCAAAAAAAACTTCTCCCGCCTTTACGGTTTCGAACGCAGTTTTTCGCATGTAGGTCAGAGAGGCATGTCACCAGCGATGCCCTGATTAATTGAAAGAATGAACCTTCAGAATTACGTTTTGATCTTTGACCGGCGGGCCGTTTGCCCGTGAGCACAGCGAACGTATGCAGCCCAAAAGCGATTTGCCAGAGACGCACCTAGCACCCAGTCCGCAATCGTCGAGCGCAAGCGCTTCGGAACCTCCTGCGTCACCGGCGAATGCGGCATCATTGCCTTCCCTCAGTCTTCCTAAGGGAGGTGGCGCCATCCGCGGCATCGGCGAAAAGTTCGCCGCCAATCCAGTGACCGGCACCGGTTCCCTGAACGTCCCCATCTACACCAGCCCGGGCCGCACCGGATTCGGACCCCAACTCTCGCTCTCCTACAATTCCGGCTCCGGTAACAGCCCGTTCGGTTTCGGCTGGTTGCTCGCCCTCCCATCCATAACCCGTAAGACCGACAAGGGTCTGCCGCAATACCAGGACGCTCAGGAATCCGACACCTTCATCCTTTCCGGTGCCGAGGATCTGATGCCCTCCCTGGTCACCGCCGCGGCCGGCCAGTGGATCCGCGACATCATCCCCTCTCGATCACTTTATGGCCTAACGTACGTAATTCATCGGTATAGACCTAGAGTCGAGGGTTTGTTCGCCCGAATCGAACGCTGGATCAATCTCTCGGACCCCACCGACACATTCTGGCGGTCGATTTCGAAGGACAACATCACTACCTGGTACGGCAAGACTGTCCAGAGCCGCATTTCCGCCCCCGACGATCCGAGCCGCATCTTCAGTTGGTTGATCTGCCAAAGCTATGACGATAAAGGCAACGTCATCGCCTACGAGTACAAGGCGGAAGACTCAACGGCCGTTGATGTCAGCCAAGTGAACGAGCGCAACCGCTCCGCCGCGACCCGATCGGCAAACCGCTATCTCAAGCATGTCTACTATGGCAATCGCGTTCCGTATCTCCCCGACCTGACCGTTGCCACAGAAGCTCCCCTGCCCACCGACTGGTGTTTCGAACTCGTATTCGACTACGGCGAGCACGATCTGCTGAATCCCGTTCCACAAGATACTGGCGCTCCTTGGAATGGTCGCCTCGACCCATTTTCGACTCATCGCCCTACCTTTGAACTCCGAACCTATCGCCTGTGCCGGCGCGCGCTGATGTTCCACCATTTTCCGGCTGCGGCCGGCGTCGGGCTCAATTGCCTGGTTCGTTCGACGGACCTCTCGCACGCCTTGCCCCCGGCGCCGGACCCAAGCCAGCCATTCTATTCCTACCTCCTCTCCGTAACGCAAACCGGTTATACCCGGAATGGGACGAATGGTTACTTCTCGAAGTCGCTGCCTACTCTGGAGTTCGGGTACACGGTGGCAACCGTCGATGAAACCGTTCGTGATATCGATCCCGAGAGCTTGAAGAACCTGCCTTACGGCCTCGATGGCGCGCATTACCGCTGGGCCGATCTTGACGGCGAGGGTTCTTCCGGCATCCTGACAGAGCAGGCGGGAAGCTGGTTCTACAAAGCAAACCTCAGTCCGGCTTTCGACTCGCCGCGGTTTGCGCCGGCAGAGTTGGTCGCGCGCCAGCCATCATTGGCCGCCCCGAATAGTGGCCGTCAGCAGTTGCTCGACCTCTCCGGCGACGGCCATCTGGCTCTGGTCGATTTCGAAGGCCCCACGCCCGGCTATTTCGAGCGGACCGACGATGCAGATTGGCACCCTTTCGTGCGCTTCGAATCCTTGCCGGTGCTGGACTGGCGCAATTCGGAACTCAAATTTGTCGATCTCACCGGTGACGGTTTCGCCGACCTCCTGATCAGTGAGGGGAATGCCTTCAGGTGGTACAAATCTCTTTCCACCGAAGGCTTCTCCGACGAACGGCGCCTGCCCCAGGCCTTCGACGAGGAAAAAGGTCCGAAACTCGTCTTCTCCGACAGTAAGGAGTCCATCTTCCTGGCGGACCTATCGGGTGACGGGCTCACCGATCTGGTTCGTATTCGCAACGGCGAGGTGTGCTACTGGCCCAACCTCGGCTATGGCCGCTTCGGCGCCAAGATCACGATGGACAACGCGCCCTTGTTCGAACGGCCTGACCTCTTCGATGGACGCCGAATTCGCCTGGCCGATATCGACGGGTCGGGAACGGTCGACATCATCTATTTCGCCAGTGGTTCCATTCAACTCTACTTCAACCAATCCGGAAATGCCTGGGGCGCGGCTCGGGTTTTGAGCCAATTCCCGCCTGTGGACAGCCTCTCCTCGGCTACTGCTGTGGACCTTCTCGGCAACGGCACCGCATGCCTGGTATGGTCATCGCCGCTGGCGGGGAATGCCCAGCGGCCGATGCGCTACATCGACCTGATGGGCGGCAACAAGCCCAACCTGCTGGTCCGCATCACCAACAACCTCGGTGCGGAAACCGTGATCCAATACGCGGCGTCCACAAGATTCTACGTTGAAGACAAGCTGGCAGGCACTCCCTGGGTGACGCGTCTTCCGTTCCCGGTGCATGTCGTCGAACGGGTACAAAGTTGTGACTACATCAGCCGCAATCTCTTCGTAACGCGTTACGCCTACCACCACGGTTATTACGATGGCGTGGAGCGTGAGTTTCGCGGCTTCGGCCGGGTAGACCAGTGGGACACCGAGGATTACGCAAGCCTCGCGAATTCTTCTGCTTTCCCCGAGCCCACTAATATCGACGCGGTCTTCAACGTCCCTCCGGCTATGACCCGGACATGGTTCCACACCGGCGCATACCTGGGAGAGGCGAAGATTTCAAAGTACCTTGAGCGGGAGTACTATTCGGAAGGCGACTCGTCCGGGGGAGTCGCCGGTCTGAGTCTGGCTCGGCTGGAGGCGATGCTGCTCAATGACACGGTGCTGCCCACCACCGTCCTGCTTCCCGACGGAACTCGCGCGTCATACGGTCTCTCGCCAGAGGAGTCCCGGGAGGCCTGCCGCGCGCTCCACGGGTCGATTCTGCGGCAGGAGATTTATGCCGTAGACGGAACCGATGCGGCCGATCGCCCCTATAGCGTCTCGGAACGCAACTATACGATTGAGGTCTTGCAACCTCAAGGTCCGAACCAATATGGGGTGTTCTTCTCCCACGCGCGTGAGACGATCGATTTCCATTACGAACGCAAGCTATTCAAAGTTTCCGGCAATACACTGGCCGATCCCGCCGCGCCAGCGCCAGCCACGAATGCCGCTGACCCCCGGGTGACTCATGCCTTTACACTGGCTGTCGATCTCTATGGCAACGTACTGCAATCCGCCGCCGTGGGCTACGGCCGCCGTTACCTCGATCCGGCTCTGACGCCCGCGGATCAGGCAAAGCAAAGCGCCACGCTCAGCACCTGCGCAGTGATGACCTACACCAACGCGGTGGAATCGGACGATGCGCACCGAACCCCGCTACCGGCTCAATCCAACGGGTACGAGCTGATCCAGGTCCAACCCGATGCCGCGCAACCGGACGCAACCAATCTCTTCGCATTCGACGAATTGACCGCCAAGATTCAGGCGGCAAGCGATGGGGCGCATGACATCGCCTATGAGAATCTCACTCCCTCCGGCCTGACTCCTGGCCAGCCGTACCGGCGCCTGCTGAAGAGCGCTCGCACTCTCTACCGGCCGAACGACATGGGCGCCAGCGTAAACAATGCCGATGCGTTGCTGCCTCTAGGTGTGCTAGAAAGCCTGGCGCTACCCGGCGAAAGTTACACGCTGGCATTCACGCCAGGGTTGATCGGGCAGGTCTACCAGCGCGCGGGAACCGCTCTGCTACCCGATCCCGGCCTCGTCTTCAGTAGCATCGCGCCCGATGGCGGCGGCTACGTCGATCTTGATACCAACGGGAATTATTGGATTCCGTCGGGGCGCATTTACTTCCTGCCCGCACTTGCCAGTTCGCAAGCAGAATATGCCGAGGCGGCGAAAAACTTCTTCCTGCCGCGCCGCGCCCGGGATCCATTTCTGAATTCAGCGTCGATCGACTATGACAACGATAACCTGCTGGTCGTCACAACACGCGACGCGCTCACCCCGCCCAATATCGCGACAGCCGTATACGACTATCGTGTTCTTCAGCCTTCGTTGCTCACCGATCCCAACGGCAATCAAGCGGCGGTCAGCTTCGACATTCTCGGTATGGTCGCGGGAACGGCGGTGATGGGCAAGCCAGGCGAGAAGCTCGGTGATTCCTTTGACAATTTCACTCCTGACCTGACTCAGGCGCAGATCAACAGCTTCTTTTCAGCCCCCGATCCGCATACGCTCGCGGACGGACTCCTAGGAACGGCCACCACACGGATCATTTATGACATCGACCTCTTCCAGAATTCTCAGGCCGTCGCGCCCAGTGACCCTAGCCAATGGCAACCCGCTTTCGCCGCCGTACTTTCCCGCGAGACCCATGTCAGCGATCTGAAGACAGACCCCACCAAGATCCAGATCGCTTTCAGCTACTCCGACGGGTTCGGCCGCGAAATTCAGAAAAAAGTGCAGGCCGAATCCGGCCCGCTATTGGATGGCGGGAAGGTTGTGAACCCGCGTTGGGTCGGCAGCGGGTGGACCATTTTCAATAACAAAGGCAAACCGGTTCGCCAGTATGAACCATTCTTTAGCCCGACTTGCCAATTCGAATTCGCCGTTACCGCGGGGGTCAGCCCGATCCTTTGTTACGACCCTCTGACTCGCGTCGTCGCCACCGTCCATCCGAATCAAACCTACCAGAAGGTTGTCTTCGATCCCTGGCGCCAGGATTCGTGGGACGTCAACGATACGGTGCTCCAGCCTGACCCTGGAAGCGATCCGGACGTGGGCGCGTTCTTCAAATTCTTCCCAGCGGGCGATTATTTGCCCACCTGGTACACGCAGCGATCCGCGGGGGCCCTTGGCTCGTGGGAGCAGGCTGCGGCGACCAAGGCTGCCGCGCACGCCAATACCTTCGCGACCGCTTACCTCGATACGCTCGGCCGTCCGTTTCTGACGATTGCGGACAATGCCGCGGATGGCAAGTATCAATCCAGAGTCTTGCTCGACATCGAAGGGCAACAGCGCTCGGTCATAGACGCACTGGGGCGCACCGTTATGGTCTATGACTACGACTTGGCTGGGAACACAATTCATCACTCAAGCATGGAGGCTGCAGAACGATGGTTGCTCAATAACGTTGTGGGCAAGCCCATCCGCGCCTGGGACACGCGCGGTCACAACTTCCGAACCGCTTATGACGCGCTGCGCCGGCCTGTTAGCTCGTTCGTTCAGGGAACCGATACTGTCAACTCCGACCCGCGAACTCTGGCAGCCGAGATCCTCATCGAACAGACCGTTTACGGTGAAGGACAACCGAACGACACGACGCTCAACCTGAGAACACGCGTTCTTTTGCACAACGATGCGTCGGGCGCGACTACAAGCCAAGCTTACGATTTCAAAGGCAACCCGCTGCGCGGCGCGCGGCAATTGCTAAAGGACTATAAAGGCCTGGCGAACTGGTCCGCCGCTGCGCCGGCATTGCAGACTCAGGGCTTCACTACCAGCACTCGATATGACGCGCTCAACCGCCCCATCGTGGCGACCGCGCCCGATGGGAGCGTGTTCCAGCACGCCTACAACGAAACCAACCTTCTCAAGACCGTAAGCGTCAACTTGCAGGGATCGCAGACGCCATCGGCCTTTGTCACCGGCATCGATTACAACGCCAAAGGGCAACGGACATCGATTCAATACGGCAATCGTGTGTCCACCGTTTATGCGTATGACTCAGCCACCTTCCGCCTGGTTCGCGTGACCACGACCCGCGCCGGCTTTTCCGCGGATGAACAGACCGTTCAGGATCTCGAATACACATTCGATCCGGTGGGAAACATCACCCACATTCAGGACAATGCGCAGGACACCATCTATTTCCAGAATCAGACTGTCAGTCCCGCCAATGACTATGTCTATGACGCGATTTATCGGCTCACTGTCGCGAGTGGCAGGGAGCATCTGGGGCAGAACGGAGTGGGCGGAGCTCTGCTATCGACGGCTACTTCGTACAATGACAGCCCACGCGTTAATCTACTACAGCCCGGCGACGGTCAGGCCATGGGCCTCTATACTGAACAATTCCAATACGACTCCGTCGGCAACTTTCTCCAATACAAACACTACTCGAGCGACCCAGCCAACCCCGCATGGTCACGGGCTTACACTTACGGCGAAACCAACCTGATCGAGGCTGGGGCGGTCAGCAATCGTCTTACCTTGACAACCGTGAGCGGATCGCAGCCATATGTCGAGAAGTATGGATACGACCTGCACGGCAACATGCTGAAGATGCCGCAATTGCAGTCGATGCAATGGGACTTCAAAGACCAGCTTCAGGTTACTCAACGGCAGGCTGTAAATTCGGATGACGCTGACGGCACATTGCATCAGGGCGAGCGCACGTACTATGTCTACGATTCCTCGAGCCAGCGAACCCGCAAGGTTACGGAACGCCAGAATGGAACACTCATGAAGGAGCGGTCGTACCTGGGTGGTTACGAGGTTTATCGCGAGTACGATCCATCCGGCACAACAGTAACTCTGGAGCGCGACTCCCTGCATGTGATGGATGACAAGCAGCGGATTTCATTAGTGGAGACGCAAACCGAGGGTGATAACCCGGCCGCGCAAACTGTTCGATACCAATTCGGTAATCATCTTGGGTCGGCATTACTGGAGTTGGATGATCTGGCGCAGGTCATTTCGCATGAGGAATATTTTCCATACGGCGGTACCTCATATCAGGCGGGAAAAAACGCCGCTGAGGTTAGCCTCAAGCGCTACCGCTATGCGGGTATGGAGCGTGATGAAGAAACGGGCCTGAACTACCATGGTGCGCGTTATTTGGCACCGTGGTTGGGAAGGTGGATAAGCTGTGACTCGATCGCGATAGGCGACGGCGTGAATACTTACGTATTTGTCCACTGCAATCCTGTCTGTCATATGGACCCAGGCGGGCATAACACAATCGACGACCTCTTCTTGTTCATCAGAAATCAGGCAGGTTTCGTGACCGGGGCTCTGCGGCCAATCACATTTAATTCCGCGAATGGCAGCGTGTTTGGCACGGCCGCGCACAAGGCAGCCTCGGCAGTAGTAGATGAGCTCAAGGCCACAGGCTTCCGTAATGCGGAGCGGATCTATTCAGAAGTCGCTATAAATAGGGCTAATGGTGTGGTAACGCGAATCGGTGGCAGCCCCATACGGGGTCATTTCAATCTTGATCTCGTGGCAATGCCCGAGGGGGCGCCATCACTGGTGGCGGGCCAGTCCAGTTTGGTCGCAGGTGAAGCGGACAAGGTCGGCGATATTAAATACGGCAGAGGAAGTATCACGCAGGCGCATGCCAACTTCGGACAATCCGGGGTTACAGTCAATTCGACATTCAATTCCACTCCCTCGGCGAGCTCCGCGGCGACATCTGAGTTTGAGGCAGCAGAAGGCCTGGCGTCAGAGGGTTTGGCAGCCTCGAGAGTCGGGTCGTTTATCGAAGGCTTCATCCCAGGACCACAAGATATCCTCGCGCTCGGGGCGGGTTACTTTGGGTCGATCGCAGAAGCGAAGGAAGGTTTAAAGGCGGAAACATTTTCCATAGGATTTGCTCGAGGTTTCGCCGCCCGGCTACTGCGAGTTGATTCCCGGTCCGTTAAAGAGCACCTGCTCGAGAAGCCCGATGTCAGGCCAGGCGATTGGGGGCGTGCAGCGTCGAACGCAAACAATGCCGGTGTTGTCGCAGGTTGGAACTTCGGCGCCGCTATTGCTCAAAGGCCGGGCGCGACGGGGCATTGGATTGAACGAGGGCTGCTCCGGCAGCCGAGTGGGGGCGCCCTGCCTTTAAATCTGAATCAGCCGACGTGGAACGATGCCGTCATTTTCGGTGCCGATCTTCGGCCATTTACAGATCAATTTCTTCAACAACAGGCGGAGAAGCGTGAAGCAGACGCGAAGGCGGCAACGTTTGAGCGCGAACTCCGTGTATGGGGCAATCCGAGCATTGTGCAATGAAAACTAACTAGCGTAGCGGTTCAGGTACACCCGGGCTACGGCCGGCGCTGAAGATTCTCCGTTCTTCCAGAATTCATGCAAGCCATATGACTACCAATAACGACAGCCTTCTCCCCGCAAAACCCCACCGCCCAACGGCACCGGCCGGAAGGGTAACCGGCAAACTCATCGATTGGGACGGCGCGCCCATCACCGGCATACGCATCGAGCTGTTGGCGAAGAACATCCGCAACGAGACGAGTCTAGGCCAAGCCCTAACCAACATCGAAGGCCAGTACTCAATCGGCTATCGGCGCCCGAGCCCTTTCAACCTGGTCGCCCGCGCCATGGATGTATCCGGCAAGACGATCGCGCAATCCGCCACGGTTTTCTCGGCGGCTGCGGAGATTGAGATCGACCTCACCACTGCGGCGGACGGTGTCATTCGAACGCTCTCGACCTTCACCACTATCGAAGCCGCGCTCGCAGTGCATCTTGCAAGCACTCCTCTGAGCGATCTCAAAGAGAACAAGGACGCACACGAACTCCAGTTCCTGGCGAGCGCTACTGGTGTCCCCTTCAAGCACGCAGCTTACCGCTTCATCGCCCACGGCCTCGGCACCAAGCACAAGGTCAACGAAGCGACACTGTTCGGCATCTTCCACCAGGGTATCCCTCCGTCCCTCAGCGCCGCGCTTGACAGTCTGCCGGACGGAGGGATCGACGAAGCCTTCACCAGCCAAGTGCTGAGCGGCGTCCTCGCTCACTCTCGCGCCATGCTTGGACAGGCCCTCACCAGCGCAGTGAACACGAACATCCTTCCTGCCTCGTACGCCGCCACGCAGGACGCAGAGCTTACTCTTCTCGACGCACTACGTGCCAAGAGCATCGGGGAAGCGCCATATCTCAGAGGTAAGACATCTTTGAACGATCTGCTCGCCGCCGGCGGAGTGGCCGAACCGGTGAAGGCGGCATTTATCCAAGCCTATGCCGATTACAATGGCCATTTACAATCCACCTGGTCGGCGCTTCACGCGAGAAAAGACTTGCCGGTTGAGCACCTCGCGACGCTCGAAACAACACTCAGCGCCGGCGAGCATCTCTCCGGCCATCTTCCTCTGGTGAAGGACACGCTGGCGCGGCTCTCCCAGGAGGCGCTCGCCAGCGTACAAAACCTGGCACTGCTCGATGAAAGCGATTGGATGGCGCGGATCGCCGCTGTCGACCCGCAGGCGGCAAGCATTACCCAGGTTCTGGCCGATGACACCGTTCTAACGAAGACAACGCGACTCGCCAAGGCGCTTTCCGAACGGTTCGCCGCCAGGTATCCAACCACCGCGTTCGCCTCCCGGTTATCCAAAGCGCAAACTTCGTCGTTCGCCGAGACGAAGGATGAACTCGCCGCCTTCCTCATCGCCAATCCTGCATTTACCTTTCAGCACACGAACGTCGATCACTTCGTCGCGTCGAACAAAGTCACCCTTTCCGCGCGCGCGGTTGCCGATGTGAAGGCGGCGCAACGCCTCGCACGGCTGTGCCCGGATTACGACTCGGTGGAAGCCCTGAGAAACGCCGGGTACAACTCCGCGCACAGCGTATATTCCGCGGGACGTCAACCTTTCATCGCCCAGATGACCACCGCGCTGGGAAGTGCTTCGGCGGCAAAAGTGGCCTATGCACGGGCGCAAATGACGAGTGCCACTGCGATCACCGCTTTCGGAAGCTTCAATGCCGCGATGAACGCAACCCCTGTGGCCGCTCTCGCATCGGCCGTCCCGAATCCCACTCTCCTGACAAGTCTTCCCGACATGCAGGCGCTATTCGGTTCGCTGGACTATTTTGAATGCGCGGATTGCCAGTCTGTGCTAAGTCCTGCCGCCTACCTGGTGGACCTGCTGCAATACCTCGGCCAGATCGGCGCCACCGGATTTCCGGTCACCACCCCGGCAACTCCCGCCAATGCCTGCCAGGCGCTGTTCATGCGGCGGCCCGATATTCAATACACCGCCCTCAGTTGCAACAACACGAACATCACGCTTCCTTACATCGATTTAGTCAATGAGATCTTCGAATCGGCGATCGTTCCGCCTGCGACCCCGGTTACCGTAATTGACACAACCGGCACATCCGACGAACGGCGCGCCATACCTCAGAACACTTCGCAAGCGGCCTACGCGCTCACTGCCGGCGCCGTCTTTCCGCTGTCTCTTCCTTTTGACCTTGCATTCGCAAGAACCGCCGCATACATCAATGCGCTCGGTACCACGCGTGCCGTCATCCTTAGCCTTTTCACGGGAAATCCTCCTGCCGCTAACGCCGCCGCCATTGCCGGCGCCAGCCTGGGAATCAATCCGGAGATGCTGGCAGTTATCACAGGCACGGATACGCACAACGCCTGGGACCGTTGGGGTTTTGCCCAGAATCCTCTGCAGGTGATCGATCCCAAGACTCGTATACCCTACTCGCCGCTTCCCACCGACTGGGTGGCCGCTCTCAATAAGGTTCCCGTGCTTCTGAACCGGGCCGGCCTTACTATTGAGCAGCTTTATCAGCTTCTCGAAGTAGTCTGGGTCACGCAGTCCTCCGTTACGCTCCAAGCAGGAACCACCACTGCCGGCGCTTTGCAGATCCTCAGCCCCGATACCGATCTCATGCTGTTCACCGGCCTCACGGCGGACGTGCTCGATCGTGCCAATCGCTTCCTGCGGCTCTGGACGGCATCGGGGCTTCAGATGTGGGAACTCGATTGGGCGATTGAAGGCTCCGGCGGTCTGGTTTCTGCCGCCTTTCTGCCTTACCTCTCGGAGGCGATGGCGGTGCAACGGCGGCTTAACCTACCGTTCCAGGAGGTTCTGGGTTTTTGGATGCCGCTCGAAACGCGCGACGTTACCAGCCACCTGGGTGATGAAGACACCGTGGTTCCTTCCACTTACAGCGAGGTGTTTCGCAATCCCGCGGTCCAGTTGACGTGGAGCGGCGTCTTCCTGCCACTGAACAAGAGCACCATCACCGCCGCCTCCACGGGACCAACTATCACCACCGCGCTTCCGCACGGGTACCTGACCGGAATGCAAGTCTCCATCGTGGGCACAGTGGGAACCACCGCTGTCAATAGTACGTTTGTCATTACGGTTACGGGCCTCAATTCATTCATACTGGATGGCTTCACCGACGCCGGCACCTGGGTGGCAGGCGGCATTGCGACGGGGCTTCTCTCCGGCAATGTAATTCTCCCGCCCGGCGCTACCGCGCCAACGCAGGAACAGAATGCCGTTACCGCTTCGCTTGGATTAAGTGCCAACGATATCTCGGCAATACTCGCATTCACCCAGGCTGCAGGCACGCTCACTCTTCCAACACTCGGGGTGTTGCTGAACTATCAGCGCCTCTCGTCTTCACTCTCGCTCGACATCCCGGACCTGATTTTGTGGATCGAGCTGACGGGTAGTACACC
>OCTA010004756.1_pt1 | contig 11885 bp, 9 predicted proteins | sample 1538991 | NCBI WGS metagenome assembly OCTA01 (sample SAMEA3539302, study PRJEB22396) | soil metagenome | biome: tundra; feature: field; material: soil | place: USA | collected 2010-05 | depth 0.15 m | reverse complement strand
GTTCCTGGGTCTGGCCGACGCGTCCTACTGGAACGTCGAGCTCAAAGACTAGCCCGATGGCCGCACCGCCGGGAGATCGGGACGGCGAGGACGCCGTCGATATCGACCTCGAGGCGGCGCCCGAAGGCGCGACGGAAGGTACGACGGACGGTGCGACGGACGGCGACGGCGCGGTCGAGCCCGACGCCGATCCGCCAGCCGACGGTGGTGGGAGCGCATCCGTCGCCGGCGCGATCGAGCTCGGCGGGCCCGCCGCCGAACCGCCCCGCTCGCGCGTCCGGGTGATCGCTTTCGCCTCCGGGCGCGGTGGAACCGGACGGTCGCTGCTCGCCGCCAACGTCGCCGTCTACCTGGCGCAGGCGGCCAAGAAGGTGGTCGCGCTCGACGCCGATCCGGCTGGGGGGCCGCTGCACCAGCTCCTGGGCGCGCCCCGGCCACCCCGCGGGTTCGGCGAGTTCTTGCGGGGAAAGGTGGCCGGTCTCAACGAGCTCATCGTCGACACCCCGATCGCGGGGGTGGGTCTCATCGGCGGCGAGGGGAGCACGTTCGGTGCCTCCCGGCCCAAGCAGACCGCCAAGGGGACGCTGGCCGCCATCGCAGGCCTGGACGCCGACTACCTGATCGCCGACCTCGGTCCCGCCGATTCGACGCTGACCATCGATCTGTGGCTGGCGGCCGACATCCCGGTGCTGGTCACCCTCCCCGATCCGGCGTCGATCGAATCTCTCTATCGATTCGCCAAGAGCGCCTTCGTCCGTCGCCTGCGCACCACCCGCGGCCTCGATCGGCTGATCGGAAATCCGATCGGCCCCCCGCCGGCGGCGCTCGATCTCTATCGGACGGCCCGGGAAGGCGGCGGGCCGGCCGAGCGCCTCGAGCAGGAGATCCGGCGCTTCCGGCCCACCTTCGTGGTCAACCAGACCCGCACGATGCCGGATCTCAAGCTGGGCAGCTGGATCGCGACGGCGGCGCGGCGGCGCCTGGGACATTCCTTCGACTACCTCGGCCACGTGGAGTCGGACGAGACGGTCTGGCTGGCGGCGCGCCGGCGACGATCGCTGGTCGCCGAGTACCCCGAGGGGAAGGCGTCGAAGAACATCGAGCGCCTCGGACGGCGCCTGCTGTCGCTGGAGAGCGAACGGGAACGCGACCGGCCGCTCGGCACCCCGCTCCGCCTCGAGGAGGAGCAGACCTACTACGAGATCCTCGAGACCGAGCCCGGCGTAAGCGACGAAGAGGTGCGCCGCGCCTACCGTCTCATCAAGGACGTCTACGCCTCCGGCTCGATGGTTATCGCGGGCCTGTACGAGGAGCACGAGCTGGTCGAGCTGCACGCGCGGGTCAACGCCGCGCACGACACGCTGTTCGCCCCCGAGCGGCGGCGGCTCTACGACCTGGCCCTGCCCGAGGCCGATCTGGCGCGGGCGGTGCGCGCCGCCGCCAACGCGGCCCGCCGCGCGCCCGCCGGCGCGGGCGAAGAGCGACCCGAGGTGTCGGAGGCGATCATCGATCCGAACGCGGAGATCACCGGCGCGTTCCTGCGCAAGGTCCGCGAGGCCCGCGGCCTCGAGCTGGGCGACATCTCACAGCGCACCAAGATCAGCGAGCGATACCTGCGCGCCATCGAGGACGAGCGCTTCGGCGACATGCCCGCCGCGGTCTACGTCCGCGGCTACGTGATGGAGGTCGCGCGCGTGCTCCGGATCGACGCCCACCGGGTGACCGAGAGCTACCTCGTGCGATACCGCAAGAGCTTCGCGTCGCCGGCCCCCGCCGAGCCGGCGACCTGAGCGGCCGCGCCCCTGGACGGCGCCGATCTCACTTCGTGTAGAGGCTGACCTCGATGCTGCCATCGCCTGACGAGCTGTCGATGAGCGTGACGCTCGAGCCGGTGGCCGTGAAGCCCACGGTTCCGCCGGTGTCTCCGGCGTCGCCAGGCGGCGGGCAGGTACGCGTAAAGGTCACCGTCGTCCCCGTCACCATGGCCGTCCCGCTCGAGCTGCTTCTGCGTGTCCCGGAGACCGAGACCCGCTCGAGGGGGAAGGATCCGGCCGTAACCGTCCCCACCACGATCGTCTCCCGGCCCACGACCAACGTCTGGTTCCCGGCGTCCGGCAGGTTGTAGACGGTCACCGAGGCCAGGTTGTACGTCCCCGGCGAGATCGCGCCGCCACCTGGAGTTGGTGCGGTTCCCGTCGACACGGTCGCGGTGACGCACGGTCCGCTCGGGGTAATCGTGACCGTGTCGCAGACGCTCCCGGTGCCCGTCCCTTCGCCGCAGGCCTGCGCGCCGCTGCCGCCGCTACCCGGGGAACCACCCGTCCCCGCGCCGCTACCGCCAGCGCCGGTCGTGCCGGCGCCGCTACCGCCAGCGCCGGTCGTGCCGGCGCTCCCGACGCTGCCGCCGCCGCCGGTTCCGTTGGACGAGCTGCCGCACCCGTTAGCGATCACAGCTCCGAGTAAGACAAACAAAGTGGCACTACGCATTGATTCTCCTTGAGATCTGTTGGTGGTCGAGCTTCGGCTCATCCTAGGCCCTCGACCGGCGCGTGCCAAAGCTAAAGCACGTTCGAGGCGAGCTCGGCGAGCGCCGAGCGCTCGCCCTTCGAGAGCGTCACGTGGCCCGCGACGGCCTGGCCCTTGAACTTTTCCACCACGGTGGTGAGCCCGTTCGAGGTGGCGTCGACGTAGGGATTGTCGATCTGGTAGGGATCGCCGGTCAGCACCACCTTGGTGGCTTCTCCGACCCGCGTGATGATCGTCTTGACCTCGTGTGGCGTCAGGTTCTGCGCCTCGTCGACGATGATGAATTGATTCGGGATGGACCGACCGCGAATGTAGGTGAGCGGCTCGATCTCGATGTACCCCAGATCGATGAGCTCCTGGTAGCTCCGCCCACTCTTGCGTTCGGTCTTGGACAGGCCCATCAAGAACTCGACGTTGTCGTAGATCGGCTGCATCCAGGGATTCAGCTTCTCCTCGAGATCGCCGGGCAGGAAGCCGATGTCGCGACCCAGCGGAAAGATCGGGCGCGACACCAGCAGCTTCGAATACACCTGGTCCTCGACCACCTTCTGCAGACCCGCCGCCAGCGCCAGCATGGTCTTGCCAGTTCCCGCCTTCCCGATCAGCGTGACCAGCTTGATGTCGTCGCTGAGCAGCAGATCGAGCGCGCAGTGTTGCTCCCTGTTGCGTGGGCGGATCCCCCACACGCTGTCGCGCAACTTCTTGAGCGGGACCAGCTTCTTCGCGACGGCGTCGAAACGGCCGAGCGCGCTGTGTGAGGGGTTGTCGCGATCGCGAAGGAGGACGTACTGATTCGACCTGAGATTCGCTTCGGCCAGAGCCACCGTATTCTGCGCGTAGAAGGTGTCGACGTCGGCGCCGCTCACCACCAGATCGATCATCCCGGAGTAGAGCTCGTCGATGTCGATCCGCTCGGCCTCGAAATCCATCGAGGTGAGGCCCAGCGAGTCGGCCCGGATCCGGAGGTTGACATCCATGGTGACGAAGATCGTCGGCTCGCCCTTGTTGATGTCGCGGACGTCGAGCGCCACCATGAGGATCAGGTGATCGGCGATCTGGCTCTCGCGGAGCGTCGTCGGCACCGCCCGCGCCGCCGAAGCCACCCGCAGGCGCCCGCCCGACGGGAGCGCCGCCCCGTCGGAGAGCCGAGCGCCGCCCGCCCGTAATCCATCGAGCATGCGCGCGACCTCCCGCGCGTTCCGCCCGCGCTCCGAGGCCTCCTTCTTGAACTGATCGATCTCCTCGATGACGAAGATCGGAACGACGACTTCGTTGTCGGCGAACTGGAGAAGCGCGCGGGGATCGTGGATGAGGACGTTCGTGTCTAAGACGAAGTGTTTCACTTCGCGGCCGACTTCTTGGCCTTCCCGCGGGTGATGACGACCTTCTTCATGACGACGTCGGTGGTGGGCTTGTCGCGCGGACCCCGCTCGACGCCGGTGATCTTGCTGACCAGCGAGAGCGGATCGCACTTGCCGAAGATGGTGTGCTTGCCGTTCAAGTACATCGGCGTCCCCTCGGTGATGAAGAACTGCGAGCCGTTGGTCCCCGGGCCGGCGTTGGCCATCGCGAGCAACCCAGGCCTATCGAACTTGAGATCGGGCGCGATCTCGTTGTCGAAGCGATAGCCCGGGTTCCCGCTGCCGATGCCGAGCGGATCGCCGCCCTGGATCATGAAGCCTGGGATGACCCGGTGGAAGATCAGGCCGTCGTAGAAGGCCTTCTTGACCCAGTGGCCGCTCTTGTCCTTCCAGGGGCGCAGGCCACGGGCCAGGCCGACGAAGTTCGCGACCGTGACCGGCGCCTGCTTGTCGTACAGCTCGCAGGTGAAGGTGCCCTGCGTGGTCTCGATCTTGGCGGTCAGCGGGCCAGAGGCGGCCAGGCCTTTGGTGGCCTCCTCGAGCGTGAAGTTACCCTTGGCGGGATCTTCTTCGTCGGCGCGCGCGGCGGCCGCGCCAAGCAAGGTGAGGGCGAGCAGAGCGGAGAGTGAGATTTTCGAGCGCATGGTCCGGAGCCTCCTGATTTTCGACGCGGGTACTATTACCCCGAGTGGCGCATCTTTTCGACCCCCAACGTCGCAACGTCGCAAAGTCAAAAAGTCGCAAGGTCGCAAAGTCGCAAGGTCGCAAAGTCGCAAGGTCGCAAAGTCGATCGTCAGTCGGTTCACCCATGCCGGGCCCGCACCCGTTCGAGAGCCGCCTCCAGGTCGATCCCAGCAGCTCGCCCCGCGGGATCCCCCGGCACGGCCCCGAGCGGGGCCCAGAGATCCCCCAGCTGGGCCACCCGCGCGGGCAAGGTTTGGATGGTGAAGGCCCGGGGGTCGAGCCGCTCGTCGAGCTCGTTCCAGCGCAGCGGCGTCGAGGCGCCCGCGTAGTCGCTGGCGCGCGCGCTGTAGGCGCAGGCCAGCGTCTTGCCCTCCACGTTCTGGAGATAGTCGACGTACACCGTCTTGGGGTCGCGCTTCTTCACGGCGCGCTCGACCGTGGCGGACTCGGGGTGCTGGCCGGCCACGATCGACGCGATGATCTGGCAGAAGAGCATGCCCGCCTCGAAGGGGGTTCCGGGCCGCAGCGGCAGATAGATGTGCAGCCCGCTCGCCCCGGAGGTCTTGAGAAAACCGGTGAGGCCCAGCGCCTCCAGCTCGTCGTGGACCCAGCGCGCGACGTCCCGGACGCGCGAAAACGGCGCCTCGTCCATCGGGTCGAGGTCGATCGCGGCGAAGTCCATGTCGTGGGGCGACGGCGCGCGCGAAAACCAGGGATCCTGGGAGATCACCGCGAGCTGCGCCATGTGCAGCAACGTGCCGAGGTCGCCGCCCACGAACCGGGTCGGCACGTCGTCGTCGGGTGCGATTCGCTCGGCGCGCACGCCGCGCGGCACCTGATCGGGCGCGCGATGTTGGTAGAAGGCCGGGCGGGCAATCCCGTCGGGGAAGCGGCGCATGACGAGCGGCCGGTCGCGAACCACCGGCAGGAGATAGGGCGAGATCGTCACGTAGTAGCGAAGCAGATCGCCCTTGCTGAGTCCCAGCTCCGGCCAGAGCTTCTTGCCCAGGTTGCCGAGGTCGAGGACCATGCCGCCGGGCAGCTCGAGGCGCCCGCCCCCGCGCGCCTCCAGATCGTCGAGCGCCGCGACCAGCCGCTGTTCTTCCGGTCCGGCGGCGGATGGCTTCGCGCGCCCGACGACGGATGGCTTGTCGCGCCCGGCGGAAGGCGCCCGGTCGCTCGACTCGATGAGAGAGCTCGGCGTCACATCGTCCCGCAGGCCGAGGTAGATCGGCTGTCGGAGAACCCCCTCCTCGGTCCACTCCGCAAACTTGACCCGGGCGATGAGCTCGGGCCGGACCCAGTGTGGTTTTTCATTGGCGGGCGGGGGCGTTTCGAAGGGCGACCGGCCGATCTCGCGGTCCCGCAGCAGGCGCCCGACGCGCGCCAGCTCTTTATCGCTGAAGCCGCCACCGACGTGGCCCGCGTAGCGCAGGCGTCCGCCGGCGGTGGGTAGACCCAGCAGCAACGCGCCGAATCCGGCGCGCGCGCCGCGCGGCTCGGTGTAGCCGCCCACGACCAGATCCTCCTCCTTCACCAGCTTGAGCTTGCGCCAATCCCGCGTGCGCCGCCCCGGCCGGTAGATCGAGCGCGCGTCCTTGGCGATGATCCCCTCCCAGCCGCGCGCGCGGGCCTCGGCCATCAGCGCGGTGCCGTCGCCCGGTTCCTGTCGGGCGAGCCGGATCGTGTCGCCCGGCAGACCCGCCAGCGCCGCTTCCAGCCGCCGCCGCCTCTCGGTGAGCGTCAGTCCGCAGAGATCCGCGTCGCCGTCGCGCAGGAGATCGAACGCCACCAGCGCGACCGGTTTCGCGGCGGCGAGGCGCGCGACATCCCGCGCGGAGGTCAGGTGGATGCGCTCCTGGAGCTTTTCGAACCCCACCGGAACCCCGTCGCCGTCGAGCGCCACGATCTCGCCATCGAGGAGCGCCGCCGTCTTGCGGCGGCGGCCCCACGCGTGCAGCGCCGCCACCAGCTCGGGGAACTGCGCCGTCTTGTCGTTGCCGAGGCGCGACGAGATGGTCACCTCGACGGCGCGCGCGCGGGGCGCGACCGAGACCAGCGCGCGGATGCCGTCGTACTTGGGTTCGTAGACCAGATTCGGATCGCGGAGCGGCGCATCGGCCAAGGTCGCCAGCATCGGCTCGATCAAGGGGGCAGCACCCCTGGCAGGTCGACCGGCTCGCCCGCGTGGATCCCGAGGCGGCCCGCCAGGCCGCCTCCGATCTCCAGCACATACTGCGATCTCCCGTCGACGCGACGCTCGTCCTCCGTCTCGGGCGCCGCGTTCTCGACGACGCCGACGATGCGGCGGTCGGCACCAATGAAGATCATGTCCAGCGGGATGAGGGTGTTCTTCATCCAGAAGCGCTGGATCTCCGGCTCTTCGAAGATGAAGATCATGCCGGCGTCGGCCGCCAGGCGGGTGCGGTACATGAGCCCCCGGGCGTGCTCCTCGGGCGTCTGAGCCACCTCGACTCGAAACACGACCTTTCGATCGCCGGTGTCGATCGCGACGCGCGCGGCGGTCGCCGGGAGGCTCGCGGGGGCGGAGCCCGGAGCCGACGCCGGGGCGGCCTTCTGGCCGTCGCTCTTGCAGGCGGGAAGCGCGACGATCGCGCAGGTCCAGCCCGCGACGACCAGCCCCAGAGCAATCGCGCGTTTCACGTTCCACACGGTATCATCGAACCGTGACCGACGGCGCGCTGCCCCTCGCCCACTGGCGGGTCCTGGTAACCCGACCCGCCGAGCAAGCCGGCGGCCTGCTGGCTGCCCTGCGCGAGGCCGGAGCGGAGCCGCTCGCCTACCCAACCATCGCGGTGCGACCGCCGCCCGACTGGGCGCCGTTCGACCGCGGCCTGACCCGCCCGCGCGACGCGGGGCGTGACCATTGGGTCGTCTTCACCAGCCCGTCGGCCGTTCGGCTCGCGGCGGCGCGGGCGCGCGCAATCGGCCACTTCGCCGATCTCGGCGCGGCGCGCATCGCGGCGGTGGGACCGGCGACGGCCCGCGCGCTGATCGTCGAAGGCCTGCGGGTCGATCTGGTTCCGCCCGACGACGATCAACGCCAGGAGGGCCTGCTGGTGGCGCTGGCCAAACTGCCGCCCCAGACGCAGATCCTTTTCCCGCAGGCCCTGGGCGGACGCGAGCACCTCCACGACGCGCTGCTGGCGCTGGGGGTGGAGGTCGAGGTCGTTCCGGTGTCTCAGACGGTCGCGCTCGACCAGCTTGCCCCCTTGCCGAAGTTCGATGCCGCAACTTTCGCCAGCCCCTCGGCACTCCGCGCGTTCGTAGCCCGGTGGAGCGCCGCCGCGCTCGCCGGAGCGGCGGTGGTGGTCATCGGGCCCACCACAGCCGACAGCGCGCGCGCAGCCGGGATCGCCGTGGCCGCAACCGCCGCCGCCCCGACGCCGGCAGCGCTGGTCGCGGCGTTGGTGCGCGCGCGGCGCGGCGAATCCCAACCGTGACGGCAACCGGCCGGCGCCTACCGGGTTGCGCCGAGCTGGGCTAGGCTCGGACGATGTCGTTCCCCGAAACGCGCCTGCGGCGCCTACGCCGGACTCCGGCTCTTCGCCGTCTGGTCCGCGAGACCACGCTGGCAGCCGACAACTTCATCTACCCGCTCTTCGTCTGCCCCGGCAAGGGGATCAAGAAGGAGATCCCGTCTATCCCAGGCCAATTTCACTTCTCCGTCGACCAGCTCGCACGCGAGGTCGAGGAGATCGCCGGCCTCGGGATCCCCGGCGTCATCCTGTTCGGTCTGCCCGAGAAGAAAGACGAGGTGGGCAGCGAAGCCTGGCACCCGGAGGGCGTCGTGCAGCGCGCCCTGCGCGCGATCAAGAAGGCGACGCCGGAGTTGGCGTTGGCCGTCGACACCTGCTTTTGTGAATACACCACCCACGGCCACTGCGGCGTCATCGTCGACGGCCACGTCGACAACGACGCGACGCTGGAAAATCTCGGCCGCGCGGCGCTCTCCTACGCGCGCGCCGGCGCCGATCTGGTCGCGCCCTCCGGCATGATGGACGGCTTCGTCGGGTTCCTGCGCGAGTCGCTGGACGAGGACGGGTTCGAGCAGGTCGCGCTGCTCTCCTATGCCGCGAAATATGCCTCCGGGTACTACGGCCCCTTCCGCACGGCGGTCGATTCCACGCCCGCCTTCGGGGATCGCGCCGGATACCAGATGGATCCCGCCAACGTTCGCGAGGCGATGCGGGAGGTGGCGCTCGACATCGAAGAGGGGGCCGACATCGTCATGATCAAGCCCGCCCTCGCCTACCTGGACGTCATCGCCGAAGTCCGCAACGACTGCGACCTGCCGATCGCGGCCTACAACGTCTCCGGCGAGTACGCGATGCTCAAGGCCGCCGCCGAGAAGGGGTGGATCGACTACGACCGGGTCATGCTCGAAACGTTGCTCTCGATGCGCCGGGCCGGCGCCGACGTCATCCTCACCTACCACGCCAAAGAGGCGGCGCGCTTGCTTCGGCCACGCTGATCACTTCGACGACGTCCTGGGCGACGTCGTGACCGCGAGCTCGTAGGGATCGTCGAGCCCTTGCAGGCCCAACGCTTTCGGATCCACCTTCGAAGCGATCTTGCGCGCGACCCCGATCAGGACCGGCTTGCCGGGCGCAGCGTCGATCGAGAGCTGTTCGCTCCCGCCCGCGTCGTGCTTGTTGATCACGATCTCCTTGCCGGCGACATCGCGGAGAAGAACGACGTCGACGCCGGCCGGCGCCGTGACCGTTCCCACCAGCGTCCCGGCCTCGTCGACGGTGACGGAGAACCAATCTCGATCGTCCGCGCTCGCCAGATAGCCGCGTATCCGGCCGGGGGCGTGGAGCGGCGTGGCGGCCAGCGCCGAATCGTTCGGCTCCAGCTCCCAACCGGGCTGCGCCGGTCCCCAGCGGGCCGTGAGCGTGTAGGGATCGGGGGCGTCCTCGGTCGGCTTCTGCCCCGCGATCCACAGCTCGCGCACGGCCAGATAGAACTCGGCGGGACCGATCGAGGTCGGTTGCAGCCACTCGCCCCAGCCGCGGCCCGAAGCGTCGCTCTTGCTGATCCGCTGCCCCTGCGGATCGTACAGCTCCAGCACCAGATCGACGTCCGGGATCCCCTCGAGCCGCGCGCTCACCACCCGCGCCCCCTTGCCGGCCGGTATTCGATAAAGATCGACGTCGCCCTGGGCAGCCTGCCCGGCCAATCCCGCCTGGACCAGCTTGCCGATCGTGCCACGCATCGGCGCACCCTGCGCCAGGAGGTTGGCGTATCCGGGGGTGTTGTTGGGCTCGCGCTCGGTCGCCTCCGCGCGCTCGCCGCCACCGCGCCAGGCCAGCGCGGTGACACCGACTATCACCGCCAGAGCCGTCAGAGGAAGCACCAGCCGGGTGAGCAGGCGCTTGCGGCGCATCGACCATTCGAACTCGTCGACGTCGGAGCGCCGCAGCCGGTCGCCGATGTCGCCGACGTCGGCGATGTCGGCGATGTCGCTGTCCTCGATCGCGACCGTGGGCGCCTCGGCCGACGCGACGGCGGCGGCGGTCGGCCCCACCCGCGGCGACGACGGCGACGAGATGCCGCTCGACGCGGCGAGCACCGCTTCCAGATCGGCTTGAAGCTCGGCGGCGGAGGCATACCGATCGGAGACCGACTTCGCCATCGCCCGCAAGACGATGCGGTCCGCCTCCGGCGGCAGCGAGCGCTCCGGCGCGCGGGTCCGCGGCGGAATGAGATCGTCGGTCAGATGTTTCGCCAGCACGCTGATCGGCGACGGGGCGTCGAACGGCGGCTCGCCCGTGAGCACGCGATAGAGGGTCGCGCCCAGGCTGTACAGATCGGCTCGTGCGTCGAGTGGCTCGCCGCGGACCTGCTCGGGCGCCATGTAGTACGGCGTTCCCAGCACCTGTCCCCCCGAGCTGACGGCGGCGCCGTGCGGATCGTCGCCGGTGCGCTCGCGCAGCTTGGCCAGGCCGAAATCGAGCACCTTGACGTGCTCGGATCCGTCGCGCCGCTCCACGACCATCAGGTTCTCCGGCTTGAGATCGCGGTGGACGATGCCGGCCTCGTGCGCCTCGGTGAGCCCCGAACAGACCTGGGTAAAAAGACGCGCCGCCCGGGTGAACGACCACGGTCCATCCCGCTTGAGGAGGGCCGAGAGATCGTCTCCCTTGACGTACTCCATCACCAGATAGAGCGCGCCGTCCCACTGTCCGAAGTCGAAGGTCTGAACGATGTTGGGGTGATTCAGCTTGCTGACGGCCTGTGCCTCGGCGCGAAATCTGCGCAGCATCTCGGGCTTCGTCGCGGTGTCGGGAGAAAGCACCTTCATGGCGGCCATCTTGCCGAGGTGCAGATGCTCGACCCGATACACGACACCCATGCCGCCACTGCCGATCAGGGCCGCGACCCGGTAGCGCCGATCGACCACCTTCCCCAGCCAGGGATCGCCCGTCTCGGCGGTCCCCGCCTCCGTCACGTACGTGCCGCAGTGCCCGCAGAAACGCGCGTTATCGTCCAGGAGGGCCGAGCAGTGTGGGCAGGCGGGCAAGGGCCGACCAGCCTACAAGCCCCCGTGCGTGGTGGCCAATTGCGGCAGCGCCCGGCTCGAAAAGCCTTGGCCTCTCCTGACTTTTGTGCGAGATACCTGCCGCGCGGGGCGGGGTAGCGGTCGGGGCTCATGGAACGCTGATTTTTCTTCACAAAAGTGTTGACTCAGAGGCGTTCCTGAATAAACTCCTGCCTCCCTAGCGCGCAGTGAGTCGAAGCACTGACTTCTGCAGCTGGGTGTTTTCGCGTCGGTCTCTGAAAGCTGAATAGCAAACCGAGTTCGAAAAGGTAAGCGATGCGCTTCGCCTTCGGGCGAGACGCTTCGAATACCCCGACAATTGTGATTCCGAGCGAATCAAGAAAATCGAGCAATCAGCCTCGAGTTTGTCAATGCAGTTACTTCGGTAGCTGTTGAGAATTTAACTGGAGAGTTTGATCCTGGCTCAGAGCGAACGTTAGCGGCGGGCCTAACACATGCAAGTCGAACGAGAATCTAGGCTTCGGTCTAGTAGTAAAGTGGCGGACGGGTGCGTAACACGTGGGTAATCTACCTTCCGGCGGGGGACAACAGTCCGAAAGGATTGCTAATACCGCATACGTCAGCGGCGCCTACGGGCGCTGTTGGGAAAGATGGCCTCTCCTTGGAAGCTGTCACCGGAAGATGAGCCCGCGTCCCATCAGCTAGTTGGTGAGGTAACGGCTCACCAAGGCTTAGACGGGTAGCTGGTCTGAGAGGATGATCAGCCACACTGGGACTGCGACACGGCC
>OCTA010004755.1_pt1 | contig 11885 bp, 22 predicted proteins | sample 1538991 | NCBI WGS metagenome assembly OCTA01 (sample SAMEA3539302, study PRJEB22396) | soil metagenome | biome: tundra; feature: field; material: soil | place: USA | collected 2010-05 | depth 0.15 m | reverse complement strand
CCTCGAGTTCGCCAAGTTCCTCGAACATCGAGTCCAGTTTGGAGCCGATACGTTCCCTATTCATGATGAGGTGACCTCTTTCTGGCGCCGACGGGCAAGCTTGATCTCGGCCGCTGGGGTCTTCTGTGTCTTCTCAGCGGCGGCGAAGCGCTCCTTCAGATACGAAAGTCCGCGCACGATACCGTCGTCGCCCCACTTGCACTCGACCAGCAGCTTGGGCTGGGCACGCTCGCACACCACGAAATCCGCCTCGCGGCCATCGACGTCGCGAAAGTATCGCAGTTCCACATCGCGCCCTTTCACATCCTGCTCAAACTCCACCCACTTGGCCAGATGGCACGCCACCAGGTTCTCGAAACGCGGGCCGTTCTCCGGCACCAAGGTCCAATCGAGGTGGTAGTGCTTGCGCTCCTTCTTCACCGCGCGAATCTCGGCTGCGCCGAAAGGCGGCACCCTGAAGATGGCGTGCAGCCGCTCAAGGATTTGCAGCCAGTGTTCGGCCAGCTTGTGGCTGACCCACGAGTTATTTCTAGCATAGGCAAAAATACTCGCGAGTGTTTTTGCCGTGTAGGGAATATCCACGCCAGCCATTGCGTCACCCTCTGGCGCAAGCCAACGCGCTGGGAACCTGCCGCAAGGCAGCGGCCGGAACAAGACCGGCTGGTCCATGGATATTCGACCGATTCGAAATCAGCGAGATCACGCCCACCTGCTGAGCGTGGGCATCTCGCTGCCGTGGGCCGCATCGAGCTGCCGCGGAAACCAGGCAAGTCACCGTTCGTGAATTTGCTGGTGGCGGTCGCGTGGGCGCCCGAGACGCTGCGCTGCCCCGGTTCCCGGCTAAATTAGCAATGCGATTGACGATTGCACGGAACCGAAAAGATTCACCCAGCCGTGATCTGAGGCGGATCAGGAGGCACGATGATGCGCGGACCGTGTTTGGCCGCTAGCCGCTCGAAATCCGCGGGGTTCAGCGTGACGAGAGCATCCGACTGCGACGCCTCGGCCGCGACCAGATGAAGTGCATCGAAGATGGCCCCGGAGCGCTCACCGCGCTCGGCGCAGCGACGCATGGCCTGTCGGTACAGAACCGCGGTCATAGCCAGGGGCCGGATATGCTCGGTCAACCGCTCGACCATCAGCTCGGCCGCGCGCGCACCGACGGGAGGAGAAACTGGAAGGCGCGTAAGTACCGACCACGTCTCGGCCACTGCGTGCCAGGCCATGACCCCCTGGATTTCGTCGCTGGCAGCCGCCTGTACCCAGCGCAAGGCTCGGGCGTGGAACGGATGGGGTGACACAAGCGCGGGAACGAGAACGGACGTGTCGAAGCAAACCTTCACGAGCGCGCCAGCCTCTCGAGTCTGTCGTGGCGAACGTCGCGATGGTCTGGCACCGTGCCGTGGAGTCGGCCGCCGACTACCAAGATCCCGCCCTTGTCCTCAATCCGCGCCTCCTCGTGTTCGGGCTCAAGAAGAATGCTCTGGGGCCCCTCGGTGATGCGCAATCGACTGCCGGCGACCAGACGCAAACGGCGGCGCACCGGTAGAGGCACCACCAACCGGCCCGCGGCATCAATGGTAATTGTTGATGGCATAATGGTAATGGTAGCTGGCGGCTGGGGGTGGGAGCAAGCTCTTTTGCATTCGACGGGCACCCCTGGCCATTCCGGCCCATAGCCTCGCCCCGCGCAGCCGCCAAGTCATCGGCCATGTCCCCCGGCCGCGAAGCGGCCATACCGCCTCGCCCACGAAGTGGGAGAGGCCGCCCGCGAAGCGGGCGGGTGAGGGTCCGGTGTGAAACATGTTATCGCCCATGGTACGCTTGCCATATGACCTCGATGACGGTGCGTGACATGCGACTGCACTGGCCCAAGGCCGAGAAGGCTCTGGCTGAGGGCGAGGAGATCCTCATCACCCGCGATTCCAAGCCGGTGGCTCGGCTGCTGCCGCTGGTGCCGGGCGCGGGACAGAAGCGGCAACGATTCGACCCCATCGCCCACGCGCGACAGATGCAACGATTCTGGAAGAACCGGCCCTCCCAGCCCTCGACCGATGTGCTCCTGGCCAAGGACCGCGACGAGTAGGACGCCGAGGATGGGGGTGCAGATCCAAGGTCGGGTCGCCGGTGGCACGCTCTCGGCCAAGTCCGCGACCGCGCTCTTATCCGTGGTCGACCGGACGCTCGCAGAGTCTCCCTACGAAATCGCGGAAACACCCAGCAATGTCTACTCGGTCGCAGCCGCCCAACTCCTGCCCCTGGGCCGCTCCGTGCATTGCAGGACCCTGGATCGGCTGCACCTGGCAGCCATGGAAGCCCTGGGCCTTCGGCGTCTGCTCACCAACGATGAGATCCAAGGTCGAGCGGCGAAAGCCCGCGGTTTCGAGGTACTACTGCCTCGTTGATCTCCACGGCCTGAGGGGCAGCCGCAACATGGCCCCTACAGAAACAGAGGTCAGGGTGCCTTGCTCCCAAAATGGGAGCATGCTACCCCCCGTACCAGAGAGAAGATCCATGGAGATCACGCCCACCCCATCGTGTCGCCATGATCGTCCGGTTGTGCGAGGAGTTGGGCATCTCTGCCGAAATTCTCATCGGCCCACACCGCCGCGCCGCTTGAGAGGTTCCGGTTCACAGCGACAGCGTTAGCGTGATGCATCTGCCCGATAGCGCGACGGTGGAGGACGCGATCGAGCGGAGCTCGCTGGAAAGGGACCTGAAGGTGGACCAGAAAGAGCTGCCGCCGGTCGACCTTTCAAGTCTCAGATACGCACAAACCCTTGCACTGGCAGGCACGCTGCATTCAGACCACACTGACGTCGCTGGCGACAAGTACAAGCACCTGGCCAAACTACAGCGCCTTGCGTTGACAAACCGGGAGTGTGGGCATACCTTTTAGGTGATACGCAAGAAGGTCGAAGTAACAACGAAAGGGGGTATGTCGTGGCCGCGAAAGATATCGCCAGCTACACGGTGCACTTCATTCCCGCTGAAGAGGGCGGGTACACCGTGGAAGTGCCCGCTCTTGAGGGTTGCGCGACCGAGGGAGACACCTTCGAAGAGGCAGAGCAGAATGCCCGAGAGGCCATCAGCCTCTACTTGGAATCGCTCCAGCACCGCGGACTTCCGCTTCCGGATGATCGCGAGACCATGCTCAAACACATCACCGTACCTATCGTCGCCGCGGGTGTATGAGCCCGCGCCTACCAAGCTGCACCCCGACCGAAGTTGAGCGCGTTCTACGCAAGCTCGGGTTTGTCGAAGACCGGCAACGCGGCAGCCACAAGGTATTCGTTCGCGCCCGGCCAAGCTGACTGTGATTTGCCAGACTACCTTCGAGACTGATCGATTCCGTGCCGCCTTGACGGGTGACCCGACGATTATCATGATAAACGTCGGATCCGCAGACGGGAGCGCACATGTTCATACCGAGACAGCTCGATCTCATGGAGGCTACGGCCCACAAGTCGTGTTTTCTCTTCGGTCCTCGCCAGACCGGGAAGTCGATGCTGATCCGAGAGACCGTGCCCGAGGGCACGCCGATCTATGAGCTGCTCGACCATCGCCTTTGGATGGACCTCAGTGCCGACCCAACGCGCATGCGGCAGGAGATCGAGGCCAAGAATCTTCGCAACAAGCTGGTTGTGGTCGACGAGATCCAGAAGCTGCCCATCCTGCTCGACGAAATCCAACTTCTCATCGAGACCCGGAAAATCCGCTTTGTTCTCACCGGATCCTCGGCCAGGAAGCTGCGCCAGTCTGGTGTCAATCTTCTTGGCGGGCGGGCGCGATCCCGCTATCTCCATCCCCTCTCATGGAAGGAACTGGGACCACGCTTCGATCTGATGACAGCGCTGAACCGCGGACTTTTGCCGTCGGTGTACTTCTCCGACGATGCCAGCGAAGACCTGCGATCCTACGTGGGCACCTACCTCAAAGAGGAGATCACCGCCGAGGCGCTGACGCGAAACATTCCAGCCTTCGCCCGCTTTCTGGAGGTGGCCGCCGCGTGCAGCGGTCAGATGTTCAACAAGACCGCGGTTGCCAGCGACGCCCAGGTTCCGCGTACCACCGTCATCGAGTATTTCGAGATTCTGAAAGACACGCTCATCGGGCATGAGCTGCCGGCCTGGAATCGAAGCAAGAAACGCAAGGCCGTCGAAACCGCGAAGTTTTACCTGTTCGATGTTGGTGTCGCACGTACCCTGCGCAAGTTGCCGCCGCTCGTGCAGAGGTCGACCGATCTCGGGGACGCCCTTGAGCACTTCCTATTTCACGAACTAAGAACGTACATCGATACGCGCCGTCCCGGCTTGGACCTGCACTACTGGCGCAGCACTTCCCAGTTCGAAGTCGACTTCATTCTTGGTGAGCACACGGCCATAGAGGTGAAGGCCACACGCAGCGTTTCCCCACGAGACCTACGGGGCCTTGAGGCGCTGGCCGAAGAAAAAATGATGAAGCACCTGGTCTTGGTCTGCCAGGAGGCAACACCGAGAAAGGTCGGCGCGATTCTCATCTTGCCCTGGCAGGAATTCCTAGAACGCCTGTGGTCAGATGCTTTCGTCGGGTAGCCTCGCCCCGCGCCCGCCGGCCGCGAAGCGGCCATACCGCCTCGCCCACGAAGTGGGAGAGGCCGCCCGCGAAGCGGGCGGGTGAGGGGTCAGACCTGCTACGTCCCCGCCGCTGCCACCGCCGCCGCATCTACAACCAGCATCCCGTCGATCTCCCGCACGCCGTCTTCGGCCTTGGGCACGAACACGCAGTACACGATCTCGGAAACCTTCGCGAGCATGGGGGGGACTCCTTTTCGACGAAGGCTGTCTGCAATCTGACCAAGCTCGGCCCGGCGGAAAGCCCGCTCGGACCACTTCACTTCGCCAAGCAACCCGCGCTTGCCATCGAGCGAACGACTGACCACGTCCCACTCTGGCCCTCTTCCTTGCCAGTAGCGAGCCGCGGGCGCCCAGGGACCTTCGGCAGCCAGCGGTGCTCGCGTGTCGGCGGCCAGGACCACACTGCCCCGGCACAGTTCCTCCCACGCTGAAGCGCAAAGCCCCGGGCGCTCCTTCACCCAGAGGTCGCGCCGCACGGTCGCCGGAGCCTCTGCCAAGAGCGCGCGGTGAGGCGCGACGGTGCGGAACCACATGCGCATGAAAGGGTCGGCGATGCGATAGAGCGCCCGCTTGCCGGATTTCTCGCTTTCACCAAAAGGGATCTCGCGGCGGACCAAGCCCATCTCGGCAAGACGTGCAAGGGGACGGGCCAGCGAAGTCGCGGGCTGCCCGATGCGCGCGGCGATCTCGCTGGGGCGATGCGCACCCAGCCCAATGGCATCGAGGATCGGGCGCAGAGCCAGTGCGGGCGGCACCTCGTCAAGCAGCAGCCGCTCGGGCTCGCTGTGCAAAGGCGAGAGCGGATCCAGAACACAGCGGTCGACTGCCTCGTCCACTCGGGCACCGAAGGGTTCCGCAAGCTCCCAGTAGCGGGGAATTCCGCCCCACGCGGCGAATGCCTTCACACAGGTGACGGGATCCGCGACACCGGTGGCGGCCGTGAAATCGGCCAACCGAAGCGGCTTGACCTCTATCATCTCGACGGCACGCCCGTAGAGGGGCGCCGAGGAATCGAGGACCAACCCGTGCATCATGCGTTGGCTCGAGCCGGCGATTGCCACTATCAATCCCGCTGCGGCGGCATCTTGGTCGATCCAGTGCTGGACCACGCTTGGCAACTCGGGACTGCTGGCAACCAGAAAAGGGAATTCGTCCAGGATCAGCGGTCCCTTCCATCGGCCAGCCTCGGCTTGCTGGGCAAGGGCCTTCAGAATCGCGCGCCAGTCCCGAAACGTAGCTTCTTGGAAAACGGAAAACCGGCCCGCCAGCGCTTCGCAGAAATAGCGGCGCTGGATCTCGGGGGCTGACTGATCTGCCACCGTGTAAAGACCGTCATGCCGTCGGTTCCATTCAACCAAGAGGCGCGTCTTCCCGACTCGCCTTCGCCCGGTCAGGACTGCCAAGCCGCCCTTGCGGCGCCGGCATAGGCTATCGAGGCGTTCCATCTCCTCACGTCGGCCGACGAATTCCATGGAATGGAACTATTATGCTCAAGAACATAATGTTCAAGTGCATAACTCAATGGACCCCTTCTCCTCGGTCCGCCGAGGCGAAGGTTGGGATGAGGAGTCCGGCAAGAAATAGCCCCTAAATTCTTGAGGTAAACAGTATTTCCCCTGCGCGCTTCGCTTCCCGCCACGATCACTCGCGAGGGACAACTGCGCAGGTGCGTGACAGGCCGGCGGGTATCCAAATCCTCCCGGCCACCGACTGGTTCCTCACCGCAGAATAGGGGAGATCCAACCACCATGTCCCCACGCCTCGCAAAGCGAGGCCAGGGGCAAGGTGATCGGGCGTTGGATACGCCTTGAAAGGTTCGGCGTTGGCCGCCGCAATACGTGCGCCCGGCCGCTTGGATGTATACTGACGCTCCCATGAATCGGGTGACGGAGATGCCAATCCAAGATCCTTTGCTGGAAGAAATCGTCAGGCGTTTGGTCGACGATTGCCAGCCGGAGCGTGTCTATCTCTTCGGCTCTCGGGCGCGGGGAAATGCGGGGGCCGACAGTGACTACGACATCATGGTCGTCGTGGCCCAGTCTGACCAGCCGGCCTATCGGCGCGCTCAACGCGCCCACAGCTTGCTTTGGGATCTTGGCGCGGCGGCAGACATCCTGGTCTGGACGCGCGAGGCCTTCGACAGCCGAGTTCACCTGCGCGCCTCGCTTCCCGCCACGATCACTCGCGAGGGACAACTGCTATATGCCGCATGACCCTGCACGCATCGCCGAGACGACGTCGTGGTTTGAGAAAGCCGCGAATGACCTGCGCGCCGCCGATCACGAGCTCACGGCTGTTCCGCCGCTGACCGACGACATGGTCTTCCACGCGCAGCAGGCCGCCGAAAAGGCAATGAAGGGCTACCTGAGCTGGCACGACCAACCCTTTCGCAAGACTCACGACCTTGCGGAGGTTGGGCGCCAGTGCATAGCGATCGACGCCTCGCTTGAACCGCTGCTCAGACGGGCAGAGCGTCTGAGTGTCTACGCATGGGCATTCCGGTACCCAGGGGATGCAGAGGATCCAACCGTCGAGGAAGCTCAAGGCGCTCTCGCCGTTGCCCGAGAGGTCGTCGAAGCGATGCTGGTGCGCCTGCCCGAAGAGATACGCAGCTAGCCCTGCGCATGCGGCGTGCCAGTGCGCTCACGGGCGTGCCCTCGATGCGTGGCAAATTCCAGCGCCCCTCACTCCAACTCTCTTAGCCTGGCGGCACTTCGGGTTCTGCCCACCCGTCCCGGTCCTACCCCGTGGCTTCGCCACGCCCCCGCCCGCGTCGCTTCGGAGAGCAAGGTGCTGAGCGACAATTACATCTCCCCAAACGTGTTGGGGAGATGTAGTCCAGCACAAGTTGGAGATCCTGGTGGCCCTGGTCGATGCGTACGAGGCGAAGCACCACCCCATCGATCCGCCAGACCCAATCGATGCCATCCGATTCCGGATGGAGCAGATGGGGCTGACCCGAAGCGACCTTATCGACATCATCGGAAGCCGAGCGCGCGTCTCCGAAGTGCTCAACCGCAAGAGGCCCCTGACCGTCGCCATGATCGTCCGGTTGCGCGAGGAGTTGGGCATCTCTGCCGACATTCTCATCGGCCCCCACCGCCGCGCCGCTTGAGTCGTTCCGGTTCACAGCGACGCTCCAGTACCCTCGCCCCGCGCAGCCGCCATGCCCCGGCCGCTGCGCGGCCGGTGAGGGGCACAGTAAGTCCTACGCTGCTTTGGGCTTGGGCTTCGATGGCGGGCGGACGGGCGTTCGGTTCGGCACAACCTTCATCTCAAGGCGAGCACCAAGTGCCTCCGCTGCGCGAGACACCGAGTCGATCGTCATGGTTGGCTTGGCAGAGTCCAGCAAAGAGTGGACCGCCATACGGCTTGTCCCCATTCTCCGGGCCATTTCCGAAATCGAGATCTTGCCGGCCTGTCGCGCCTGCTCAAGCTGCCGAGCAATGATCTTCTTTTGAGTGAGGATCCTGACCGCCTCGAGTTCGCCAAGTTCCTCGAACATCGAGTCCAGTTTGGAGCCGATACGTTCTCACCCCATCCAGTGGGAGCACGGAAACTGGGACGAACCGCCCGGCCGCGAAGCGGCCATACCGCCTCGCCCACGAAGTGGGAGAGGCCGCCCGCGAAGCGGGCGGGTGAGGGTCCGGTGCGAAACATGTTATCGCCCATGGCACGCATGCATCACCCACGATTCCAAGCCGGTGGCTCGGCTGCTGCCGCCGGTGCCGGGCGCGGGACAGAAGCGGCAACGATTCGACCCCATCGTATGACCTCAGGGGGGGCCGGTGCCCCTGCAGGCGCCACCGAAGGCGTCGGCCGGCTGGGCCGCGGCCCGGGCTGGGGGCCGGCGAGGCCAGCCAGAATTTCCGCACAAGCCGTAGCTAGCCAAGCCACCGATTCAAAGCTGGACTCCATTCAGCATCCGACCCTTCCGCAAGAGCCCGCTCGACCATGGGGCGGATGAAGTCCTGTACCAACGAAACCACTTCTGCGTAGAGCGGTGTCACCAGTTTTCTGGATCCCACATAGGAATCCCAGATTTTCCGAAGGTTGGTATCGTTGCCGTAGCTTGGCTGAAGCGCACTGGCATCCATCCCTAGGACGCTTTCTGATCGCCCTACCTGACTTGCCCGATGGTCCGCAGTGGCTCGGAGGGCTTGGGCGATTTCATTTAGCCGGAGTTTTAGCCCAGTTCTGGAAATCACCCAGAGGTCGAATAGATCCTTCGCCCGGGTGGTGGCCAGCCCACGCACGAGGAGTGTCTCCACCTTTTCCGCCAGGAAGGTTTGCACGGGATAACCCATCACAAGCCCACCTCCAAAATCATCCAAGGTCAGCAGTGGGCTAATCTCGATGAGATCGGGTCGTGGTGTGATGGGATCTCCGAAGCTAAGGTCCAACTTGATATGGCTGGAGTACCGAGTGCCAAAGGTGAACGGGACGGTGAATCGGCGGCATGGGTAACCAGTGTTTTCCCGTATGTCTTCCGATGTCATTTGGCGGGAAAGAAACACCAATCGATCTCCAAGGTCCATTTCGAGGATCTCGGTGAGAACGGAATCCATCGACAGACCCGGAATTCTCAGAGCAAGGAAGTCCAGATCTTCGGTAGGGCGATTCCATCGTCTGGTGAGAAGGAAGAGCAGGATTCCACCCTTCAAAACCAGCCGATCCCGGTATCGGCTCTGGGCAACACGAGCCAAGAAGCGCTCTAGGACAAAGAGAACCTGCGCATTTTGTACACTCTGGCCTGGCACACACTTCTGGCCCAGGCGCTTCAGGACGCTATCTGGGCTCTTGGTGTCGCGTACTTTCTTCATGCGAGGAGGACTGAAAGGTAGCGCCGCAGGGTGGTCTTGATTCGGCAAACCTCTTCCCACCGAATTAGGTCATCGGCTCGACCACCCTTTCGGAGGAATGACTTCAGCGCTTCGAACGCGACATCGACCCCAACTTTTTCCCTGAAGCGGAGGGCATCGTCGACGGTTTTCGCCTGGTTGTAGATCCTGACGGTGGTTCCGCCGATCTTAATCTTCTCAATCCCCGCAGCGTGAGCGTCTATTCCCAGGCGAATGATCCGAGTCGGGAAGGCCATTTTAGGAGCCCATGAGGTCTTAGGGATGGCTATCCAGGTTTCGCCTGGAATCGTGGTGGTCAACCCGTAGTAGGACAACGCAGAAACGAGGCAGATGACCCCTTCGGGGATGGCCAGGCAGGAATCTGCCATGTCTTGATGGGCGACTGTGTTTCGACTTGTCGGCCGGTAGACTCCCGGGCGCAGCTTCTGGAGGCTCCCGTCACGTGCCATGCGCAAAACGGTGGTATCCCTCCCCCTGCGCTTCGCAAAGGAGAGCTTGATAACCTGTTTTCTGAGCTCTGGCCTGCCCTTTGTCATCGATAACGCCTCTATACCTACACAAAAAATATAGTGTGAAGGCATAGCGTCGTCAAGGCGCTTGGAGGCGAACGGGGGTGGTGCTCGGGGGTGACCGCCTCGAGTTCGCCAAGTTCCTCGAACATCGAGTCCAGTTTGGAGCCGATACTTTCCCTATTCATCATAAGCGGACGGCGGCAAGAAACCGATCGCCAAGACCGCGGCCTTGTCGCTCGTACCAAGCATACGCATCGTCCACATCCGCCGCCGCGGCTGGGCGGAAGATGACCGGCTTCATGGAACGCGATTCTGAATCCGGCGCGCGACCTCATCCCATGGGATACCGACAGGTCCATCGCGCTCAAGATCGTCCAACCGCCGATCCAGTTCGGCACGCTGGGCAGCTGTGAGCGGCAACGCGTCCCGCGTTGCGCTGAGTTGCTCCCAGACTTTCTCGAGAAGATCCAGCTGCTCATCATGCGTCAACTTCTCGACATCAAGTGCCAGCTTGCCCATGCGAAAACTATCCCACGCCGGCCACTGATCACCAATCCCATTTCACCCCCACCGGTCCCCACTTCGGGCCATTTCCGAAATCGAGATCTTGCCGGCCTGTCGAGAGGTCAGGGTGCCTCGCCGCCAGACCCAATCGATGCCATCCGATTCCGGATGGAGCAGATGGGGCTGACCCGAAGCGACAACCACAAACGCTGTAGTCTTCGAGACCTACCGAAAGTCTTGCCATCGATCTCGTGCGCTCCCATGAAGACAGGACTTACTCACTCTGCGACGCCATGAGCTTCATGGTCATGGCGCGCCTGGGTATCACCGACGTCATCGCCTTCGACCGCCACTTTGCCGAGTACGGGCGATTCGCCCTGTTGTAGGCATTGCCCTGAGACGAGGCACATGATCCTGCGCGCGTAGCGGACACCCGGTCGCGGCTGGCGAAGGCAGCCTCCACCCGACCAGTTTCCGGCAGCCTGGCGCGGCCCCCCCTGCACGAATGGTGGCGCAGGCTACCGCCTGCTGGTGGGCCAGGGCAGAGGAGTGTATCCTTCCAAGATGACGGTCGTCCTGAATTTCGATGGCAAACAGCTTCCCCGTGAGATGCGATCACTGCCGTCCGGCCGGTACATCCTGCAATCCGTCGACGAGGTTCTGGCGCTAACGGCTGAAGAGGAAGCCGGCCTTGAAGAGGCCTCCAACTCGTTGGATCGAGGTGAAGGATTCGCGCCCGAGGAATTCCGCATCGCGCTTGAGGGAACCCTGCGACGTTGAGAATCCGATTCGCCAAACAGGCAGCGAAGGACCTGGAGGTCGCCGTCGCCTTCTGGAGGGAGAGAAGGCCAGGTGTGCCATTTACGCTTCTGGGTGAGGTCATCACTTTGGCAGAGCGTTTGGCACGCGAGGAATTCGAGGGTCCTGAGCAGCAGTTGAAGACTGGTCTCAAAGTTCGGTCCTGGCCCATTCCGCCATATCGGCTTTTCTATAGGCGACGCGATGGCGTCCTGGAGGTGATGCGTATCTACCACCAAGCGCGGCGCCCCATCACCAAGTGAGCGCACACCGGAGGCGAGCAGGGCGAGATCGTCTCCACTTGGGCGCGGGACAGAAGCGGCAACGATTCGACCCCATCGCTCATGCGCGACAGATGCAACGATTCTGGAAGAACCGGCCCGCCCAGCCCTCGACCGATGTGCACCTGGCCAAGGACCGCGACGAGTAGGACGCCGAGGAGAAAGCCCGCGGTTTAGAGGCACTTCTGCCTCGTTGATCTCCGCGGCCTACGGCGCCCCCGGCCGTGGGCACAGTAAGTCCTACGCTGCTTTGCGCCTGGGCTTCGATGGCGGGCGGACGGGCGTTCGGTTCGGCACAACCTTCATCTCAAG
>OCTA010004754.1_pt1 | contig 11887 bp, 7 predicted proteins | sample 1538991 | NCBI WGS metagenome assembly OCTA01 (sample SAMEA3539302, study PRJEB22396) | soil metagenome | biome: tundra; feature: field; material: soil | place: USA | collected 2010-05 | depth 0.15 m | reverse complement strand
CGATCCGGCGGCTCAAGTGGCGTTGCCGGAATCTCCACTTTTATGTCGCGCACCCTGGCCACAGGCTTCTCGGCATGAATGTTTTACTCTCTAGCATCGCACCAATGGCGATTCGTAGCAGAGCTGAAAGTCGTTTGGCCTGCTTAAGTATGGCTGGTCGGGCATCCGGAAGTTGGGCGTGCGGGAACGAGGGGGCCGGGGCGCTGGAAGGTACGGCGTGCTCGGAAAATGGCACGCCAGCCTGGAATGCGAGGCTGCTTGGCGGTTAACGCCAACCGTGCCCGCGTCCGCGTATTGGAGCGCGCCACAGTTCACTACCGATATGCAACCTTAAGGCCGCGCTGGAGGATGAATTCGTCCGAAGACGGGCAGATTCTTCTCAGCCCAGATTTGACTTAATTAATACGGGAAGCTTCATGGTATGGGAGGAGACCGGCCGCTGGGTTGGGTACCGGCACAACCCGCCGCCCGAAGAATCGCTTGGCTTGAGGTTGTTGGGTGAATCGGCCTCCGACCGTGCCTGCTGAACTCCCGTGCAGGCCAGGAGGCCGGACAGGAGCCATATAGTAGGCCTGCCCAGGAGATGGCGAGAGTGCCTTACCTACTCGCAAAACCCGGTCAACGACGTGGAACTGACCCAGACCGCGCCGGCGCACCCCATCTCGCGCGGCTGGGACGGCTTTCGCGGCACCGACGAATGGTATTACCGCATCGTGTTCCGCAAGGACGATAAGCGGCTGGTGCCCATCCTAAGCGCCATGCTGCCCAAGGACGCGCCGCAACAGGAGACTGTTCGCCTGGGTAGTGGAGCGCGAAGATGGCGGCCGCGGCTTCGGATTCACTGGCGGGCACTATCACCACAACTGGGGTCTGGAGGATCAGCGGCGCATGGTGGTGAACGCGATCTTGTGGACCGCCAAGGTGGAGATTCCCGCCGGCGGGGCCAAGTGCGATCTCACGCCGCAAGACCTGAAAGCAAACCTGGATCCAAAATAGGCCCGGCGCCCAGGCGCACGTCGCGGGAGCCGAGGAGGTTCTCGCACTGGCGCGTGGGACCCGCAACAGCGTGGCGCGAATTAGGCCGTTATGCCTGACGAAACGAGAATTTTGTTCTCGTTACGGCCTGCGACGGCGCGTGTCGGGGCACTGCCCCCGGCTGCCATTCTGGCTTCAGACTCCTGGCTCCTGGCTTCCCATCCGCATCGGATCAAGGCGAAGCCTTGCCTAGCTGCTAGGGTTTATGCCGGCGCCGGCGCGCCCGCTCGCCAATAATTCTCCCATTGATCCGCGGGCACGGGCCTGCCTAGCAGGAAACCCTGGACCTGATCGCAACCGAGCGCCCCAAGGACCGCCAACTCGTCTTCGGTTTCGACGCCCTCGGCCGTGGCCGTCAGGTTCAAGCCGTGCGCCAAGCCCACGATCGCCTGCACGAGGGGTTGCGTGCTGGCGGCCCGATCTATGCCCCGCACGAAGCACTGGTCGATTTTCAAATCGTCAATCGGCAGACGCTGCAGGTAACTCAGAGACGAGTACCCTGTCCCGAAATCGTCGATGGAGATCCGCACGCCCAGGGCCCGCAATTCGGCGACCTGCCGGGAGGAGTCCTCGGCGTCCCGCATCAACACTCCCTCGGTGAGTTCCAACTCCAGATAGCATGGCTCCATTTCGTGCGCCGCTAAGACCTCCGCGACCTTCTCCGCCAGGTTCGACCGCATGAACTGCGTGGCCGAGATATTCACGGCGATCTTGACCGGCGGATATCCCATACGCCGCCACAATTGGTGTTGCCGGCAGGCCTCCTGCAGAACCCACAAGCTGATGGGGATGATCAGCCCGCTCTCTTCGGCCACTGGCACGAAACGGCCTGGCGGGACCAGACCCCATTTCGGATGATTCCACCGCAGCAGCGCTTCCACGCCCCCAAGCTGCCGCGAAGGGAGTTGAAACTGGGGCTGATAGTACAGCCGCAGCTCGCCGCGGTCCAGGGCCCTGTGGAGTTGGTTTTCGATTTCCAGCCGCTCGCTGGAGGCGGAGTTCATCTCGCGCGCGAACCGCAGAAAACGGTTTCTTCCCCCGTTTTTGGCCTCGTACATGGCCACATCGGCGTGCTTCTGCAGAGTCGCGGCGTCTTCCCCATCTTCGGGGAACAAGCTGAGGCCGACACTCGCGCTGATGAACAGCTCGTGTCCCCTTACCTGGAATGGATCCCGCATGGTCTCTATGATCCGTTCCCCGACGATTTCCGCATCGCGGACTGTCTCAATGCCGAACAGCACCGCCACGAACTCATCTCCACCCGGCCGCGCCAGCGTGTCCGATTCCCGCACGGCGCCCTCCAGCCGCTTGGCCGCCTCTTGCAGCAGCAGGTCTCCGACGTGATGACCCAGGGTGTCGTTGATGAACTTGAAGCGATCCAGGTCCACGTAGAGCACCGCCACCATCTTCGCCTGCCGGCGCGCCAGAGTGAGGGCTTGCCGCAGGCGATCCTCGAGCAACGCGCGATTCGGCAAGCCAGTCAGCGGATCGTGCTGCGCCTGATACGACAGCCGGTTGGTGAGCTCACGGTGCTCCAGTGCGATGGCGGCCAGTTTCGCCTTGGAATCCAGCAGGACCTGTTCGGATTCGGTGGCCTGCCAGGGTTCGGGGCGGGAGATCTCCATGTGTCCCAGCACTTGGCTGCCGCCAGCCCGGATCGGAACTGCCAGATGTCCTTGGTAGTTCGCGCTTGCCGAGTCGCGCCTCGACCCGCATTCCGGAGCAGCAGAACCGTCCGCCAGCAGAATGCGCGCGACGGCCCCCGGATAGTAATGTTCGATCATCTCTTCCACGCGGCGCAGCACGGCGTCCAGAGGCTGGTTCTGGGCCACCATCTCGAGGACTTCCCGGCGATTGTGCTCAAGCCGTTCGACGCGCTTGCGCTGGCTGATATCCCGCGCGACGCACAACACGCCCACCGGCAAGCCATTCCGGAATTGCAGCCGGCCGCTCACCTCCATGGCGACCCGGTGGCCATCCCGCGCGACGAGCTCCGCCTCCAGCGCCGCTGGCGTTTCGCCTCGCCGCCGCGCCTCGATGGCATGCCGGATGGCTGCCAGGGATTCGGGGGCAGCGATCTCCTGCAGGTTCATGCCAAGCAGCTCCTGCCGGGGATATCTGGAGATCCGCTCTCCGATGCTGTTGACCGAGGTGAAGTTCCCGTCCAGATCGATGGTGAAGATGACATCGCTGGCGTCCTCGATCAGCTTGCGGTAGCGCTCTTCGCTCTCGCGCAACGCCGTCTCCACGCCCTTCAGCTCCGTGATATCCCGAAAACTGGTTACCAACGCGCGGACTCCGGGCTCCTCGATCAAATTGGTTCCCCAACTGTCGCACCAGCGCCAGGTTCCGTCGGCATGCCGCACCCGCAGTTGTGCCCGCAGCCTGGCGCCCGGTGCGCGCAGCAATTCCTCGTGAAGCATCCGGATGTAGGAGACGTCATCGGGATGAATCCACTGGAAGAGGTCGCATCCCAGCCGTTGCTCGGGTGAGACACCCAATAGCTCGGAAACGCCCGCACTGTCGTACAAGATCACCCCGGCCGGATCCATCAGCGTAATGATGTCGTTGCTATTTTGGACCAGCGCCCGGAAGCGGTTTTCGCTCTCGATGAACGCTTGTTGCGCGCGCTTCTGCTCGGTAATGTCCCGGATGATGACAGAGCCGCCAACGGCCTTGCCCTCACTATCCTGAATAGGCGAGGCCGTGATGCTGACCGGGAACACGGCGCCATTTTTACGCATGTGCTCTGTTTCAAAGGATGGAAGGGGCTTGCGATCCACGACCGAGGCTATGTTCCGCGCCGCGTCCTCGCGCCGTTCCGGTGGGGACAGATCCACTCCCGGGTGGCCCAACACCTCCTCGGCGGAATAACCGTACAGCCTCTGCGCCGCCGCATTCCAGGTTTGGACAGTGCCGTGGGCGTCCAAGGATACAATGGCGTCGCTCGAACACTGCACGATGGCGGCCAGCCGCGCCAGCGCCTCTTCGGCCTGCTTGCTCCTGGTGATATCCCGCACCGCGCCGATCCACCGCCCATCGCATTCCGGGGCGCCACAATCCAGGTAATGCCGGACCGTCCCATCCGGGCCTACCAACCGGTACTCTTCCCGAAATCCCTTCCGGCTTTCCCTGCGCCGCTCCAACGCCGCCATGATCCGCTCGCGATCATCTGGGTGGATCGCGCGCGCCCAGGCGTCAAACGCTTGCAGGGTGCTCAGGAATTGGTCGGAACCGCAGAACTCGATCTTGCCCGTGGCCAGATCCAGGTCGTAGACGCAGATTCCGGTGCTCTCGGCAGCGATGCGAAAGCGCTCTTCCGACGCGCGCAACGCGGCTTCCATGCGCTTGCGTTCGGTGATGTCTTCCTTTACGGCGACGATGTGCGCCGGTTTGCCAAATGCGTCGCGGATCGGGCAGATGGAGGCAGACTCCCAGTACAGCTCGCCGTTCTTCTTCCTGTTGTGGAACTCGCCCCGCCATTCCCCCGTCCGAATCGTCTCCCACAGCTTTCGATATTCCTCGGCCGGCGTCTCGCCGGACTTGAGAATCCGGGGATTCCGGCCCCGAACCTCCGCGAGCGTATAACCTGTCACCTCCGTGAATTTGGGGTTCACATATTCGATGCTTCCGTGCAGATCGGTGATGACTACGATGGCCGGACTTTGCTCCACCGCTTTGGACAGCCAGCGCAATTCGTCTTCGGCGCGTTTGCGTTCGGTGATGTCCATCGCCACGCCCACGTAACCGTGAAAATCGCCTCGCGTACTGAACTGCGGCGCGCCTTGGTCCAGCATCCAGCGGTACTCTCCATCCGCCCGGCGCAGCCTGTATTCCGTTTCGAATGGCTCGCGCGACTGCAATGCCGCCTGCTGCGCCGCCCGGCGCCGCCCCGTATCGTCCGGGTGCACCCCGGCCACCCACTCCCCATCCAGCGCTTGCTGCAAAGTGCATCCGGTGAATTGCAGCCAGCGCTTGTTGAATAGCGTGGCGCGTCCATCCGCTCCACACATCCAAATCATGGCCGGCAGAGAATTGGCGACCTGCCGCAGAAGCGCATCCCATTGCATCGCCACGCGGTGGCCGTTCACCGGCTGCGAGCCGGCCGCGGGTTGGACATGGCCTTCCGGAGGCGGCTCTTGAAGCGGAAAACTCACACCCTCTTGATCGTCAAATCAAGTGAATAGTTTAGGGATTATCTGCGATGTAGAGGCGCCCGATTATGGCCTATCCTACCGCCAATTCGGTTTGGGCTTCCATCCCTGAGCTAGGCGCTGGGCTTCTGCAATCTGCTGGGGAGTCATCTTGGCCTCCCCGCACGGCTCGACCACGGCGTCGAGCCGTCCACGAGGAAGTTCAATGGATTAGTAGTGGTGTTTAACCCAAAATTCTCTCAAGTTTCCCATCGCACCAGCGGCGCGTTTGGCAAGGTCGGCAAGGCGCGATGCGGCGCGACGACCCAACGCCCCGAGTCCCTACAGTTTAATATTAGGAACCGGCTTCGGTGTAGATCTCTCCGGTTCGGGGCATTGCCGGAGAAACCATGACGCTATTGTTGTTAGCGTCGATCTCGATTGCGCCGCAGGAATCTCGCTCCCCTGCGCGGCCAGAGTGCATTTGGGACAGCAGTCCTCGCAGAACGCGCCCTGCACAATTCTGGGAACGTGGGGTCGGGCTGTTTCAGCGCCGCAATTCAAGCACTGGAGGGGTTTGAAGTAGGCGCGACGGATAGCCGGTACGCCCACGAAAAATGCGATTATTACCAGGATCACAGATTGGACAGTATCGGACGAAACCATGTTACAGGCAATCTCCTCGGAGAGTTAGTGCCTTTGCACGCCCAAGAATCTCGTTGTTGCCCTGCCGGAGTCGCCTGGAACCGAGCGTGCGAATCGAAACTTCTGCCGCTCGGAATGAATACGATTCAGGTGAGAATTCTGGCAGGCTCGGGCCACTCCGTGAGTCTATGCCGCGCCCCATATTGGACATTTGCGGCAGACGTTTCGGTCGCCTGACTATCCCGTTAGACGCCACGCCGGAAGTCCGCAAGCGCTGCCTTTATTGGCCTTGTGTCTGCGACTGCGGTGCCAACACAACCATTAAAGGCGAGCGTCTGCGCACTGGCCGCACCAAAAGCTGCGGCTGCTTGCGTGGCAGTCGAATGCGTGAGGCCATGCGCGGCAGACGTTTCGGTCGCTTGACCATCCCGCTAGACGCCACGCCGGAGTATAGCAACAATCACGCTTATTGGCCCTGTGTGTGCGAATGCGGCGTCGAGAGAATTGTTAGGGGTGAGGTTCTGCTCGATGGCCGCACCAAAAGCTGCGGCTGTTTGCGCGCAGATCCGTCGATGCGTCGGGAAGCAAAAATCCGACTATACGACCTGTGCGGCAGACGCTTCGGTCTTCTCGCAGTGCCGTTGGATGCGGTGCCGGAAATCCGCGAACACCACATATATTGGCCTTGTGTCTGCGACTGCGGTGTCGAGACCGTTGTTCGGGGCGATTTCCTGCGCAATGGACGCATCACAAGCTGCGGCTGCTTGCGTTCCGAACCGGCGCTTGAAGCAGCAGTCTGAAGTGCGAGGCGAACGAACCTGAGCGCACCAGGCGCGTCAGCGCATTGGTACATGTAGGTCCAGTTCACCTGCCTGCTGCTGCTGGCCGTGGTGTCGCTGGCCCACACCACCGAACCGCCCGTGGTGCTGCTTATGGGATATACTCGGGCAGAAAGGAGCATTATGCGCAACATCGCGCTGATCCTCACACTGGCTATTGTGCTTTCACTCCTCGCGCAGTCGGCCTCGTCTTACCGCGTGACCCACACCTACACGCTGGGCGGTAACGGGAGCTGGGACTACATCGTGCCCGATCCGCCCAATCACCGTCTATTTATCGCCCGGCAGAATCGCGTGATGGTCGTCGATGAAGACAGCGGGACGTTGCTCGGCGAAGTCACTGGCATCCAAGGCGCGCACGGAACCGCGCTGGCGGAAGCCACCGGGCATGGATTCGCCACTTCGGGGAACGACCAGTCCGTGGTCATGTTCGATCTAAAGACCTTCAAGGTGCTCGGTCGCATTCCGGCAGCCGAAGATGCCGACGCGATCATCTACGATAGCGCATCGAACCGCGTCTTCACATTTAATGGCGACGCGCACTCCTCGACGGTGATCGATCCGCGGGCGGGGACACTGATTACGAACATTCCACTCGGCGGCAAACCGGAATACGGCGCGTCCGCCGGCGACGGCAAAGTGTACGCGAATCTTACCGACACAAGCGAGGTGGTTGAGATCGACGCGAAGAGCGCAACTGTGGCCCGGCGCTGGTCCGCCGCGCCCTGTAAGCAGCCGGTCTCCATGGCCATCGACACCGCCCATCATCGTCTGTTCAGCGGATGCCGCAGCGGCCTGATGGCGGTCTCCGACTATCAGTCAGGCAAGGTAGTCGCGACGCTTCCCATTGGCACCGGCGTCGATGGCGCCGGTTTCGATGCGGCCTCAGGCCACGCATTTGCTTCGAATGCCAACGGCACGCTCACCGTGATTCATCAGGACACTCCCGACCAATATCACGTCGCCGAAAACGTACAGACCCCTGAGGGGGCGCGGAATATGGGGCTCGACCCCACGAATCACCGCGTCTTCATCGTCTCGGCGAAGTTTGGACCGACGCCCGCGGGGGCCAGGAGAGGGCCGGTACTACCCGGATCATTCACCTTGATGGTGATCGAGCGGGATGCAGCGCGCTGATTACGAAAGGTTCTGGCCAACTCGAATCGCATGTGCACAGAACCGAGTCCTTGGCAGGGGTGGCATCTGTCCGAAATGCAGCCGGGCACACCGGGCGGATGGATGAGGTGATGATGCAGTCCGCTGCTCTCAACAGAATGCTTTGTATAGTTTTATCTTGGGAGAGCGCAGCCCTGAAAAGGCTGGCGTCGGCGGTTCGATTCCGTCCCTGGCCACCATAAAATCAATAACTTACAGACCTTCCAAAAGCCAGGTTCATTCCGTTTCATTCCAAAAACTGTGGTCTGCTGAGACTCGCATCTCGGATGGAACTGGGCGTCAGGTTCGTTCTGAAGTGCTCTCGATTCCGCCTGAAGTCGAGCTTTCTCCAGGGAGCCCAGGAAATGCAATCGATGAGCGCAGCGCTCTACACCCGTATTAAGCACCGCCGATCAGAATAGCGAGGCCAACCGCCTGCTTTCCTCCTGCGTGCAGCGGCGACCAGGAGGAGTTCGCGGGACCAGAAAAGTGCGCCGAACCTCCACACACTTGCTGTCCCAGAATTTTTACCTTCTGGGACACGACTGTACTACCGAGGGGCACGTTTTGGGTCAGGTCCTCGCCGGGTCCGCCAGCGGACGCCCCAAGGCCGTTTTCCTCCTGCTCGCTTGCTGCACCCAGGTCGATCTCACCGCGAAGTGCGCCAGGCCATACGGGTTGTTGGGATCGCTCCGACGATGTCCGCAGTTTCGCCGCCGCGCTTGCCGCCGAAGGTTCGACACTGGCGAAGGGCGACCAGCGCGGCTTCATGGTGATCGATCAGGCCGGCGGGTCGCACGCGCTTCGGCTTCGGCCGGAGGCGTTTTTTTTTCGTCTGGAGTGGACTACGGACAGTTTTGCGAGACTGCTATAATCCTGCCGTGTATGGCGGACAAGAAAACCTGGTGGGAAAGACTTCCTGAACCATTTGCCTCAATTAAAGGAAATGCGCTGTGGTCGGCTATTTCCGTCGTTATTGGCGCATTGATAACCGGCATCTTCAGCTCGAAGATCGCTGAGAAGTCGGTCTTGGTGGCGGCATACATTGCCTTTGCGGCCATCGGCGTGCGTTCCTGATAGGGGGGTGTAATCTCATTCTTGAGGGCTCGTGCGAATAAAGCTGCCATTGAGGGCGTGTGTTCCGTCGTAATCAGCGATTGCACATATCTTCTCAAGACGTACAAACGCCTCGACTACGAAAACCGGGAGCGTGTGCGATATCCGCTGCGCAACTCATCATGGCCGAACTTCGGCCAGCCATGGGACCTATTTGCGGTCGAGCTATATTGCGCCTACGACAATTTCGGCATCCTGAAATTGAAGATCGAAAGCCTTTGGAATACTGCTGGCAGGAAGGACAGGCCTCGCATTCTGCGCCTGACTGAGGCAGCGCGCCGCCCAGAAGAAATGCGGAATGTATCTCGCCGATTTCTAGCTAGAGCAATTTCGATGCCCTGGATGGACAGGCCGGGAGGCCTGTCCTACCTAATACTTGGGCACGGCGGGATCTACTTTGTCGCTCCAGGCCAGAATGCCGCCCTTCATGTTGCGGGCGCGGAAGCCGGCCTTCTTCAGTAAGTCGACGGCTTTGGCGCTGCGCATGCCGCTCTTGCAGTGGGCCACGATCTCAATGTCGCGATCCAACTCGTTGACGCGCTGCGGGAGCTGGCCCAGCGGAATCAGCTTTGCGTACGGGATGCGACAGATCTGGTATTCGTGCGGCTCGCGCACGTCGATCAGCACGAACGAATCGCCGCGACCGATTTTAGCCCTCACCTCCAGCGGATCGGTAAATCGGGATCCACCCTCGCCTCGCCGGCACGCAGTCGCGTGGATCAGCGTCTCATGGTGTAAGGATTCGGTGTGTAACCCCTGGGTCGCTAAGGAAATTGAGGCAAATCTCCTTCTCCACCGGGCCGTTCTAGTTGGCGTGCGGCTGGCTTCCAGTCGTTTCAACCGGCGGGACAGATTCCTGTTCTGGCTTGCTGGTCACCGTCAGAACCGAGCGCTACCTTGGCACCAAACAGGATCTCGTGCACGCACCCAACGATGGGATCAAGCTGAGGGTCGCGGTGTAATGAGCAGCGCATCTTCGATGTGGTCCAGACTCTGAAGTGCGAACAGGCCCAGCGCCGCGGGCTTGGCCGCCTATCCCTCTGGGCGGACGAACTCGTAGCGCTCCAAGGTCGCCGCGATATCGTAGGCCGACGCCCCGTAGTCCGACTGGTTAGCGCGGAGCACCTTCCCTATGCAGCGCAAGCTGATGCTCTGGTCCGATGGTACGCCGAGGGTGATGACGTATTCGATGGACGTCCCGATTTCCGATTCCCTCTCGGCTGTGAACAGTACGCCACCCGAACTGATATTCTTCGTCAGACCGGACTGCGTTACGCGTTCTGTGCCCATGCGTGTAATAGAAACGCGCAATTGAAGGTCGAACCGTCGGGTTCGTCTTTGTTCCACTCTATCTAATTTAGTTGCTCCGGAAGCGCAGGTCAACTACGAATTCGAGAAAAGGCTTACGGGCAGCACTGTCCGCTTGCAGAACTTTAGTCCTAACGTGGGACTTTGGTTCTACTCATCGGGAGGACCTGGACTTGTCCAACCCGTTGCCGGGATCGCACCTGTTAGACACCCGCCGGCGCTTCGCGGGCCACTCGAGCGGGTCCAACGCCACGCCAGCGCCTCACGCTTTTGACGATGGCCCGCGAGATTCACCGCGCACACAAGACCATGCTCGAAGCCTAAAGTGAACGCGTAGAAGTACCGATCTAAAGGGCATGAACTTGTTGGTTCGAGTCTGCCTGGTATGGGCGCTTCTCGCCGCTTTGCTTTCCGCCTCCCCCCGGGCGGTCGCCGCCGGTGCTTACCGGAACCGACCGCTAGTCTTCGAGTCGCGTCGGTCCGCCGTCGGCGGACCGCCATGGTTCACCGCGCACGCTTCCGGCCGCAACTTATCATTCGGTGCTTCTGGCATGGTTTCCGAGTGGGGCTCAGGCGCGAGCGCGTCCGATCCTCAGCCAGAGATCACCATGCGCTTGGCGGGCGCGCGTGGGAACGTGGCCCCGCAGGCCGTCGGGCCACAAGCCGGCAGTACAAATTATCTGGTCGGCTCTCCGGACCGCTGGCGGCTCGGCGTGCCGCTGTTCGAAAAGATCCGCTACGCCGGCCTCTATCCCGGCATCGACCTTATTTATTACGGTGACGAGAACCAGGTGGAATACGATTTTGTGGTGGCGCCCGGCGCCTCGTGGCGCTCCATCCACCTGGAATTCGCGGGCGCCAAGGCCGTTGAAATCGACAAATCCGGCGATTTGAAGCTGCAGACCAGTTTAGGCTGGTTGCGCCATCGCCGTCCGCGGGTTTATCAGCAACTCGCTACGGGCCGGCGTGAAGTCTCGGGGCATTTCGTCCTACAGGCGGGTCGCCAGGCCGGCTTCGAAATCGGCGCCTATGATGCCAGCCTTCCGCTGGTAATCGATCCCACGCTGGTCTATTCCAGTTACCTCGGTGGGAGCGCCGACAATTACGGTTACAGCGTCGCGGTGGATAGCGCGGGCTGCGCTTATACCGTAGGGGAAACCTGGTCGACAAACTTCCCGCTGGCCAATCCTGAGCAAAATGTCCCGGCCGGCGATACCGATATCTTTGTAACCAAGTGGAACTCTGCGGGAACCGGAATTCTATACTCGACCTACATCGGCGGCAGTAACCGGGATGCGCCGCAAGGTATCGCAGTCGATTCGGCGGGCAACGCCTACGTCACTGGCTTCACCTATTCAGCGAATTTCCCCATTACCAGCGGCGCCTTGCGGGCCAGCTTCAGCGGCCAGAGCAAAGCCTTCGTCCTGAAACTGAACCCGAGCGGCAACGGCCTGGTCTATTCCACGTTCCTGGGCGGCAGCGGCAACGATTACGCCACCGGGATAGCCGTGGATTCAACCGGCCAGGCGTATCTTTCCGGCTATACCGCTTCGATCGATTTCCCCGTTAGCTCAGAGGCCTTCCAAAGCTCTTACGGCGGCGGCGCATCCGACGGGTTCTTCGCCAAACTGAACGCGGCCGGCTCGCAGTTGGTCT
>OCTA010004752.1_pt1 | contig 11891 bp, 11 predicted proteins | sample 1538991 | NCBI WGS metagenome assembly OCTA01 (sample SAMEA3539302, study PRJEB22396) | soil metagenome | biome: tundra; feature: field; material: soil | place: USA | collected 2010-05 | depth 0.15 m | reverse complement strand
CGGCGCTACCCGGCTATATGGTGCCCGCGAGCCTCGTCCTCATGCGCTCCCTGCCAACAACCTCAAGCGGCAAGCTGGACCGGCGCGCGCTGCCCGACCCGCGCCATGCCGGGCAGCATCCGGGCACGGTTTAGGTGCAATACTGTTCACTTTGTGGGGCAGCCAGAGACTCTTCAGATAGCCGTGTCGGGAGATTTTTGGAGAGTTCGGCCACTTGTCCCGTTTGGCGACTTCTCGCTCATGTGGATTGCTTCCGGATAGCCGACCATTCGGACGTTGAAGAAAACTCCCCTCTATTTCTTCTGAAGCTAAGGAGGGAACTCAAGCCAACTACGAGGGAACGTGTCGTCTTCCTCGGTGGAAACGATTGTGCCCTGATGATAGAGAATGCGCCAGCCCTCAGACGTAGTCTGCCAAATGGTCGCGCGACGGGTTACACGCTCAACCTGCCGCAGCGTGTAAGTTAGAAGGTAGGTGTCCGGGCCGAGCCAGCGAAGGGCGTGGTCGTAGCATTGCCAGCCCGCGACAACTGCGTCGACAGGTGGATTCTGTTCCAACGTCCTGAGGATGAACTCGCGGCTGTAGCGGCGACCTGATGCGCTCGTCTCCCAATACTCGGGCGCCGTGGCTTTTTCGAATTCGGCGCGCGTCGAACCGAATTCCGGCGTGTGAAAGATAGGCTCTCGGAGCCGGAGCTGTTCGAGCACCGAGACCAGATCGGGATCGGTGTGCAAAAAAACCGTTTGATTCGCCATGATCTCATTTTAGGATCGTTCCTCCCGGATCACGCGCCATCCGAAAGTTGCGCCGTTCGCGTTGTGAGCGGCCTATTTAAGTCGAGAGAGCAGCTTGTTGTAGGCCTCGTGAGTACCGATCCAGAACCAATGAAAGTTGTTGTCCTCTCGGTGCGCGATGGCACGCTAACGCTAGGAGATGCGGTAATTCCGGCTCTATTGGGTAACGTCATGCGTAATCACGCTGGAGAATTGTCACGATAATGGGGTGGAACTGAGTCTCGTGAATGGGTTGTTGTAAGAAGGGCACCGCCGCGCTGTCCCGCATGCGGTTGGCGGACGTGCGCCGCTCCATGCCCCATGGCTTTCTCGACAGTCTGGTGAGTGATGGCGGGGCTGGGACCATATCGTTGCCGCAGTTGCGGCCAGCGCTTTTTATCGCCCGCGGCAAGAGGTCCGCGAAGCCCCCGAGCACCAAACATTAGATCGCTTCGGGCAGATCCAGTAACAGTTCCGTCCGGCTTACACCGGCGAGCTTAGGTCGCCGGATTGTGTGGCTTCGTCGTTTGAAATCGGCGTTCTTACGTTGTACTCAAGTTCACCGTACTTGCAAAGAGTTCACAGGTGTTCCTACCACTTTGCGAGGCGATTCACTCTCGGCGGTGAGGGCGATCTGCCGAAAACGTTCCTGGAACCGGGCATAGCTGCTCACGGGAGGGAACTCGAATAGACCGGCGCATCTTTTGCTGAGCCTCGTGCCTGCCGACGCGGATCCTGCCTCGCGACCCGGTGATAGAGAATAGAGCGTAGAGGCGAGTCAAGCCACCAGTCAGCCCGCCTGCTTCACCACCCGCCAGCGGACTGCCGGCGCAACTCCTCCATTCGGAAAACAAACGCCTGATCGCCGCGGCACACACGCTCGGCGAGATCGGCGATCTTCGTGCAATGCAGCATATGGGCGAAGCGGGATGCGCGCAGGAATTCGGCGGCGGGGCATCCCTGGTTTTGAACGTGCGCGGAGAACAGGGACGTCGTGGAGGCTGCGGAGCACCATGCCCTAATTGAGCCGCCGCTGCCAGGGGAGCTTGTCCAACGCCTTCTCTACGGCGCCGAGGGCGACCGACTGGTCTTCTGCTATCACAACCCTAAGGCGAGCTTCGCTCGCCTGGCAGGCGAAACCGCCTGCCCCACCAAAGCATGCAAGGCACTCCTGAAAATGCAGAAACTCCAGCGGCGGGCAAAGCGCGCCACCATACCCTCTTGGTAAAATAGAAGTTACCACCCACCCAAGGAGATCACTTGCCCGATCAGGAAAACCCGCCGCAAGGTCCGCCCGCGCCTCCGCCCGGCCCCCAGATGCCGCTCAGCGGCGGCGACCGCAACCTCGTCCCCATCAATATCGAAGACGAGATGAAGCGGTCCTACCTCGAGTACGCCATGAGCGTAATCGTGGGCCGCGCCCTGCCCGACGTCCGCGACGGCCTCAAGCCCGTGCATCGCCGCATTCTGTTCGGCATGCATGAGATGGGTCTCACGCCCAACCGCCCCACGCGCAAGTGCGCCAAAATCATCGGCGAGGTCATGGGCAAGTATCACCCGCACGGCGATGCGCCCATTTACGACGCCCTGGTGCGCATGGCGCAGCCCTTCACCATGCGCTATCCGCTGGTGGAAGGCCAGGGGAATTTCGGCTCCATTGATGGCGACCCCCCCGCGGCCATGCGGTACACCGAAGCCCGCCTCGCCCGCATCACCACCGCGCTGCTGGAGGATATCGACAAGGAAACGGTCGATTTCCGCCCCAACTACGACGAGAGCGAACAGGAGCCCGAGGTGCTGCCCACGCGCGTGCCCAACCTGCTGATCAACGGTTCGGCCGGCATCGCCGTGGGCATGGCCACCAACATTCCCCCGCACAACCTCACTGAAATCGTCAACGCCACCATCGCGCTCATCCAGAATCCGCAAACGCCGCTGTCCAAAATCCTGGAGATGGTTCCGGGGCCCGATTTTCCGACCGGCGGCTTCATCCTGGGCCGGCAGGGAATTATCGACGCGTTCACCAAAGGCCGCGGGCAACTCAAGCTGCGCGCCAAAGCGGCCATCGAAAGCCGCGGCAAGGATCGCGAGCACATCATCGTCACCGAAATCCCCTACCAGGTGAACAAAGCGCGTCTCATCGAGAATGCCGCCGCCCTGGTCAACGAAAAGAAGATCGAAGGCATTTCGGAAATCCGCGACGAAAGCGACCGCGACGGCACCCGCATCGTCTTCGAGCTGAAGCGCGGCGAGCAGGCCGAAGTCGTCCTCAACAATCTCTACAAGCACACCCAGTTGCAAATCGGCTTCGGCGTGATCATGCTCTCCATCGTCAACGGCCAGCCGCGCGAGCTGGGCCTCATCGATTGCATCAAGTTCTTCATCGAGCACCGCGTGGAAGTGGTCCGGCGGCGCACCGACTTTGAGTTGCGCAAGGCCCGCGAACGCGAGCATCTCCTGCTCGGATTCAGGAAAGCGCTGGATAACCTGGACGAGGTGATCCGCATGATCCGTGCGGCGCGCGCCCCGCGCGAGGCGCGCGATTCGCTGATCGCCGCCTTCCAGTTCACCGAGCGGCAGGCGCAAGCCATCATCGAACTGCAGTTGCAGCGCCTCACCGGCATGGAGCAGCAGAAGATCGCCGACGAGCTGGCCGAAATCCAGCGGCGCATCGCCGAGTACCTGGAACTGCTGGGCTCCGAGAAACTGGTGCGCGAGCGAATCGTCGAAGAGTTGAAGGAAGTCCGCAAGGCTTATGGCGACGAGCGCCGCACGCAGATCATCGAAGACACCGGCGAGATCCGCCTGGAAGACTTGGTGGCAGTCGAGGACGTGGCCGTCACCGTCACCCACGGCGGCTATCTCAAGCGCACGTCCGTCGATACCTACCGCAGGCAATCGCGCGGCGGCAAGGGCCGCATCGGCATGGGCACGCGCACCGAGGATTTCCTCGAGCACCTGATCGTGGCCTCCACCCACAGCTACCTGCTGATCTTCACCGACAAGGGCCGCGTGTATTGGCTCAAGATCTACGAGATTCCGGACGCCGCCACCGTCGGCAAGGGCAAGCATGTCTCGAACCTGATCAACCTGCAGCCGGACGATACCGTGAAGGCGTTCCTGGCCGTGCGCGAATTCGTGCCCGATCAGTTCATCGTGATGTCCACCAAGCATGGTGTGATCAAGAAGAGTGAGCTGACCGAGTTCGACAACCCCATGGCGCGCGGCATCATCGCGGTGTCGCTGGATGAAGGCGACGAGCTGATCGCGGCCCGCCTGACTAATGGCAAGAACTACATCTTCCTGGGATCTCACAAAGGGCAGGCCATCCGCTTCGCGGAGAGCCAGGTGCGTTCCATGGGCCGGCCGGCGCGCGGCGTGCGCGGCATGGACCTGGAGGAAGGCGACTACCTGGTCGGCATGGAAATTGTCGAAGAGGAGGGCCTCATTCTATCCATCTCCGAGAATGGCTTCGGCAAGCGAACCAAGCTGACTGACTACCGTCTGCAGTCGCGCGGCGGCAAGGGCGTCATCAATATGAAGACCTCCACGCGCAACGGCAAGGTAGTCGGCATTCTGTCGGTGCGGGAAGATACCGACCTGATGATCGTTACTAAGAACGGCAAGATCATCCGCCTGGAATCGGCCGAGATCCGGCAGGCGGGCCGCTCCACGCAGGGCGTGCGCCTTGTTCGGATGGAGGACGACGACCACGTGGCGGCGGCGTCAGTGATTCCGGAGGCGGCGGAGAACGGCGACGGGAAGAACGGCGAGGATGGGCAGCCGGAGTTGCCATTGCAGTAGCTCCGTCGCACAGGCTCCAGATCCAAGGACGCCCACGATTCTGTAGCCAACGTAGGCCGATGGCGATATGGCGGCCGTGAATGAACAGGGCGATCCGGGCCACTGGTGCAGTCACATTCGCCGTGTATTCCGGCGTGGCTTCCCAAAACACGGAACCTTCCGCTTCAAAACGGTGTCCTAGAACCATGCGCCGTTTCTGGTTATTGGCGTCCGCGGTGCTCGTCTTCATGCTCCCCGGTGTCGCCGCCGACGCATGGGGTTCCGCTGTGAATGGGGTGAGAATGGGGATTGCCATTAACAGCGGTCCTAATCCTGAGATTCAGATTACGGTACAGAATGTCGATGACAAGCCGTTATTGCTGCGTGTCGGCGTTCTGATCGGCCCCCGTTTCTACGACTTTGGGTTCCGGGTGGCTGTGAGTGTGCCTGGCGGCAAGGACCGGCGTGCTATCTATACGGGTGGTCCCGGTGCTGTGGGGGGCCGACTTGATCCATTGGTCCTTCCGTTGGTTCCGAGCGCCAGCTACACAGTGAAGATCCCACTCGCAGGCTTCTACGTCTTGGACGAATCGGAGAATTTGGAGACGTTCATCTCAAAACGCTGTCAAATGCGGGTTGAGTTGGACGTTCAGAATTTCATCTGCCCCTTGTACGGCTACCCCAACCCGAACATGATTCCGTGCTGGCAAGGCAAGGTTGTGTCGAACGTTCTGCAACTGCCGAACTGAAGCGGATTCTGTCGCCGTGATAATGGCCGGTGGTGCCGATTTTTCGACAACAGCCGCCCTGCATTGTGCAATGCAAGTCTTCGCGCGGGAGGTATCGACGGCGTGGCATGAAGCTAGTGTGTCCTGGCAATACTTGGCCGCTCTCGACGAGAGCGGTCAAAGATGAGAATTAGCAAAGCACGAGCCAGAAAGTTACCTAAGCCGCGAGGGCCGACTCTCCATGACCACGCGCAAAATGCGGTTGATGCGCGTCTGATAACCCCTGCCGCCGGACTTGAGCCATTCCAGCACGTCCGCGTCAAGGCGAATCGTCAGTTGCTTTTTGACCGGAGGCCACGCCACCGTCGCTTTCGTAAAAAAAGACTTGGCGAGGCGCGGGCTATCAGAGTAGTCGATATCGGTATCCTTCATCCGATCAACTCTCTTCAAGTCGCTTGTGATAGATTTCTTGCTCACGCCCCGGCAAACGCCTGTTCGGCGTCCTGAAAATCCAGGCCATGCCTGGCGAAGTTGATGCGGTTCTTCGCCGCGTCCCATTCGTACCTCACCCCACACTGTAGCGCTTTTTGTAGTTACATACGAGCGGAGGGCCCGTACGACATGAAGGAGAAAGTCAATTCCAAACCGCGCAGAGCGTCCATCCAGCCCTGTGCAGATGAGTGCCAGTTGAAGATATAGGAGGCTACATCCGTATCGGCGGCAATCCGGCTCATTTCAGTGGCGAATTCGCCGCAGCCTCGCATCGATCCGCGTAGATGGCCGCGACGAAACGCTCGGTCTCGTCGTCAGGCGCCGGATCCACGTGCCGCAAGAGATCCTCGATCGAAGGTGCGAGTAACGTTATAATCGGGCTATGACCTCCCTGGTCGATGTTGCCCATCCCGCCATGCTGCACGAGAAGCAGGAGAAGCTCTTTTCCGTGCTGCGCGGACTCGATCGGGTAATGGTGGCCTATTCCGGCGGAGCGGATTCCGCCTATCTGGCGTGGGCCGCGCACCAGGTGCTGGGCGGCAGAGCTCTGGCGGTGACCGCGGATTCGGCTTCCATCCCGGAGTCGCATAAGCGCGATGCCGAAGCCTTCGTGCGGCAGTTCGGAATTGCGCACGAGTATATCGAGACGCACGAATTCGAGAATCCCGACTACCTGAAGAACGACGCGAACCGCTGCTTCCACTGCAAGGACGAATTGTTTACGCGTCTGGAAGAAGTCGGCCGCGAGCGTGGCATCGGCAACATTATCTACGGCGTGAACGCCGACGACTTGGGGGACTACCGCCCCGGCCAGAACGCCGCGGGGTTGCACAAGGTGAAGGCGCCGCTGGTGGAAGCGGGCTTGCGCAAAGCGGAGATCCGGGAATTGTCGCGCGTGGCCGGACTGCCCACCTGGGACCGGCCGGCCTCCGCTTGCCTCAGCTCCCGCATCCCCTACGGCACGCAGGTGACGATCGAAAACATCAAGACCGTGGAGCGCGGCGAGGAGGAAGTGAAGGCGCTCGGATTCCGCCAATTCCGCGTGCGCTACCACGGCGAGCTGGTGCGGCTGGAGATCGCGCGCGACGAGTTGGCCAACGCCCTGACGCCCGAAAGGGCCCGCCAATTCACCACCATCTTCAAGGCGCTGGGCTTCAAATACGTGACGCTGGACCTGGAAGGTTACCGTCAGGGTTCGCTAAACGAAGTACTGAACCTGCGTCAACCCTGAATCGGCCTGAACGACGCACATCACCTTCCCACCGCCCTCTTCAACGCGCGGGCCGGCCAAGTCAGCGCCCGCGCCAGCCGGAACGCGCGCCACTTGTTAATTCCCTCCATCAGCACCGCGAATTCCCGCTCGCGCTCATACAGGAACCGGATGTGGTCGTCGCGGCGCGCGAACAGCTTCCGGATCTCCGCCACATCCTCCGCCTGCAACGTGTAGCCTGCCTGGATGTGTCCGGGCAAGGGACGCTGATAATAATACGTCCCGTGCGAGGGCGCGATCTCCGCGGCCGGCCGGTCATGGCTATAGAAGTAGACCGCCAGCGACTTGCGCGAAATCCCCCGGCCCGGCGGTGTGCGAATCACACGGAATCCGTGCCATGACGATTCTGTGGTTTCGAAAATGACCGCGCGATTCGCCAGCGGCGCCACCATCTTGAACGCGTCGCCGCTATCCGTCGACGGCTCACGCAGCAACTCCAGGCACCCGCCCCAGGCTTCCTCCCATTGCGGATTCAGGAAAACGATCAGGTTGAGGCGGCGGTGCCAGCCCAGGTTGGGGTGGAAGTTGAAGTCCACGTGCGAGTCGAGTTCCTGTCCGTCGCGGTTTTCGTGCGTGCCCCCACCGATATAATCCTCGTCGTAGAGCAGTGCGGGAATACCGGTGATGCGGCCGATCGTGGAGAGGAACTCGCGGTCGCGCATCAGGCGATCGAACCGGCCGTAAGCGGGGCCCAGCCGGGCGATGTCGCCGATGACGGATTTGCCCGCCAACTCGCCGCGCTCGTTGCGGGCGTCTCCGGCTTCGAAGGGCGGGAATTGGGCAATCAGCTCCAGGCAGAATTGCGGATCGAGAAAATGCTCGATTACGACGTGGCGGAAAGGCTGCGCCGTGCTGAATTGGCGTTCGAGGTCCACAACGTGGCTGCGGACATCGGGGTGGAGAAGGGAGAGCACCTCCCCAGTTTAGCCTCAACAGTGCTCGCCTTGGACAGGCCAGGAGGCCTGTCCAACCTAGGCCATCACGTTTCGCCGCAGCACCGCCGACACCGCCAGCCCCCCGCCGGCCAGCGCGCCAGTGACCCCCAGCACGGCCGCGTCCGCGCCCGTCAGATAAAGGTTGCGGACCGGCGTCCGAGGACTCAGCGCGCGCGCCCGGAAACGCTCCGGCGTCACCGCTGGCCCATAGACCTGGCCCTGGTGATAATTGACGAACTGGCGGGTCGAGAGCGGCGTCGAAAGTTCGCAATAGTCGATCTTCCCGCGCACCGCCGGCACGTGCCGCTCCAGTTCCGCGCGCAGGCGCTCGGCGAGGCGCTGCTTGAACGCGTCGTAGTCCGCGCCGCGCCGCTTCCAGCGCGTGTCGGCCCAGCGCTCGAACCAGCCGTAGGGCGCCACCGTTACCACCTCGATGGTGGCCCGCCCAGGGTGGCGCTGCGCGAAGTCGGGGTCCTTGGCCGAAGGGAACGAAATGAACAGGCCGGGAAAAGGCTGCTCGGGATCGGCCACGTAACGCGCCAGGTTCGCGTCATGATCCGCGCTGGGATAGATCCACAGGTTCGTGTCGCCGAATTCCGGCTCTCCGGGATCGCGCCGCAGCCCGACATAGAGGCTCAGGTGGCCCATCGAAACCGGGATGCGCTCGATCTCCGCGAGCGATTGCGCGCGCCCCGGCGCGTCCGGCGGCAGCAGCCTGGCGTACGTGTTCCAGGCGCCCGCGTCGCTCAGAATCAGGGGCGCCCGCAACTCGCGGCCATCCGCCATGCGGACGCCCACCGCCCGGTTCCGCGGGTCCAGCAGGATTTGCTCCACCTCCGCGCCCACCAGGATCCGGCCGCCCGCGCGCTCGATCGCCGGCGCAATACTGGCGGCTATGCGCGATGCGCCGCCCACCGGATAAAACGCGCCCTCCAGATAATGTTCCGCGATTATCGCGTGCATGCCGAAGCTGCTCTGGCCCGGCGGCAGGCCGTAATCGCCCCACTGTCCGGTCAGCACCGCGCTCAGTTCGCGATTGCCTGTCAGGCGCGCCAGCGTTTCCCCGGTCGTGCGCCGGGCATAGCCGAGGAATCGCCGGCGCAGCAGCGGTCCCGCCACGCGCGCCAGCGCCGCGGGGAGGGCCTTCTCCGCGAAGAACAATCTGCTGGCGCGCGCCGCGTCGCGCACTTGCTTCACGTACCGGCCGATGGCCGCGCCTTCCCGCGGAAAGTACTCCCGCATGCGCTGGGTGAAGCGCTCCGCGCCGCTGACGAAATCGTAGCAGCGGTCCGCGATCCGGATGCGGTCGTAGACCTCTGGCATCGCGTTCCATTTGAGGCGCCCTTCGGTGATCTCGTCGAACAGAGCGCGCATGGGGGAACCGGCGCCCAGTTGGCCGATGTAGTGGACGCCTACGTCCCACTCGTATCCGGGGCGGTGGAAGACGTGCGTGAATCCGCCAGCCGTGTAGTGGCGCTCCAGCACCAGCACGCGCTTTCCGGCGCGCTGTGCCAGCAAGGCCGCGGAGGCCAGTCCGCCGATGCCGGAGCCGATCACGATAGCGTCGAACTCGCCCTCCGGCGGATGCTGTTTGTAGGAAAGGCCGGGGTTTCCCGGGATAGTGTCGTGGTCCAGGGTTAATGTTGACATCAGCAACATTATACGCCGGCAAAGTTGCTGCTGTCAACATTATTTGGTAAGATGACAATGTGCCCGCCGTCCGGCCCTACCATCACGGAAACCTGAAGCAAGCGCTCCTGGAGGCGGCCGTAGAGTTGATCGCCGAAACCGGCCCGCGCGGCTTCACCCTGCGCGAGGCGGCCCGCCGCGCCGGCGTCTCCCACAACGCTCCCTACCGCCATTTCCGCGACCGGAACGATCTGCTGGCGGCCGTGGCCACGGATGGCTTCGACCGTCTGACACGCGCCATGGCCCGCGGCAGCCGCCAGGCCAGCCCGCTCAACCGCCTGCGCCGCAGCGGCCTGGCCTACGTGGATTTCGCCTTGCGCTGGCCGCAGCACTTCGCCGCCATGTTCGACGCGCCCTGGCGCCAGCCGGACTATCCCGAGTGTGCGGCCGCCGCCCATCGCTGTTTCCAAACCCTGCTCGGTTTCGTGCGCGACAGCCAGGCCGCCCACCAGATGCCCACCGGCGATCCCGAGCGGCTGGCTTACCACGCCTGGTCTCTGGTGCACGGGATCGCCAAATTGGCCAACGCCGGCCAATTCCCTTGGCGCTCCAAGGCCGAAGTGCTGCGCTTCTGCGCGTTCAGCATGGGCGTGGGGCAGGCTCTCAGCCCGCCCAGCTAATCCTGATAGCCTATCGATATATGAACCCCACCGTGCTGATTACGGGCGCATCCGGCGGCATCGGCGAAGAACTGGCGCGCCTCTTCGCGGCCCATCGGCACGATCTCGTTCTGGTGGCGCGAAGCGAGCGAAAGCTGCAATCGCTGAGCGGCGAACTCGCTCGCGCGCACGGCATCCAGTCGCGCTCGCTCGCCGCCGACCTCGCCGATCCCGGCGCGCCTCCGCGCATCTTCGAAGCGCTCCAGCAACAGGGCGGCACCATCGACGTGTTGGTGAACAACGCCGGCTTCGGCGCCTGCGGCGCATACGCCGAAATCGATTACGAAGTGGAAGCGCGCATGATCCAGGTGAACGTCGCCGCCCTGGCGCAGCTTACCCGCCTGTTTCTGCCGGGCATGCTCGCGCGGCGCAACGGCAAGATCCTGAACGTGGCTTCCACCGCAGCCTACGTACCCGGACCGTTCATGGCCGTGTACTACGCATCCAAGGCGTTCGTGCTCTCGTTTTCCGAGGCCCTCGCAGAAGAGACGCAAGGCTCCGGCGTGACCGTGACGGCGTTGATACCGGGACCCACCGCAACCAACTTCGCGGCCGCCGCCGGCAACCAGAATTCGCTCCTGTTCCGCACCGGAACCGTGATGACCGCCGCCGCCGTCGCGCGTGTCGGATACGACGGCCTGATGGCGGGCAAGCGCGTGGCGATCGCCGGCCTCAGCAACAGAATCACGGTGCTTTCGACGCGCCTGGCCCCGCGCACCATGCTCGCCAAGATCACCCGCAAACTAAACCGCTAACGAGCTTCGCCTCAGACCGGCCAACGCATTTGTGTGTTACGCGCGAGCTGTGGCGGCTCGCAATATTACCTTGAGCCTCCCCGACAATCTGATTCGCAAGGCCAAGGTGTATGCAGCGCAGCGCAACAGCACCGTGAATGCACTGGTACGCAAACTGCTTGAGGAGGCCCTGTCGGATGACCGGCGGACGCGGGCCGCGGCCGACCGGCTGCTGGCGATCGCCGAACGCGGGCCATATTTCGAGCGCGATCCGCGCTCGGTCAGCCGGGAAGAAATACATGAGCGTCGCTAAGTACGCGGTTTCTGAAATGCGCTCGCGTATTCAAAATGGCGTCTTTGTGGGGCAGCGTCTCGCGCTGCAGCGGCGTCTCACGCCGCCCGGCCGGAGGCGGACCGAGGGTCCGCCGCAGCGCACGGCGCTGCCCCACGTCGTCGAAATACGTTAGCGAACTTCTGAAACGGTGTACTCTGCTAATACCGCGCGACGTGGCGGGCCGCATCGTCCTCGGCTGGATCTGATCGTGGCGGCGGCCGAGGGAGCGGGTGCGCAGGTGCTTTGTACCGAAGATTTGAACGACGGACAACGGTATGGACAAGTGGTAGTGCGGAATCCGTTCCGCGAGTAAAGGACCCTGCCTCGCGGGCTGCTGGTCTACACCCCGAATCCGGCGCGTCCCGGCGGGTCGACACACGCGTTCAACTTCTCCGAGCTGGTGATCCGCATGTTCGCCGTGTCCCACTCAATCCGCTCACCGGGAAACCGCTGCGCGATGCACCCCAGCAGAAACGCCTCGGTCACCGGACTCT
>OCTA010004751.1_pt1 | contig 11892 bp, 10 predicted proteins | sample 1538991 | NCBI WGS metagenome assembly OCTA01 (sample SAMEA3539302, study PRJEB22396) | soil metagenome | biome: tundra; feature: field; material: soil | place: USA | collected 2010-05 | depth 0.15 m | reverse complement strand
ATGTACCAGCGCCTCTCGCCGTCCCGAACGAGCCATGGATCGCCAATCAGCGCGTCGAAATCCGGCATTCCCGACGTTCCGAAAATGTTGAACCACGCAACGACGATGGGCGCAGGCCTGGCCGAGAACAGCGGCAACCGGCCCACCCGGCTGTATTGATTGAGGTCCACGAGCACGTCGAGCCGCGTTCGGGCGATCCGGCGCGCCGCCGCGTCGTTGTCGAGGCGTGAGATGTCGTGAACCCGGGCGCCGCTCGCTCGTGCCCGGCGCCGAACGGCAAGAGCGCCCGGCGCATCGGAGAAGAGGTGGACCTCCACCCTGCGGGCGTCGTGGTGATCGATCAGCCCCCACACCGGCTTCATCCAGTTGTCTTCGGCGAAGAACGAGGAGACGTAGCCGATCTTGAGGACTTTCCGCGCCGGGCTCACGGCGACCGAGGCCTCGGCCGGCGCGCCGGTTCTCGCGCGGACGGCTGCCCCCAGCGCCCGGCGGTACTTCAGGATCGCCGCATGGTCGAGGCGCAGGTCGAAAGGGGCGATCGTCGCGAGAGACCGGAGCGCTCTGATGTCCGTGCGGATCCGGAGAGACGCCCGGAGATTCCGGGTGGCTCTCTCGATCTCACCCAGAGCGAAGCTCGCCCGGGCGAGGTGGTACCGTGCCGCCGCACAATCCGGCCTCGCCCGGACGACCGATTCGAAGACGGCGAGCGCGCTCGCGTGCTTGCCGGCCGCCAGCTCACGGCGGCCCTTTCGGCAAGCAGCTCTCGTCAGATGTCGATCCAACCCTTCACAACTTTCTTTGTGCCGCCTCCCCCGGTTCCTCCCTTGATCTTCCTGGCTTGCGCCGATGTCAACTTCCGGGCGCCCAGATCCTTCATCGTCTTCGTGGCCTTTTCCTTCTTTGCGACCATGGCCTTTCACCTTTCCGGACTCATCGAGCCCTTTGCCGCCGCGGCTTGCACGTCGTCACTTCGCGTCGGCGAGCTTCCTCTCGAGGCGGGAGCGGGAGATGCCAAGGGCCTGGGCGGTCTTCGTCTTGTTGCCGGCGAGCTCCCGAAGGATCCGGCGAATGTGCTCCCGCTCGACTGTCCGGAGGCGCAGGTCGGCAGAAACTGGCGGTCGCAAGGCGGGAGGGAGCGTCCCGGGGCGGTCGCCGTTCCTGATCAGTATCGCGAATTCCTCGATCACGGTCCCCTCGGTCATCGCGACGGCGGCGTGGATGACGAGGTCGAGCTCCCGAAGGTTTCCGGGCCAGTGATACGAGAAGAGGGCATCCGCGGCATTCTGAGAGAGACCGGAGATGGACCGTCCTTGTCCCTGGGCGGCGCGACGGATCGAGACCGCGACGAGCTCGCGCAGGTCATTCGGCCGTTCGCGGAGCGGAGGAAGGGTGACGGTGAGTCCCGCGAGCCGGTAGAAGAGGTCGCTCCGGAACTGTTCGGTGTTCGCGAACGTTGCCAGCGGGTGGTGGGTGGCGGAAATCAGACGGACGTCGGCCGTGCGGAGCCGCTCGGAGCCGAGCCTCTCGAACTCGCCGTATTCGACCGCGCGAAGGATCTTCGCCTGGGCGAGCGGGCTCATGTCGGCAATCTCGTCGATGAAGAGGGTCCCGCCGTCGGCGATCTCGAACTTGCCGCGCAGCTGATGCTTGGCATCCGTGAATGCGCCCTTCTCGTGGCCGAAGAGCTGGCTGTCGAGGAGTGTGTCGGAGAGGGCCGCCGCGTTGAACGAGACGAAGGGACCCGACGCTCTTCGAGATGAGTTGTGGATCGCCTGGGCGAGGAGGGTCTTGCCGGTCCCCGACTCACCGAGAACGAGGAGCGGAAGCTCGGTCCGGCAGGCCGCGCGCGCCACATCGAGGCACCGGAGCATCGCGGCGTCGGCGCTCCGGAAGCTCTCGAGCGTCAGGCGCGCTGCGTCGAGAAGGTTGTCCCGCGTCAACGGATGTTCTCCCGGAGCTGCCGGAGCGGCTCGAAGGCGTACTCGACCAGGGTGCGACGGCCGACGACGACGCGCGCCATGCCGCGCATCCCCGCCAGGAGTGGTCTGCGCTCCCCGTCCGCCGCGACGGCCTGCTCGTCCAGGTCGACGAGGACGGGGAAGGTCGCGGTCTCGCGGGTTCCGACCCCGGAGGGGCTGGCCCACCGGACCGTTCCCCCGCGGACGCCGTAGCGCTGGTACGGGAATGCCTCGAGAAGGAGGCGAACGCTCTGGCCGGGGTGGATCCGGGCGAGCCCTCCCTGGGGAAGGCTCAGCTCGGCTTGCAGCGTCTCGGCGGAGCAGACGACTTCGGCAAGGACGTCCCCCTCGCGAACCACCGCTCCGGCCCGCCTCGCCGCGACGCCTAGGACCGTTCCGTCGCACGGAGAGTCGACGGCCAGCTCGTTTCCAACCCCGTCCCCGTGAGCGGAGGACGCCTCACCGGTGAGCGCCCCAATCCTGATCCTCGCCTGAGCGATCTTCTCCTCGAGGACCCGCTCCACTTCGTGGAACTCGGTCGCTTTCGCGGCTGCGGTGTCGCGGAGCTTCCCGATGGCGCTCCCGGTCGCGCTCCGGTCGGCCTGGAGCTGCTCGAGCTCCATCACGGTCTGGCTGTGCCGGATCTGGGCGTCGGAGCGGTCGTTGAAGCTCGCGAGCCCCTGATCGGCGAGTTTCTTCGCCCGCTCGGCCTGCTCCAGCGTCAAGGCGAGCTGCTCTCTTTTCAGAACCAGCATCCGATCGAGATAAGCCGTGCGATCGTCCAGGCTTCGGGCCTCCTCACGCGTCGCGCTGGCCTCGCTGTCGAATCTCTTCCGTGCATTGGAGAGGCTCTCGGCAAACCCGCGGAGGCTGCCCTCGAGCGTCTTCCGCTCGGAAGCCCGGTCGCCGAACTCCTGTGACCGGATAGCGAAGAGCCTCGCCCCCTTGGCCACAAGGCGCCCCTCGACGGCGAGAGCCTCCGTGACCGTTCCTCCTCGGGGAGCGCGCACGGGGTCGGTGCCGCGCACCGGCACCAGGGCGAACGGGGCGACGATCGTCTCGGGGACCTTGACGGCCACCGATACGGCGGCGGCGACGGCGAAGAGTGCGATCAGGAGCCATGCGAGGCTCCGGGCCGCGAACGGCGGCGGGTCGCTCGGGAGGAACGGCGTCTCGTCCATCTAGATCCCCAGCTGCTGGCTCGAGAGGTAGTAGTAGAGCCCCTTGCGGTCCATCAGCTCGTCATGCGTTCCCTGCTCGACGAGCCGTCCTTTTTCCATCACGAGGATGACGTCCGCATCGCGGATCGTGCTGAGCCGGTGGGCGATCACGAACGACGTCCGGCCCTCCAGGAGGCGGTCGAGGTTCTCCTTGACCGCCCGTTCCGACTCGGTGTCGAGGGAGCTGGTCGCCTCGTCGAAGATCAGGATCGGGGGGCGGTTGTAGATGGCTCGCGCGATGGCGACGCGCTGCTTCTGCCCGCCGGAGAGGGCGAGGCCCGACTCGCCGACCCGCGTGTCATAGCCCAGGGGAAACCTCTCGACGAATTCGTGGGCGCTCGCCACCCGGGCGGCCCAGAGGACCCGGTCCAGGTCGGGCTCGCCGTCTCCGAACGCGATGTTCCGGGCGATCGTCTCGTCGAAGAGGTAGTTCTCCTGGAGGACGAAGCCGACGCGGCGCCTGAGGTCGCGGTAGTTCAGCGTCCTCATGTCGATTCCGTCGAAGAGGATCGCCCCCTCGGTCGCTTCCAGAAGGCCGGAGAGGAGCTTGGCAAGAGTCGTCTTGCCGGAGCCGCTCCTGCCGACGATTGCGACCATCCTTCCGGGGTCCACGTCGAAGGTGAGGCCGTCGAGAATCAGCGGCGACTCGGGGCCGCCGTATCGGAAGCCGACGTTCCGGAGCGAGACCCTCCCCGCGAGCGTCCGGACGGGGAGAAGCGCGGACCGGTCGTCGCCCTGTTCGGGCTTCTGCTCGAAGATGTCGTTCAGGCGGTCGAGAAGGACCGTCCCGTACTGAAGGTGATCCCAGGTCGTGAGCAGGATCCCGATCGGGGCGTTCGCAAGGGCCACGAGGGCGTTGAACGCGACGAGCCCGCCGATGGTGAGCGACCCGCGCATCACCTGGATCGCCCCCGCCCAGAGGAAGAGGGCGATCGAGAGAAAGCTCACGGCCTGGACGGCGCCCTCGTACGTCATGACGGTGAAGTCGGCGCGAAACTGCTTTCGGGCGAGGCCGAGGAACCGCTCGAGCATCAGCTGCCGGAGGGAGCCTTCGGCGCCGAGCGACTTGACGGTCTCGATCCCCTTGATGGTGTCGATCTGATGGGCGGAGTACTTTCCGAACGCCTCCTCGAGCGTGTCGAAGACGGGGCGAAGCCGGCGCATCGAGTACCGCATCAAGAGGGCGTAGAGGGGGACGGTCAACAGGAAGACGCCCGCGAGGAAGGGGCTGTAGACGAACATCAGAACCAGGACCGCGGCGAGCTGCGAGAGGGCGGCCAGCGAGGAGACCCCGTACTGGACAAGGAACTCGCGCACCTGCCGGAGGCCCGTGAGGCGGCGCTGGATGTCGCCTGTCTTCCGCGTCGAGAAGTAGGACATTGGAAGCGACAGGAGGCGCCGCGTGACGAAGTCGAGCGTCGAGGCGTCGATCCGGACTGCGGCGAAGCTCAGCAGGTATCGCTGCAGGACCATCGCAGCGGTCGAGAAGACGAGGACGCCTCCCATCCCGAAAAGGAGAATCCGGAGCAGCCCCTCGTCGCGTTCGACGAGAACCCGGTCGACGATGACCTGACTGAAGACCGGCAGGACCATCTGCAGGACGCTGACGATGAGCGCGAGACCGGCCGCCTTCGCGAGGATGCCGGCGTGTGGCCGGAAGAAGCGGGCGAGCCAGGCGAAGCTGGAGCGCCCCACCGGGGCCTTCTCGAACGCCTCCGTGTAGTCGAAGAGAGCTGCGTAGCCGGTCCACTCCTTCTCGATCTCCGCGCGCGGGAGGCGTCGGAGCCCGACACCCGGGTCGGCCAGGCGAACCTCCTTCGGGTTTGTGTCGTAGAGGACGACCCAGTGGTTGCCGCCCCAATGGAGGATGGCGGGGAGCGGCATCTCGTCCAGGTGCCGCGCCGAAGCCTTGACGGAACGCGCGGCGAGCCCCAGCTCTTCAGCCCCGCGACAGATCGCCCGAAGGCTCGTGCCGTCGGTCGACGTGAAGAGGAGCTGCCGGATCCGCGCGAGGCTCACGGCGCGGCCGAAGTGGCGGCAGACCATCGCGAGGGAAGCCGCGCCGCAGTCCATCTCGTCGATCTGCCGGATGAAGGGAAAGCGGCGGATCCGACGGGGCGCCTTTACGAACCGACCGTCCTCCGTCGCGAAGGGGGCGGGCCCTTCCGCCGAGGTATCGTCGTGCGGCTCGCGATCGGCATCCTGGTCGACCTGGTCCGGGCCCACCTCCTCCACCGCCGCTTCCGCGGGCAGGAGCTCGTCGGCGAAGTCGAGCGGAACTCTCGCCTCCCTCCGGTAGTCGTACTGAGCGATACGCCGCCTGATTGCCGAGTGGAAGTCGGGGTAAGCCTCGGTGATTGCCCGAAAGGCGCTCGGGTGAAGGCTCAGGAGCCGACAGGGCGTGACCGCCTCGACCGTGGCCTTTCTTGGTTCACCCGTGAAGGCCGAGATCTCGCCGAAGACGTCGCCTTTCCGCAGGTAGGCGAGGTTGCGCCGCTGCCCATCCTCCTCGGCGAAGACGCGAAGCCGCCCTTCCTCGATGGCGAAAAGGGGGCCCTCGCCGTCCCCCTGCCGGAAAACGGTCTCTCCCGCGGCGACAGAAACCGTTTCGAACCGATGGAGGAGCCCGCCGAGGACGGATGGCGGAAGGGTTGCGAACGGGGTGTAAAGGCGAAAGAGGTTCTGGAGGCTCCGGTACCTGCCGTGGAGCTCCAGGCAGGTCCGGATCTCGGGATCGCCGGAGAGAAGCTCGTCGAAGGCGCTCCGGTCGAGCCGAAGGACGATCGCGGCGCTCGAAGAGCGGACGGTGGCCTGCCTCCTGGCCGAAGGCTCCAAGAGTCCCATCTCGCCGAAGCTGTCCCCGGACCGGAGCAAGCCAAGGGATACCTCCTCGCCCCGCTCCCCCATCTTCACCACGCGCGCTTTCCCCGACACGAGAACGAAGAAGGCGTCGGCGGGGTCCCCCTCTCGGAGGATCACGGCGCCGAAAGGAAAGGCGACAGGGACGAACTTCCCGGTCACGGCCTTGCGCGACGCGGGAGAGAGAAACTTCAGGAGCGGCAGATCGTCGAGGAGCGTCCGGGCCGCCTCGACCTCCGATGGGACGGCCGCGCTCGCCTTGCTCGTCACGGCTTCCATATCCACGTGATCCTGTTGTCGACCTCGCGGGCGACGAGCCCTTCGAGGAGACTCGACTCGGCTCTTTCCAGGACCTCGGGATCGTCGGGCTCCGGCGGGATCTTCGCGCGGACGGAGACGAGCACGAACTTGTCGCCGACGCTCACCGGTCCGACGAGCTCTCCCGGGCGCGCCGAGAGAAGGATGTCCCGGACCTCCGGCTCTGCCTCCTCGAGAAACTCCACGCCGTCTTCCGTGGCCTCACCGATCTCCTGCGCAAGCGTCCCGAGGTCGACTCCCTCCTGGCGCACCGCCATGGCCGCCTCGCGCGCGGCGTCCTCGGCCCGAAGCCTCAGCACGCTGCAATTGATTCGAGTCCAGTCGGTCAGGCGCGCCCTGACCCGCGCAGCCAGGGCGTCGGGAGTGAGCACCTCCTCGCGAAACCGCTGGTACGACCGCTCCAGCCGGGCGACGGTCTCCCGGCGCTCGGCGAGCGCCCCGGCCGAGCTTCGATCCTCGTCGGGGGCGTGGTTCCGTTCCTTCTCCCGCTCCACGATCGCGGCGCGCGCGGCGAGCTGCCGCGCCAGACGCTCCAGCTCTCCGGAGCAGACGGCTTCTGCAAGGACGGCCGACTCGACTTGACGAACGTCTGCCTCCGGCTTCGCTGAATGGGCGACGTCCGGCAGGCGGTCGCGAAGGAGGCTGGCGCTAATCCAGTCGAGCCAGATCTCGGCGTCGAGGTGCCAGCGCGAGAGCCAGCGTTCCAACTCCTCGGCGGTGATGAGATCCCGCTCGTACCGGAAGTCGTCCGCGGCCTTGTCGATCTCGTCTTCCGGTACCGTGGCCCCGGTTCCGGCGTCCTCGAAGGCGAGGAATGCCAGGTTCTGAAGAGCCCTCTCCTTGATGCGGTTCCAGTCGCCCCATAGCTCAGCCGCCAGGACCACGTCCTCCCACCGGAAGACCCGGCTACCCGCGCGGAACACCTCCTGCCGGAAGAGAACCTGCACTCTACCTCGCTTGCTTCGGTCAGCCGCCCGGAAACGTGGTGCGATTCGCGCGGGCGAGTCGGAATCAACTGCGGAGAATGATATGGCGATTGAGATCGCGTCGCACCAAATTCCGCATCGGCGCGCGGCGCATCGTCGCCTTCACGCGGCAGCGCGGCTGGCGTGGGTCGCGAAGAAGTCCTCGACGGCGTCGAGAAACGCCTGCGGGCTCTCGAGCGAGGCGATGCGGCGGCGCAGCTCGCCCCCGTTCGGCAGGCCGTGCGTATACCAGCCCGTGAACGTGCGGAGCTTCGCCAGGACGGCCTTCGGCGCGTCCGCATGGTCCTTCTGGATGAGCCGGAAATGGTCGAGGATGACGTCGCGCCGCTCGGCGAGCGTCGCCTCGCGGTAAGGCCGCCCCGCGAGAAGCTCCGCGGCCTGCCTGAAGATCCACGGGTTCTTCATCGTCGCGCGGCCGCACATCACGGCGTCGCAGCCGGTCTCCTTGAACATCGCGAGGACGTCCTCGGGCGTCGCGACATCGCCGTTCCCCACCACGGGAATCCTCACGGCCTCCTTGAGGCGCGCGATGTAACTCCAGTCGGCACGGCCCGTGTACATCTGCTTCGCCGTACGCGCGTGAAGCGCGACGGCCGCCACGCCTTCGCCTTCGCAGATTCGGCCCAGCTCGAGGTAGTTCACCGTCTCGTCCGTCACGCCCAGCCGGAACTTCACCGTGAGAGGCGTCGTCTTCAGCGCCTTCCGGCAGGCCGCGACGATCTCCTTGGCCCTTCCGAGATCGCGCATGAGGCCAGCCCCCGCGCAGCCCTTCAGGATCTTGTTCGCGGGGCACCCCATGTTGATGTCGCAGACGTCGACGCCCATCTCCTCGACGCGTTCCGCGGCGATCTCCATTCTCGCGGCGTCCGCTCCGTAAATCTGAACGGAAAGCGGACGCTCGGCAGGATCGAAACGGAGCAGCCTCTGGGTCTTGCGGTTTCCACGCGTCAAACCCTCGGACGAGACGAACTCCATCGTCACGAGGCCCACGCCTCCGATGCGCCTGAGAAGGAGGCGGTAGGTCATGTCCGTGATCCCCGCCATCGGGGCGAGGATCAGCGGCGGGTCGACGGCGCAGGGACGGGTCCCATCGCCGCCGTAAACGAGGGCCATGCCGGAGATTTTAGTGGCCCGTGGCCTTCGCGGGAGGGGCCGAGCCCGGCGCCGCGGGGTTCGCCCCGTTCTCGACCTCGAAGGAGCCCTGGTAGAGTGCGAACGCTCCCGGCACGATTTTCTGTTCGCGCGTGAGGCCCACGACGTACGCGTGCCGCCCTGGGGTGAGATTCTCGAGCCACACGGGGTCGAGCTTCGTGAGCGTGACCTCGGGCTGCGTGTCGAGCTTGTAGCGCAGGCGGCACGACTGAGGCACGGACGACTCGGCGACCGGACATCCGGTGACGAGGACGTCGAGAAGGACCTTCCCGGTCCCGCCCTTCACCTTCCCGCGCGGCGCAACGATCGTGAGAACCGGCGAGCCCGGCTCGGCGGTGTTCTTGCCGTCCTTCTCGCCGACGTGGAACGTGACCAGCGCGAAAGCGGAAGGCTCCTTGATGGCCTCGCCCCACGGCCGCACCGGGAAGATCCTGACGGTGTGCGTGCCCTTCGGGAGGCTCTTGAACGTGTACGGCTTCGTCGCATCCCGCCACGGAAACATGGCGCCAATGTTGTCGACGAGGATCTCGAGATGCTGCCCGCTCTTCGTGGCCTCGTCCTCGAAAGTCTCAAAGTTCGCGAGCTCCACCTTCAGCGTGACCGGAGCGCCCTTGGCGGGAGGCTGCCCGACCGGGGCCTCAGGAACGGGGATGAGCTCATCCGCGGCCGGAGCGACGATCTTGAGCGTGACCGGGCCCGACGGGCCGCGCCCGTCCGCGAAGCCCAGTACGGGCGACTTCGGGTCCTTCGGTGTAGCCGTCTGGGCCGGCAGCGGCCCGACGAGTACGAGAGCGAGACCCGTGACGAGGGTCTTCACGAGACACGAGAGAGTCGGGTTCGCGGTGTTCATGGCGGATCGCGCACTCCTTACAAGCTGATGTCCCGTCCGCCCGACGGCGTTTCGGAGCGGGGAGGATACCAGCAAGAACGGGGCCGGAACATGAAGGACCCCGGTCCCGTTCAGAGCCGGGTCCAGCCGTTCGGAGGAGAGAAGAGGCCGGGATCCGCTCCTACCCGCACGTTCGTGAGGCTCACCGTGGATTTCCGCGTCCTGCCGTTCTCGTCGGTCGCTTCGCGGTCGTACCGCGTCACAAGGCCGTCCAGATCCGCGGCCACCCAGTAGGTCGTCGTCGGGGATCCGGGCACGGCCGGATCGTCGTCGAAACGCCAGAGCGTGCACACGTGTCCCGCGAAGACTTCGTCGCCTTCGCGATGGTAGACGTTGACGTCCCGCCGCGCCGCCTCCGCTTTTTCGTCGAATCCCGGGACGAGCGGGATTCCGCCTGGAAGCTCGCCCACCGCCTCCGAGAACGGAACCTCCCGCGCCGTCTTCGCGGCCGGATCAAGCCGGAACGCCTTGCGGGCGGCCAGGTCGAGAACGAGCGCCGGGCCGTCCACCGGCCCTTTGCGTCTGAGATCCCGGAACACTGCGAGGTCGAACGCCGCCTTCTCGACTCCGTCGCTCTTGAGCGTCGCGCGCGCGCGGTAGCCGTGCGTCTTCACCCGCGGGGGCGCGCCGAAGGGATCGGCCGCGCATCCCGGAAGGAGCGCCATGAGGACCCCGAGAAGAAAAGGCGGGACCCGCCTCACGGGCGCCTCCTCGGTGGAGGCGCGCCCGGTACCTCGAGGCCGCGGAAGCGCTGCAGGATGGCCAGCGCGCGGAGCGTGACCCACCGCGAGAGCTCACCCGTGCGCTCAAGGGCGACGGGAAGCCGCTCGGGCCGCGGCCGCTCGAGCGTCCAACGCGCGCGATGGTCGGCGCGCGCGGCGAGCTGCGCGAGGGCGCGGGAGAGCACCGGCTCGTGCCGGGACTCGGCGGGCAGCACGGAGGCGAGCGCGAAGAGCATCTCGACGAGATCGGTCTCGTCACCGCACGGAAAGCCGGGCATGAGGAGCTCCTCCGGCGCGCCGGGGGCGAGCGCGGCCGGCAGCTCGGCCTCGAGGAGCCGGGCCGAGAGGAAGGAGATGGCCCGCGAGACGCGCTCGCTTCTCACGCCTTCGGGCAGCGACGCGAAGAGCAGAAGATCCTTTTCCGTCCGGCCACGCCCCGCGAGCGCGCGCGCCGCGAGGGCGTCGGCGCCCTCGAGGACGCGAGCATCGCGTTCCCATCCGATCCGCGAAAGGACGCGGAGGGCCGCGCGAAACAGCGCGGCGTCGAGGTCGGCTTCCTCGTGCCGCTCGATCGCCACGAGCGTCTTCTCCCAACGCGCGAGGAGGACGTCGCCCGCGTGGTGAAGGTGAAGCAAGGCACCGTCCGCGCCCACCTCCGTCAGGAAGAGCGCGAGCCACACCCCGCCGTCGTAACGGCGCTCGAGCGCCGCGGCTCCCGCGCCCGGAGCGAGCCGCGCGCGGAGGAGCGCGAGCGCCTCGCGCACGAACGGCTCACGTTGGAACCCCTGCTTCGCCCTCCTGAGGTCGGGATCTTTCGGGGGCCGGCCGAGAAGGTCGCGAAGGGCCACGTAGCGCGCCGCCGGGCTCTCGCGCGAAACGAGCCAGTCGATCGTCGACAGCGGCACGGCAAACGGCCCTTCGGGGAGAGGCCGCGCCGCGCGCCGGTGGCGCACGACGCCCTCCGGCCGCTCTCGTGCGAATCGCGACATGTACCGCGAGGATAATCCAGCCAGCATGAACTTCTTCGACGCCTCCCCCACGCGCGTCGTCGGGCACCGCGGCTCCCCGACGAAGGCGCTCGAAAACACCTTCGAGAGCTTCGACCGCGCCGAGGCGGACGGCGCCGACGCGTTCGAGCTCGACGTGCGGCTCACGCTGGACGGCGAAGCCGTCGTGCACCACGACGCCGAGATCGTCCTCGGCGGACGGCGGGTCCCGCTCGCGACCCTCACGATTCCCGAGCTGCGCGAGACCCCGATCGTGCGCGGCGAGCTCCAGGGGTTCGTCCCGACGCTGCGCGACGTCTTCCTCAGGTACGGCTCTCACGGACGCTACCTCGTCGAGCTGAAGCCGGGGCCCTCGCCGCGCCCCTTTCTTCTCGAGTTCCGGGTCGCGGCTCTCCTCGCGCAGCTCGCGCTCCTCGAAAGAGCCGTCGTTCTTTCCTTCTCGCCCGACGCGCTCCGCCGCATCCGGGAGATCGAGCCCAGGGTCGCAACGTGCCTCAACTACGACGGCACGGCGCACCGGCCAGAAGGACGGCTCTGGCCCGATCTTCCGAAAGGCTGCGCCGCCATCGGCCCGAACGTGGCGCTCGTCTCGGACGCGCTCTTTGCGCGCGCGAAGGCCGAGGGCCTCGCCCTCCACGTCTGGACGGTGAACGACCCCGCGCTCGCCGCGCACCTTGCGCGCCAGGGCGCCGCGAGTGTCATCAGCGACGACGTGGCCGTCGTCGGCCCGGCGATCCGCGAGGTGACCGGCGCCCGCCCTCCGCTCGCTCTCGTGCCCTAG